>Ga0157371_10004633_pt1 | contig 11913 bp, 6 predicted proteins | sample C45metaG_FD_113462 | JGI IMG/M metagenome (GOLD analysis project Ga0157371, IMG submission 113462) | Corn rhizosphere microbial communities from Kellogg Biological Station, Michigan, USA - C4-5 metaG | ecosystem: Host-associated > Plants > Roots > Rhizosphere > Soil | place: USA: Michigan... | reverse complement strand
GGCTAAAGACATGGCTAAAAAATGGGAAGACAAAGCCAACGCGGGCGACCACTACGGCCTGGTGTTTGACAGCAAAGATACCTGGAGCCAGAAATACAACATGGTTTGGGATAAAGTGTTGGGTTTGAAATTATTCCCTCAAAAAGTGTATGATACCGAGCTTAAATACTATTTAGCACACCAAAAAGAGTTTGGTTTGCCGCTTGATAGCCGTAAAACCTACACAAAAAGCGATTGGATCCTTTGGACTGCATCTATGGCCGATAACAGAGCTGATTTCAACGCTTTAGTTGCTCCGGTTTACAAATTTGCTACCGAAACTTCATCGCGCGTACCACTAAGCGACTGGCATGAAACTACCAATGGTAAAATGGTAGGCTTCCAGGCGCGTAGCGTAATTGGTGGCTATTATATGAAAACTTTAAGGGATAAGTTGGCGGCTAAGTAAAGCCACCAACTTTAATAATTGGAAAGGGAGTCTGCATAGCAGGCTCCTTTTTTTGTTCTGGTATATTTTTATACATTTAGATCTGACTCCACCACAAAAGATAAACGACTAAATCAATTTTAATGCGGAGAGTAATAATTGTTATATTAGGATTAGCCCTAATGGGTTTTATCGGCACTTGTATTTATTTCGTTGCTGGTGTAAGCTCTACCATCCCACCGATAAAAAAGTATGTATTCTTTGGTAATGTCAATAGCTTTTTATTGGGAATGCAAAAATATGCGGCGGCTGATTCGGAAATACTCTTTAAAATAACAGATACGACTGGAAATAAGCAAAACGGCTATGGAATTTATATGAATCTTGAGATAAGAAATTCGAACTCAGACATAGAATACAATTTAAAATGTGGAGAAAAAGACAACGAAGGTATACGAAGTACAATAGTCAAACTAATTGGGATCCACGATAAAAATAATTACAAATTAGGGGGGTATGGAATAGAGGGCATCGGAGTTAGACAAATGGTATCTGATTTTGAAACAGGCTTCTTAGTTAAATTAAAAGAAAAAGAAGGGGTTGCTGTTAAACCATATATCGACAATCATAGATAAATCAAGCTTGTTAATCGGTTTTTTACCCCCCTCCCTCATCTTTCCCTAACATTACAATCATCATAATTTGATACTTAATAATTAGGTTTTATGATTACTTTCATGCTTCGTTAGCTATAATAATTTCTATGCCGCTCCCCTTAAAAAAAATATTGGTTAAAACGCTTAAAATAAGCGCCATCACCGTTGTTAGTTTATTGCTGTTGATGTTCCTTTTACCTTATCTTTTTCCCGAAACAGTGACTCAGAAAATAAAGCAATGGGCCGCCGGCAGCGTAAACAGCAAGCTTTCGTTTTCGAGTACGCGCTTATCATTCTTTAAAAAGTTCCCGTCGTTAACGCTTACACTGAATGATTTTGTATTGAATGGCAGCGTACCTTTTCAGGATGATACACTAATTTCGGCTAAGGAAATTTCGCTGGCTATAGATCTTTCTTCGGTGTTTAAAAGCAAAATCAATGTAAATAAGATCTATCTTGATCATGCGTTGATCAACATCCAGGTTGACAGTGCCGGTAAAGCCAATTACAATGTTTACAAATCATCTCCACCTAAACAGGATAATAAAGCCGATACCGCAAGCGCATCATTAGGGATTGAACAGATTTTGATAGACAAAAGCCACCTGGTTTATGACGACCGCTCACTGCCCATGCAGATCAACGCGCGGGAACTTAACTACAAAGGCAGCGGCGATTTAAGCAAAGACATCTTTGACCTTTATAGTCATGTTGATGCTGCTTCGGTAGATTTTTATTACGGCAATAAGGCCTACGTGCTCAAGAAAAAAGTAAATGCCGACCTCGTTACCAGTATCAATACCAAATCATTGGCCTTCGCATTTCAAAAAAACGACCTGCTTATTAACAAGCTCCCGGTTAAATTTAAGGGTAGGTTTGAGTTCCTGAAAGATGGCTATGATATGGATTTCAAGATCAGGAGTGATCAAAATGACCTTGGCGATGTTTTTACCGCCATCCCGGATGAATACGCCAAGTATGTTGATAACATGGATATCAGCGGTAATGGCATCATCCAGCTTGATCTTAGCGGAAAGTACATCGCCTCAAAAAATATTATGCCTAACCTGGGTATCAGCATGAAAGTGCGCGACGGTGCCATCGTTAACAAAAGCACCCCCGCTCCGGTTAAAAACCTGTACCTGAATATGGATGCCAGTTTGCCTGGCCTCAACCCCGACAGTTTAAAAGTTAATATTGATTCGGTTTATTTCAATATTGGTAAGGACTACTTTGGTTCGGTACTGAAATTAAAGGGAATCAAATCGCCATACATTTATGCTAAAGTGAATACCGAAATTGACCTGGAGCAATGGTACAAGGTTTTTGGCATTAAACCATTCCAGGTAAAAGGAAGATATGGTTTGCATTTACTGGCCGAAGGTAAGTACACCACCGGCATCAGGAAAACTGGACTAAGGCAAAAGGTCGATACCGTGATAACCAGTATTCCCCAATTTAAACTCAGGTCAACTTTCAGAAATGGCTATTTTAAATACAGCAAGCTGCCGCAGTCTATCAACAATATCAGTTTTGACCTGGATGCCGCTTGTCCGGACCATAACATTGCCAATGCCACTGTGGATGTGCGCAACCTGAACATTAATGCACTTAATAATTATATCAAAGGCTATCTAAAATTAAGCAATAAGGCTGGTGCATTGATTGATGCCGGGTTGAATGCTAAATTCCATTTAGATGATATCAGGCAGTTTTACCCGGTTGATAGTATTGATTTCCGCGGTGATTTTGATGCTAACCTGCAAAGTAAAGGCAGGTATATTCCGGCCCGGCGCATCTTCCCGGTTACCAATGCGGAGATCAACCTGAAAAACGGATATATCCAAACCAAATACTATCCGCACCCTATGCAAAATGTACAGGTTAGCGTAAATATTTTTAACAACACCGGCTCGCTAAAAGGGCTTAAGGTGGATATTAAACCGGTATCCTTCAATTTTGAAGGCCAGCCATTTTTGCTGAGGGCCAATCTTCGCAATTTTGACGACCTTGATTATAACGTAACTTCTCGAGGTAGCCTTGACCTTGGTAAAATTTATAAAGTATTTGCCATAAAAGGATATGATGTAAATGGTTTTGTAAGCACCAACTTTAAATTGAAAGGAAAGCAAAGCGATGCAACCAGCGGTCGTTATGACAAGCTGGATAACTCGGGCAGCATGAAGGTGAAGAATATCAAGCTTACAACTGAGCTATTCCCGAAACCATTTTTTATCACCAACGGCGTATTCAGCTTTAACCAGGATAAAATGAAGTTTGATCAGTTTAAGGCTAACTATGGTAAATCAATAGTAGTGCTTGACGGTGCTTTATCCAATGTAATAGGCTATGCCATGCAACCAAATTCGCCGTTAAAAGGCGAGTTTAATTTGAAGAGCGATTTGATCATTGCCGATGATTTTATGGCTTTTGCAGGTGTGCCTGCATCTGCCAAACCAACCAAATCATCGGGTGTGATATTGGTGCCCTCCAATCTTGATCTTAATTTTGCTGCTGATGTAAAAAAAGTTAAATATAACGGACTGGATATCAGCGACGCAAAAGGCGCAATGAATGTTACCAACGGGCAGATCGTACTTAAGCAAACTGGTTTCAGCCTGATAGGTGCCCCTGTAGTGATGGACGCCACTTATGGCAGCATCAATCCGCAAAAAGCATTTTTTGATTATCACATCAACGCGAAAGAGTTTGATATTCAGAGGGCCTACCGCGAAATTAAGTTATTTCATGATATGGCAACTTCGGCCGAGCATGTACAAGGTATTGTATCTTTAGATTATAAGCTTGCGGGTAAGCTTAACAGCGATATGAAACCGGTTTACCCATCATTAAAAGGCGGTGGCGTACTTTCTGTAAAACAAGTAAAAGTATACGGATTGAAATTATTAAGTGCGGTTGGCAAGCAAACCGGTCATGACAGTGTTGGCCACGGCGATGTAAAAAAGGTTGATATCAAAAGTATTATAGCCAATAACATCATGACTATAGAACGTACCAAAATGCGGATTGCAGGTTTCAGGCCGAGATTTGAAGGACAGGTGGGTTTGGATGGCAAACTGAACCTGAAATTCAGGCTGGGGCTGCCGCCCTTCGGTATCTTCGGCATCCCGATGACTATCACCGGTACCCAGGATAAACCTATTATCCATTTGGGCAAAGGCAAAAAAGAGGATGAGCTGAAAGAAACTCAGGACGACGAGTAAAAGTGCTTGCTGGTCTCATTTGTTTGAAAGAAATAAAAGCGTCGGGTTGTGTGATTCCCTCCCCTGGGAGGGTGTAGGGAGGGGTTTCATTGCCTTGCCTACTCCTTTTAAATAGCGGATAAACCCCTCCCTGCCACTACGCATTCCCACCACGCCCCTCCCGAAGGAGGGAATTGAAAAAACTTCCGCTGCAGATTATATGAATGTAAAATAGTTAACACACGATTGTTAGTTAACATTAAGTTCATATTGAAATGCTTCTTTTGTTTGTCTTTTCGTACGCAGGTATCAGAAGAAGATTTCTTTGCAATGACAATCCGCTTAGTTTTCAGATATGATTAAACTCTACACCAGGCTTATTCAATTAGCATTTTACCTGTTTGTATTAATATCTGGTACAGCGGCACAGGCACAATCAAACAAAACCGACCGGTTTCAACAGCTTCAATCGCTCTCACAGCAACATCCCGATTCGGTGCTTATCATTCTGAAAAAACTCCACGCCGATGCTGTTCAGGATAATGATAATCTTACCGCCGGCTTGAGTCTGCAGCAAATGGGGCAGATCTGTTTTGACCAGGGGCATTACGCGCAAGCCCTTGATTTTTATTTACACGCCGATAAGGTATTCGCGCAAGTAGGCAACAAGGATTTATTGGCCGACAATTGGGGCAAGATGGGCATCTTGTATTATTACAACAGGCAGCCTGACAAGTCATTTCAGTTATATAACAAGGCACTCAATCTTTACAAAGCAACCAACAACAAAAAAGGCCAGGCCGAGATCTTTGGAGCGATAGGGCATTTGTATGAAAAGCATCATAAGTATGACAGCTCCTTTTATTACCAGCGCCTGGCGCTAAACCGCTATCAGCGCATCGGAGATGATTATGGGCAAGCAAAAATATACGAGAACCTTGGCAGTATCCATGAGGATCTGGCCAATTATGATTCTTCATATTCCTGCTTCAGAAAATCATTAGAGATTTATAACAAGTACAATAATGAAGTCGCAAGTATTGAGGTGATCAATAACATTGGCGATATTTTGCGGAAAACCGGTAAATATGAAGAAGGGATCCGGCAATCGCGTAAGGCTTATGCGCTGTCATTAAAAACAGGAAACCTGTATCAGTTAGCTGCTTCCTGTCGTGACCTCGGTAAGTCGTATCAACTGCTTAACCGGATGGATAGCGCCTATCATTACCTTGAATTGAGCCGTAAATACTCGCTTGAGGTGTATTCGAGGGAGAGCATTAAGCAAACTTCATTTTTGCAGGTGTTGTATGATATGGATAAAAAGAGCGATGAAATTACCCGGCTCAATAACATCCGGAAAACTAACCAGATAGTTACCATTGCCGGTGTTACCATTTCCCTGTTGCTTGTCGTTCTCGGTTTTGTAACCTTCAGCAGGCAACGGCTCAAAATACGCGACCAGCGTGTCCTGGCCGAGCAAAACCGGTCGATATTTGAAGCGCAGCGCGATTTAATGGAGCTGGAGCTCAAGAATAAACAGCTGCAGGAAGAAAGCCTTAAACAACAGCTGGAACTTAAAGGCCAGGAGCTGTCATCGCACACCTTAAACCTGATCAAGAATAACCAGTTGTTAGAGAGCATGCGCAATACGTTGCAGGATATGGTGAAAGAAGATAAGCGTGATCAGAAGCGGCAGATGCAGCAAATTATTCAGCAAATAAATCAAAGCTTTAATCACGAGCAGCACTGGAAAGAGTTTACGGTAGCTTTTGAACAAGTTCACCAAAGCTTTTTTGAAAAGCTGAAACAACGCAGTACAGATCTTACCTCAACAGATCTGCGTTTGATAGCCCTGCTTAAAGTCAACATGGATTCGAAGGATATTGCCGGTTTGTTGGGCATCTCTATTGATAGTTTACGGGTTGCCCGTTACCGTTTACGCAAGAAACTCAACATTGACCAGGGCGAAAATCTTACCACTTTTATACAGGCCCTATAAGTTGGTTATTGTTAATTTCTTCATTTTTTGGGGCTTAACATTAGTTTAATGTAACGGTAACTGAATGATAATGGAGGTTTTTGTTTTAATTATTTTATTGAAAATCAATTAATTGTATTTTTTAGTTGCTGTTGCGTATACGCCCCGTGTAACGCTGTTTCCTTTTTGTAACGGCATATTTTAGCAGATGTATTGTGGGTTTAAACACTTTTGCGCCGTCAAAAAAGCAAATCACAATTGCATTAATCGTCGCAAAATGAAAAAATACTTACAAACATTATTGTTCATGCTTTTGTGCGTTACCGCCGCTAACGCAACAAAGTTAAAAGGTCATGTTTATGACCGCAAAACCGGCGAACCTATGGTAGGTGCTACCGTGAGCCTCGACCGAACGAAGATTGCTACTACCACCGGGCTGGACGGCTCGTTTGAATTAAAGGACGTACCAAAAGGCTCTTACACTGTTAGGGTATCTTACATCTTGTATACCACAGCAACGCAACAGGTTGAAATAACTAAAGAAGACAGCCCACATCTGAAAATATACCTCGAGGAGTCGAATAAGCAATTACAGGAAATCAGTGTTGTATCTCAAAAGAACGGATCAACCGAAAGGACAGCCCGCCGAATTGAGCAGCAGGCCACACAGGTAATGAACATCGTATCGGGCAGGGCTATCGAGGTATCTCCCGATTTAACGGTGGCTAACGTTATCTCACGTGTATCAGGTGTATCGGTTGAACGTAACACCAACGGCGATGGCCAATATGCCATCTTACGTGGTATGGATAAACGCTATAATTATACCCTGGTAAACGGCATCAAAATCCCAAGTCCCGATAATAAATACCGTTACGTTCCGCTCGATATCTTCCCTTCAGATCTGCTATCAAGGCTGGAGGTTTATAAGACGCTTACCCCAAACCTGGAAGGTGATGCTGTTGGCGGTGTTGTTAACATGGTGATGAAAGATGCTCCTGAGCGTTTTGAAATTAACGCCAACATCGCGGGCGGTTACAGTCAGCTGCTATTGGATCGTAAATTTATGAGCTATGATTATTCAAGTATTAACCATAAATCCCCTTATGAAATAAATGGTAAAGCCTATCAGGCAACGCAGGCTGATTTTGGTACCGGAACTTTAAATTATTCGCTTAAGCATCCTGCACCAAACCTTGTTGGTAGCTTATCATTAGGTCAGCGTTTTTTTAATAATAAATTAGGTGTGTTGGTAGCCGGTAGTTATCAAAATACCTATCGGGGTAGCAACAGTGTATTCTACAACACTAAAGTAAATCCAACGGCCGAATATGCCGCGGTTACCAGCCGGGATGACAGGGAATATTCTGAACAGCAAAAACGTTACGGCTTATTTTCAAAAATTGATTACCTGTTAGATAGCCGCAATAAACTGAGCTTTTTTAATACCTATGTTAACTTAACCAGTATCCAGGTCCGCGACGAAAAATCCACCAGTTTTTCAACTGATTACGACCCGGATAAAGGAAATGCCCAGTTAGGTTATTCAACCCGCAGCCGTTTTACCGAGCAACAAATTTACAGCGGAACGCTGCGTGGGGATCATAAGTTGTTTAACGATAAACTTAAGGTACAATGGTCGGCAGTTTATTCTTCAGCCGAAAACGAAGTGCCTAATAATACCACCATCAGCCTAAACGGTGTACGCGAAAACTTTGTCGACAGGCGCACTTATCTCACTAACGGCACATCGCTTACCCACCGCTGGGAACGCAATACAGACGAAGATAAAGCAGGTTATTTAGACCTCACCTATACCGCACCAATTGGCGGTGTTAATGTCGATTTCTCTGCCGGTGGTTTATACCGCGATAAAGAGCGCAGCAGCTTCTATAACAATTATAACCTTGCTGCCGCCAATCCAGGCGCATTGTATGGTACCGATTTTACGAATTACACCCAACTGAATTTTAACGTTACAAATCAGGCGGGTGCAGTTGCCAATTCATTAACTAATGATGCATCTGAAAAGATAGGTGCCGGCTATGGTATGTTTAAATTTACTACAAAAACTATTCAGGTAGTTGGTGGTGCACGCGTTGAGCATACTAATCAGGGTTATCACATGCTTTTCCCTCAGGGTGAATCACGCCCTACGGGTAATCAAACATACACTGATGTATTGCCAAGTCTAACGCTCAAATACTTTTTAACCGATAAACAGCAACTGCATGCCTCTTATTTCAAATCGATTAACAGACCTGGTTTTTACGAGATTATACCAGGAACCAGGCCGGGTGAGGACTATGACGAACGTGGCAATGCCGATCTGAAACATGCTATTGCAGATAATTACGATTTAAGATATGAACTTTTCCCTGACGCAAGCATGCAGTTTTTAGCCGGGGCGTTTTACAAACAGATTAAGAACCCGATAGAGTATAGTTTCCAGGCGGATGCTACACGCGGCCAGGATACTTATTATGTTCCGGGCAATTTCGGTACAGCTAAAAACTATGGATTAGAGCTTGATTTGGTTAAGTTTTTTAACAAGTTTGGCGTAAAAGCTAATTATACTTATACCCATTCACGCATCACTACCATCAAAGATACTTATATCGCCGATGCAAATGGTGATACCCACTTGACTACGGTGAATCAAACCAGGCCTTTATATGGTCAGTCTGAGCATATCGCTAACCTGTCATTATTATATAAGGACACTAAGAAGGGCTGGGATGCACAAATTGCCGGAGCCTATACCGGTCCGCGCATCAACACTGTATCGCAGTTTGTGAATAATGACCTTTGGCAGCGTGGCTTTATCCAGATGGATGCATCAGCCGAAAAACGTTTTAAAAATAACCTGAGCGTATTTATCAAAGCGGGCAACCTGCTTAATACCCCAGCTAAGTTGTTCCTGAAAGGTACCAACCCTGAAAATGCTACGCTGAAAGATGATAACATCGTAGCAAACGGACAAACCTTAATCCGCAGTGACTACTATAAGCAAACTTACCTGATAGGTGTTAGATACAAACTTTAAAATAATTTATCAATCATAAATAAAAGGCATTATAATGAAACTAAAACAAATATTCGCGGCAGTGCTGCTATCGGCCATAGCCTTTAGCAGTTGCAGGAAAGCCAACCTTGATGTTGACACCAGCTCAAACGATGGATCGGCAAGCGGTGAAGTATCAGGCGTTTGGGCTAAAGGCAGCACGCAGATCATTAAGGGTGATATTATTATTCCCGAAGGTAAATCGCTTACTATTGAAGAGGGGGTAACCGTGTTGATGGATACCATTGCTAAACCTGAATTTATAGTAAAAGGGAATCTGTACTCATTAGGTACCGCCGAAAACCCGGTTAGGATAACCGTAAACCCGGCATATCGTACCGACGCCAAAAAATTCGGAAAAATGTGGGGTGGGATCCTTGCAGCTAAAACCTGCGCCGAGCTGGTACTTGACCATACTATTTTGGAGTATGGCGGTAATACCACTTCTGATGCTTCAACGTCGGTAAAACAAGGCCTTTACAAAGCAGTAGCCGGCGAAAATGTACCCGCGTTGTGGTTTTCGAACGTTAACGGCAAACTGATTGTTGTAAACTCAACTATCCGCAACTTTCAGGAAGATTGTACTTATATAGAGGGTGGCAAGATCATTTTTGCCAACAATACTTTTTATACCACAGGGGTAACAGGCGGTGAGGCCATGAACTTTAAATCGGGCTGTTTGGCTGACGTTGGCTTTAACTTGGTTTACAGCGCCAACACCAATGCATTGAAGTTATCGAACTCGGGCGACCGTACGCCGCAGGCTTACATCATCTGTTATAATAACACCATGGTAAATACCGGCTGGCGCAGGCCATCGGCAAAGGGCGGTTCTATCTGGCTGGAAAACAACGTACATGCCGATATTTACAACAACCTGTTTGCAAACACCCGTTTTGGTATCAAACGCGACACTAAATCTACCGAAGATAAACGTACCGTGATCAGCAATAACCTTTACTACGGCTACGATCAAACTACGGTAAACCAGTTTCAGCCATCAAAAGATATTATTGGTGGTGTTAATGAGGTCAGAGGCACAAAAGCAGGCGATAACGATCCTAAATTTGTGAACTATCCTGAATCTACCCCGGTACAGAACGCAGTTTATGATGTAAACTGGGATTTTCATTTGCAAAGCGGTTCTTCTGCTTTAAATCATGGTATAACCAACTTCACCCGTCACCATGCTGCGGGTATCACCGTAAACGGGATAAATTACGTATCTCCTGCCCCGGCTAATTACATCGGCGCTTTCGGAACAAAATAAATTAACTCATGGCAATGATCCTGCACTCTTTCCTTGCAGGATCATTTTTTTAATAATGATCGATGAATAAATTAAGCAAATTAACATATATATTATTTGCTGTAGCCATAGGTAATACGGCTTGCGGCCAAAGCCAGATACGCAACAGTAAAGGGCTTACCATCCCGGGCAGCACAGCACCCGAAATAAAACCGGTAGTTATTACCGAACCGGTATTATATGATACTGATGATCCGGCCATATGGATCAATCCGGCTAATCCGGCTAAAAGCCTGATCATCGGCACCGATAAAAACAGCGAAGGCGCCCTTTACGTGTTCGACTTGCAGGGTAAAATTATTAAGGATAAGGTGGTTCGTGGCTTAAAGCGGCCAAACAACGTTGACCTGGCCTATGGTTTAATGCTTGGCGGCAAGCCCACAGATATTGCTATTACCACCGAGCGCATGACCCATAAACTGCGGATCTATTCATTGCCTGATATGAAACCCGTAGATAATGGCGGTATCGATGCCTTTGTTGGCGAAACCGGCTTTGAATACCGGGATTTAATGGGTATCTCCATCTATACTGCAAAAGATGGAAAAATGTATGCCATCTCAGGTCGCAAAAATGGTCCGCAAACAGGCGGATATATCTGGCAGTATTTGCTCGAAGATGATGGCACAGGCAATGTTAAAGCTACATTGGTACGTAAGTTTGGCAAATACAGCGGTAAAAAGGAAATTGAATCAATTGCTGTTGATAATGAGTTAGGGTACATCTACTATTCAGACGAACAGGTAGGGGTACGCCAGTATTATGCCGACCCTGAAAAAGGCGACCAGGAGCTGGCTATATTCGGTACCACAGGCTGTAATGCCGACCACGAAGGGATCTCGATTTATAAGCTTACGGATACAACCGGATATATCCTTGTATCTGACCAGGGTGCCAACCGTTTCCAGATCTTCAGCAGGGAAGGCACCAAAGCAAATCCTTTTGAACACAAGTTGCTGAAAATAGCCAACGTAGCCGCAAGACAAAGTGACGGCAGTGACGTAACTGCTACTCCTTTAAATGATACCTTTAAGCATGGCATTTTTGTGGTAATGAGTACCGATAAAACTTTTCACTATTACCGCTGGGAAGATATAGCAGGCAAAGAACTTAAGGTAAAATAGAAGTTATAAGCTATTCGTGTAAATGATAATTCCGGGCAGGTCATCTGTCCCGGAATTGCTGTTATCATAATGTTGCATTAATAATATCTAAAAACTCCAGCTGAAAACTTTCACCTTTATCCTCGTTATACCATTTCTGCAATGCTATCTTT
>Ga0157371_10004631_pt1 | contig 11916 bp, 11 predicted proteins | sample C45metaG_FD_113462 | JGI IMG/M metagenome (GOLD analysis project Ga0157371, IMG submission 113462) | Corn rhizosphere microbial communities from Kellogg Biological Station, Michigan, USA - C4-5 metaG | ecosystem: Host-associated > Plants > Roots > Rhizosphere > Soil | place: USA: Michigan... | reverse complement strand
TGAGCATCTCGATCGGGCTTTGCGGGTGCTGGAAGCGTTCCAGGCCGCGCTCCTTGAGCGGGTTGATGCACACCACCTGGGCGCCGCGCTTCACTGCTTCACGCAGCGGTTCGAGCATGCGTGGGTGGTTGGTGCCGGGGTTCTGGCCCCAGACGAAGATGGCGTCCGCGTGTTCGAAGTCGTCGAAGGTCACCGTGCCTTTGCCGACCCCGACGCTCTGCGCCAGGGCCACGCCGCTGGCCTCGTGGCACATGTTCGAGCAGTCGGGGAAGTTGTTGGTGCCGTAGGCGCGCACGAACAGCTGGTACAGGTAGGCCGCTTCGTTGCTGGCCCGGCCCGAGGTGTAGAACTCGGCCATGTCCGGGCTGGGCAGGTTGTGCAGGTGCCTGGCGATCAGGCTGAAGGCATTTTCCCAACTGATGGGCTGGTAGCGGTCGGTCTCGGCGTTGTAGCTCATCGGCTCGGTCAGCCGGCCCTGGTACTCCAGCCAGTAGTCGCTCTGCTCCAGCAGCGAAGTGACGCTGTGCTTGGCGAAGAACGCTGCGTCCACCCGGCGCTTGGTGGCTTCCCAGTTGACCGCCTTGGCGCCGTTCTCGCAGAACTTGACCATGCCGCTTTCCGGCGAGTCGCCCCAGGCGCAGCCCGGGCAGTCGAAGCCGCCGTTCTGGTTGGTCTTGAGCATCATGCGGATGTTCTTCAGCGCGTTGTCGCTGGTCAGCCACGCCTGGGCCACGCTGATCAGGGCGCCCCAGCCACCGGCGGGTCCCTTGTAGGGCTTGTAGCGGGCTACGGGTTTCTGATCGGCTTGGTTATGTGTACTCACGGGCGACTCTCCATCGCAGGCTGCTGACCCGCAGCGCACGCTCGGCGGCAGGTGGACAAGGTTGAGACGCTGCTCGCGCGGCCGGCGTCTGGCCGGGCAAATGCCTTCGCGTACTAGCGTTCGAGGGATGCTGTGGGGCTGGCTGGCAGCGAGTGCGGGTGCCCGTTTCGCCGGGGCTGGCGCCGCGCCGGGGTGACCAGCGGCGTAACGGCTCCCAAGACTAAGCGCGGCAATCTGTCGCGTCTAATTGCTAGTACTGATCTATTGATAGATGGCGTCGATCAAGAATCGCCGAAGGCTCGCTGGTAGAGGGCGAAGCAGGCTTGCGCCAGGGCCGAGCGCGGCGCGCTGCGGCGCATGATCAGGCCCAGGCGGGCCAGGGTCTGGGCATCGGCGATGGATTGCAGGCGCAGGTGCTCGGTGAGGGTTTCCAGGCCGCTGTCCAGAGGCATCACGGCGCAGCACAGGCCGCCATGGACCATCTGCACCAGCTGATGGACGGCGTCGGTCTGCAGCACCGGCTGCGGTTGCAGGCCGCGGATGTGGAAGTTGTGGTCGATGGACTGGCGAAAGTGCATGCCGCTGGTGAGCAGGCCCAGGGGCAGTTCGATCAGCGCCTCCCAGCTCAGGGGCTGCTCGCCGAAGCTGAAGTGCCGGTGGTCGTAGAGCAGGCCCATGTGGGTCGGTTCCAGGGGCAGGGAGTCGAAATTCTCGCTGTCCAGGCGCTCCAGGTAGGAAACCCCGAGGTCCAGGCGATTGCTGGCCAACTGTTCGAGGATCTGTTCCGAGCTCAGGGACGAGAGTTCGAAGCGCAGGTTCGGGTGCTCGGCATGCAGGCGCTGCAGCAGTGGCTGGGGATTGAAACTCGACAGCGGCACCACCCCTACGCGCAGGGTGCCCACCAGGTTGCCGCGGCAGGCGGCGGCCTCGGCCAATAGCCCGTCATGGGCGGTGAGCACGGTGCGGGCCCACGCCAGCACCCGCTCGCCGGGTGCGGTGAAGCCTTCGAAACGCTGGCCGCGCTTGACCAGCGGCAAGTCGAGCTCTTCTTCCAGGCTGCGCAGGCGCATGGAGAGGGTCGGCTGGGTGATGTGGCAGCGCGCGGCGGCTTGGCCGAAATGCCGGGATTCTACCGCGGGCCTGTGACCTTGGGTCACTGGTCGCCCGGGAACCTCATCCGGCCAGGCTGGTCTAGTCTTTCGCGTCTGGATCTATCAACCAAGGAGTGTGCGACATGAGCATTTTCAGCTTTGTGAAGGAAGCCGGTGAGAAACTGATCGACCTGTTGACCCCGGGAAACGCCAATGCCAGTGAGCAACTCAAGGAGCACATCGAAAAGGTTGGCCTGGGCAATCCCAATGTTCATGCCACGGTGGAAGGTGACAAGGTGATTGTCAGCGGTGAAGTGGCGAGCCAGGAAGAGAAGGAGAAGATCCTGCTGGCCCTGGGCAACATTTCCGGCGTCGGCAGTGTCGAGGACCAGATCACCGTGACCGGTCCGGCGGTGGTCTCTGCGGTATTCGTCACCGTGAAGAAAGGCGACACCCTGAGCGCCATCGCCAAGGTGCAGTACGGCGATGCCAACAAGTACAACAAGATCTTCGAGGCCAACAAGCCGCTGCTGTCCCACCCGGACAAGATCTACCCGGGCCAGGTGCTGCGTATTCCCGAATGATCGGTTCTCTTCGCCGGCAAGTCCGCTCCCACGGGGTTCTGTAGGAGCGAGCTTGCCCGCGAAGGGCTTCACAAGCCTTCGATCAGCGCCCGGTAATCCCCCACCGCCGCGAACTCCGCGGTGTCTTTCGGCCCTCTGCGGCTGTCCGGCTGGCTCACCGCCAGCAACTGCGCCACACCAAAGTCCCGCGCACTGCGCAGGATGGGCAGGGTGTCGTCGATGAACAGGCTGCGGGCCGGGTCGAAGCGGATATCGGCCTGCAAGGCGTCCCAGAACTGTGGGCTTTCCTTGGGGAAACCGTAGTCGTGGGAACTGATCAGGCGTTCGAAGTATGGCGCCAGTTCGATCCGTTCCAGCTTCAATGACAGGGAGTCGCGATGGGCGTTGGTGATCAGGATCACCCGCTTTCCGGCTTGCTTGATGGCTGCAAGAAAGGTGTCTGCGTCCGGACGCAGGGCGATCAGGTGCGCGGTTTCCAGCTTCAACTCGCGCACCGGCAGTTGCAGTTCGGCGCTCCAGAAGTCCAGGCAATACCACTGCAACTGGCCGGCGTTGCGTTCGAACAGGGGCTCCAGCTCCAGCTCGGCCATGGCCCGGCTGACCCCGTGCAGCTCGGCGTAGCGCTGGGGCAGGTGTTCCATCCAGAAATGGTTGTCGTAGTGCAGGTCCAGCAAGGTGCCGTCCATGTCCAGCAGGACGGTATCGATCTGGTGCCAGGGCAGTAGGGCCATCGAACACTTCTCCAGTGGTAAGAAAACAGCCGACCGGCGGGGTCGACAAGGCCAGTGGGGCAGGGAGGCCCGGTCACTAGAACGGATAGAAAGGAGCCGCCTCGAAGAGGACGGTCACACGCAGTAAACAATAGGTTCCGCCGTGGTGCCGTGCACCGGCAATCTGCAACCCAGTCACTTTAAAACAGGCTGTATAGTAACCCGCTATCGCCAAGGAGCCCGCTATGCGCCAGAAACCCACCGTACTCGCCCGCGAGATCGTCGCCACCAGTCGTCTGTTCTGTGTCGAGGAGGTGCAGTTGCGGTTTTCCAATGGCGTCGAACGTACCTATGAGCGCCTGGTGGGCAAGGGCGCAGGCTATGGCGCGGTGATGATCGTGGCAATGCTCGACGCCGAGCATGCAGTGTTGGTGGAGGAATACTGCGGCGGCACCGACGCCTACGAGCTGTCATTGCCCAAGGGCCTGATCGAGCCGGGGGAGGATGTGCTGGCAGCGGCCGAGCGCGAGCTCAAGGAAGAGGCCGGGTTTGGCGCGCGGCAACTGGAGCACCTGACCGAGCTGTCGCTGTCCCCGGGCTACATGAGCCAGAAGATCCAGGTAGTGCTGGCCACCGATCTGTATGAAGAGCGCCTGGAAGGCGACGAGCCGGAGCCGATGCGGGTCGACAAGGTCAACCTGCGCGAACTGGCGAGCCTGGCGCAGAACCCTCAGTTCAGCGAAGGCCGGGCCCTGGCTGCGCTGTACCTGACCCGCGACCTGCTGAGCCAGCGCGGGGTCTTTCAAGCATGAGCGAGACGTCAATGAATTTTCCCCACCCCTTGCTGGCGCCGGTTGCCGAGCTGGCCCTGCGTGCCGGTGAAGCGATCCTGCCGTTCTGGCGCGCCGATGTGGCGGTCAATCACAAGGCCGACGAGTCGCCGGTGACCGCCGCCGACCTGGCCGCCCATCACCTGATCGTGGCCGGCCTCACGGCCCTGGACCCGAGCATCCCGGTGCTGTCCGAAGAGGATGCGGACATTCCCCAGGCCACCCGCGCCAGCTGGCAGCGCTGGTGGCTGGTGGACCCGCTGGACGGCACCAAGGAATTCATTTCCGGCAGTGAAGAATTCACCGTCAATATCGCCCTGATCGAGCAGGGGCGGGTGGTGTTCGGCGTGGTGTCGATGCCCACCAGTGGCCGCTGCTACCTGGGCGGTGCCGGCCTTGGGGCCTGGCGCGTGGATCGCGGGCAGGCACCGCAGGCGATCCAGGTGCGTGAGCAACCGGGGGCCGGCGAGGCGTTTACCGTGGTGGCCAGCCGCCGGCATTCGAGCCCGGAGCAGGAACGTCTGCTCAGTGGTTTGAGCGCCGCCCTGGGTGAATTGCAACTGGCCAATATCGGCAGTTCGCTGAAGTTCTGCCTGCTGGCCGAAGGCGCGGCGGACTGCTATCCGCGCCTGGCGCCCACCTCGCAGTGGGACACCGCGGCGGCCCAGGGCGTGCTCGAAGGCGCGGGCGGCGAGGTGCTGGATCTCAGCGGTGCGCCGTTCTGCTATCCACCTCGGGAGTCGTTGCTCAACGGCTTCTTCCTGGCCCTGCCGGCCAAGGCGCCCTGGCGCGCCAAGTTGCTGGAACTGGCCCGCTCCTGATCACCTCGCGGCGACTTGCCTCTGCCACCCTTGTGCAGGAGCCGGCTTGCCGGCGACGGGGCCCTTGGGCCCTGTGCAAGCATTTCCGGCCTCTTCGCTGGCAAGCCAGCTCCTACAGATTTGAGCCGGGTCGCAAACGGGTTAGCGGTGCAGGACGTACTGGCCGGTAAAACGCACGGCGTCTTCTGCGCTGCCGGCATTGACGACCCGGGTGTGCAAGGTCAGCCGGGCACGGCCGTAGCGCTGATACATGGCGAGGAATTTGTTCCAGACCTTGTCATCCGGTGCGGCGCAGATCGCCACGGCGTCGCCGGTCACCGGCAGCGGGTAACTGATCTGGCCTTCCTGGATGACGATATGCCCGTCATCGATGCCCTGTTCCTTGAGCCGCAGGTGCAGCCAGCCCCAGCCGGCGAGCACCGCACCGCAGTACAGGCTGCCGCCGAACATGGTGCTCTTGTGGTTGACGTTGGCCTCCAGGGGCAAGTGCAGGCGCAACTCTTGCCCCTGCCAGTCGAGCACCTGCAGACCCATGTCCCGTGTCAGGGGAATGTCGTGGTGGAGGATGGATTCCAGGTATCGACTGTCGCGATTCATGCCGGGGCCTCAGGGGTCAAGGGAATAACGGAACGCTTCATTCTGATTCGTCTCCGGGCTGGTTGGCGCCGCCGTCGGCGAAGTTCAAACCGTGCTTGCGCAGCTTGTCGTGCAGGGTCTTGCGCGGAATCCCCAGGGCTTCGGCGAGGCTGCGCATGGAGCTGTGGGGCTGGGCCATTTCAGCGGCGATCAGGGTCTTTTCGAAGTGCTCCACCTGCTCGCTCAAGCCTCCTTCGATCAGGCTCGGGGCCGCAGCCGCAAGAGTACCCGGCTCGTTGTTGTCCAGGGCCAGTTCCAGGCCCAGGGCGAAGCGTTCGGCGGCGTTCTGCAGCTCGCGCACGTTGCCCGGCCAGCTGTGGCGCAGCAGCAAGGCACGGTGTCCGGGTTGCAGTTCCTGGGGCGGCAGGCCGTGGCGGGTGCTGGCTTCGTCGGCGAAGTGCTGGAACAGCATCAGCACGTCTTCGCCACGCTCGCGTAGCGGCGGAATGCGCAGCGGCGCGACGTTCAGGCGGTAGTAGAGGTCGGCGCGAAAGCGTCCCTGGTCCGCGGCCTGGCGCAGGTCTTCCTTGGTCGCGGCGATGATGCGGATATCCAGCGGGATCAATTGATTGCCCCCCAGGCGTTCCACCACCCGCTCCTGCAGCAGGCGCAGCAGCTTGACCTGGACATCCAGGCTCATGCTTTCGATCTCATCGAGGAACAGGGTGCCGCCGTTGGCAAATTCGAACTTGCCGATGCGGCGTTTCTGCGCGCCGGTGAAGGCCCCCGGCTCGTGGCCGAACAGCTCGCTTTCCACCACCGATTCCGCCAGGGCCCCGGCGTTGATCGCCACGAACGGCCCGTTGCGCCGTCCGGAGAGATCGTGCAGGGCACGGGCCACCACTTCCTTGCCGGCGCCGGTCTCGCCGAGGATCAGCACATCGGCCCGGGTCGCCGCCAGGGCGCCGATCTGCTGGCGCAGGCGCAGCATCGGCGCTGACTGGCCTACCAGCCGTGCACTGAGTTCCTGACGGTCGCTGAGGGCCAGGCGCAGGCTGCGGTTGTCCAGCACCAGGCGCCGCCAGTCCAGGGCGCGGCGCACACTGTCCAGCAGGGCATCGCTGGCGAAGGGCTTTTCCAGAAAGTCATAGGCGCCGGCACGCATGGCCTGCACGGCCAGGGGCACGTCGCCGTGGCCGGTGATCAGCAGCACCGGCAGTTCCGGGTCCTGGGCATGCAGCTGGTTGAGCAGCTCCAGGCCGTCCATGCCGGGCATGCGGATGTCGCTGACCACCACCCCCGGCCAATCCCGCTCCAGGCGCGGCGCCAGGCCCTGGGCTTCGGCGAGGGACAGCACCTTGAGCCCCGCCAGGTCCAGGGTCTGGCTCAGGGCCTGGCGCAGGTGGGGATCGTCGTCGATCAGCACCACTTGCAACTGAGGATCGAGGCTCTCGGGATGGCTCATCGCTCACTTTCCAGATCGTGTCGGGGCCGGGAGCGCCGGGCCGGACAGGGTTGATATCGGGTTGCCGTTCTGCTTCATACCCCGCGGTCCTCGGAAGGCTGCAGGCTGACTCCGGGGGCCCCGGCCCGCAGGCGCAGGGTGATCAGGGCCCCGCCTTCGCGGTGGTTGGCGAATGACAGTTCACCACCGAAGGCACGCATCAGGGTGTCGCAGATGGCCAGCCCCAGGCCCAGGCCCTGAGTACGGGTCTTGGTGGTGTAGAACGGCTCTCCGGCGCGACCCAGCGCTTCCATGCAGAAGCCCGGACCGTTGTCGCGAATGTACAGGTTGACGCCGGTGGCGGTGGATTCGGCACTCAGCCAGAGTTTGCGCGGTGGGCCTTTTTCCGTCAGGGCATCCAGGGCATTGGCCAGCAGATTGCCAAGCACCTGGCGCAGGCGGGTTTCCCCGGCTTCGACCCACAGGGTGGCAGCCGGCAGGTCGCGGATCAGTTCCACTTCCATGGCCCGGCGGCGCTTGGCCAGTAGCGCCAGGGCGTCGTCCAGGGCCGGTTGCAGGGCCACGCTTTCCGGGGCGTGGTGATCGCGCCGGGCGAAGGCCCGCAGGTGGGCAATGATCGAGGCCATGCGCCCGGTCAGTTCGCTGATCAGTTTGAGGTTGCCTCGGGCGTCGTCGGTGCGCTGGTGGTCCAGCAGCACTTCGGCGTTCTCGGCATAGCTGCGGATCGCCGCCAGGGGCTGGTTGAGCTCGTGGCTGATGCTGGCCGACATGGTGCCCAGAGCCGAGAGCTTGCCGGCCTGGACCAGGTTGTCCTGGGCCCGCACCAGTTCCTGCTGGGCGGTTTCGCGCTCCAGCACTTCCTGCTTCAGGCGCCGGTTGAGGCTTTCCAGGTCGCTGGTGCGCTCGGCCACACGCATCTCCAGCTCGCGCCGCGCCTTGGCTTCGAAGGCGATCCGCTCCAGGTAGTGGCGGCGGCGCTGCATCATCAGGCCGAGCAACAGCATTAGTACCAGCAGCGCGGCGGCGCCCACGGCCACTACCGTGCGCACCGGCCGGTCGATCAGAGTGCGCGGTGCGAGGATGCTCACGGCCCAGCGGGTTTCGTCGATCTGCTGGGTCTGGGTCAGCCAGGCATTGGGGTTGAGGTTCAGCGGCCTTGGGTCGCGAGTCGGATAGGGCTGGATGGCGACGATCGCCTGGCGTTCCTCGTCGCTCAGCGGCCGGGTCGCGCGAAAGCGCCATTCCGGGCGCGAGGTGAGGATTACCACGCCATTGTGGTCGGTCATCAGCAGCTGTTCCGGGGTCTTGCCCCACAGGCTTTCGGTGTGGTCCAGGTCGACCTTGACCACCAGCACGCCAAGGATCCGCTCGCCATCGCGCACCGCGGCAGCAAAGAAGTAGCCGCGCTTGGCCGAGGTGGTGCCCAGGCCGAAGAAGCGCCCCAGGCGCCCGGCCATGGCCTCGCTGAAATAGGGGCGGAAGGCGAAATTGCGACCGACGAAGCTGTCGTGCTTGTCCCAGTTGGAGGCCGCCAGGGTCTTGCCGCTGGTGTCCATCAGGTACATCACCTCGGCGCCGGTCTGGGCACTGATGTTCTTCAGCAGGCGGTTGGCGTTGCCCTGGGTCACGCCATCGTCCGGGGCGCCGAGTACCGCGCGCAGTGCCGGCAGGTCGCCGAGGATCTGCGGCAGCACTTCGTAGCGGTGCAGGGTGCCCAGCAGGTTGGCCACGTACAGGTCGAGGGTCTGGCGGTTCTGGCTGGTCAGCTCGTTGCGGTAGTAGCGCTCCGCCAGATGCTCCAGCGGCCACAGCAACGGCGCCAGGCACAGTGCCAGCAAGGCCAGGCTGCGCCAGCGAGGGCGACGGGGAAGGGGTGGGGTCATGGAAAAGGCGCCTGTGGATACAGGCGCATTATGCCTAGCCCTGCTCGGCAAGACACTCGCGCAATGCGGTGTGCCAGTCCGGCTGGACCACGCCCCACTCCCGTGCCAGGCGGCTGCAGTCCAGACGCGAGTTCAACGGCCGCGGCGCCGGTGTCGGGTAAGCGCTGGAAGGGATGGCTTCAAGGACGGCGCAGGGTTTGTCCATGGCCAGCAACTGCTCACCGATGGCCTGGGCAAAGCCGAACCAGGAAGTCTCGCCGTGGGCGGTGAGGTGGTAGGTGCCCCAGGCGCCGGCCTGCCCGGCTCGCCAGCGCTCGATCAGCGCCCGGGTGCTGGTGGCGATGGTGCCGGCCCAGGTGGGCGCGCCGATCTGGTCGGCCACTATCCGCAGCTCGGGTTTTTCCTGCAGCAGGCGCTGCATGGTCAGCAGGAAGTTCTTGCCATGGCTGGAGTAGACCCAACTGGTGCGCAGGATCAAATGCTGGCCCTGGACCAGCCGGATCGCCCGTTCGCCGGCCAGCTTGCTCTCGCCGTAGACACTCAGCGGGTTGGGCTCGTCGTCCTCCACATAGGGCGTTTCCTTGCTGCCATCGAACACGTAGTCGGTGGAGTAGTGAATCAGCGGCACACCCAGCTCGAAGGCTTCCTGGGCGAAGATCCCGGGGGCCGTGGCGTTGATCGCAAAAGCCAGGTCCGGCTCGCTCTGGGCCTGGTCGACGGCGGTGTGGGCGGCGGCATTGATGATCAGGTCCGGGCGAATGGCGCGCACTTGCTGGCGGATCTGTTCCGGGTGGCTCAGGTCCAGTTGCTCACGACCCAGGACCACCAGCTCGCCCAGGTCGCCGAGGCGCTGCTGCAGCTCCCGGGAGACCTGGCCGTGCTGGCCGCTGATAAGGATTTTCAGAGGAGCGTTCATGGGAACAGATCGGCCTCGGTCAGAAGGGCGCCGGCCTGATCCTTGGCGGACAGTTGCGGGGGCTCGTCGAGCTCCCAGTCGATGGCCAGGGTCGGGTCGTCCCAGCGGATGCAGCGCTCGGCGGACGGGGTGTAGTAGTCCGTGGTCTTGTAGAGGAACTCGGCGAAATCACTGAGCACCACGAAACCATGGGCAAACCCTTCGGGCACCCAGAGCTGGCGATGATTCTGTGCGCAAAGGCGTACCGCTACCCATTGGCCGAAGTGGGGGGAGCTGCGGCGGATATCCACCGCAATGTCGAGCACCTCGCCCTGGGTCACTCGCACCAGCTTCCCCTGGGTGTTCTGCAACTGATAGTGCAGGCCACGCAGCACGCCTTTCTGCGAGCGGGAATGGTTGTCCTGGACGAATTGCGCGTCGATGCCGGTGGCCTCGGCAAAGGCCTTGGCATTGAAGCTTTCGTAGAAGAAGCCACGCTCGTCGCCAAAGACCTTGGGCTCGATGATCAGTACGCCGGGCAGGTCGGTGGGGATGACCTTCATTGCGCTTCCCCCGCCAGAGTGAACAGGTACTGGCCATAGCCGGTCTTGCCGAAATAAGCGGCGCGCTCCAGCAGGTGCTCGCGGCTGATCCAGCGGTTCTCATAGGCGATCTCTTCCAGGCAGGCGACTTTGAGGCCCTGGCGATGCTCGATGGTCTGCACGTACTGCGAGGCCTCCAGCAGGCTGTCGTGGGTGCCGGTGTCGAGCCAGGCAAAGCCCCGGCCAAAACGCTCCACGTGCAGGTCGCCACGCTTGAGGTAGGCGTTGTTGACGTCGGTGATCTCCAGTTCGCCCCGGGGCGAAGGCTTGACCGCCTTGGCGATCTGCACCACGTCGTTGTCGTAGAAGTACAGGCCGGTGACCGCGTAGCTGGACTTCGGCTTCTTGGGCTTTTCTTCGATGGACAGGGCACGGCCCTCGCTGTCGAAGTCGATGACCCCGAAACGCTCCGGGTCCTTGACCCAGTAGCCGAACACCGTGGCGCCGCTGGTGCGCTTGGCGGCGTCGCGCAGCTGTTCGCCGAAGTACTGGCCGTGGAAGATGTTGTCGCCCAGGATCAGGCACACCGGGTCATTGCCGATGAACTCCTCGCCAATCAGGAAGGCCTGGGCCAGGCCATCCGGCGAAGGCTGCTCGGCATAGCAAAAACGCACGCCGAACTGGCTGCCGTCACCCAGCAGGTTGCGGTATTGCGGCAGGTCCTGGGGGGTGGAGATGATCAGGATGTCCTGGATGCCGGCCAGCATCAGTACCGAGATCGGGTAGTAGATCATCGGCTTGTCGTAGATTGGCAGCAGCTGCTTGGACACACCGAGGGTGATGGGGTGCAGACGGGTGCCGGAGCCGCCCGCCAGAACAATGCCTTTGATCATGCAATCAGATCCTTGATGTCGGTGGAACCCAGGCGTTCGCCCTGGTAGCTGCCGTCTTGTACCCGGCGGCACCACTCGAGGTTTTCCAGGTACCACTGCACAGTCTTGCGCAGGCCACTGGTGAAGGTTTCTTCCGGAACCCAGCCCAGCTCGCGCTCGATCTTGCCGGCGTCGATGGCGTAGCGCAGGTCGTGGCCGGGGCGGTCCTGGACGAAGGTGATGAGGTCGGCGTAGTGAGCCACACCCTGGGGTTTCTGCGGGGCCAGCTCTTCCAGCAGGCTGCAGATGCCGCGTACCACGTCGATGTTTTTCTGTTCGTTGTGGCCGCCGATGTTGTAGGTCTCGCCGACCGCGCCTTCGGTCATCACCTTGAACAGGGCCCGGGCGTGATCCTCGACATACAGCCAGTCGCGCACCTGCAGGCCGTTGCCGTACACCGGCAGCGGCTTGCCTGCCAGGGCGTTGAGGATCACCAGCGGAATCAGCTTTTCGGGGAAGTGGAACGGGCCGTAGTTGTTGGAGCAGTTGGTGATCAGCACCGGCAGCCCATAGGTACGCTGCCAGGCGCGGACCAGGTGGTCGGATGCGGCCTTGCTGGCGGAGTAGGGCGAGCTGGGGGCGTAGGGCGTGGTTTCGGTGAACAGGTCATCGACGCCATGCAGGTCGCCATAGACTTCATCGGTGGAAATATGGTGGAAACGGAAAGCGGCTTTTTCCGCCTCGGGCAATGTGTGCCAGTAGGCGCGGGTCGCTTCCAGCAGGCTGTAGGTGCCGACGATATTGGTCTGGATGAAGTCGGACGG
>Ga0157371_10004630_pt1 | contig 11916 bp, 10 predicted proteins | sample C45metaG_FD_113462 | JGI IMG/M metagenome (GOLD analysis project Ga0157371, IMG submission 113462) | Corn rhizosphere microbial communities from Kellogg Biological Station, Michigan, USA - C4-5 metaG | ecosystem: Host-associated > Plants > Roots > Rhizosphere > Soil | place: USA: Michigan... | reverse complement strand
GTGCCGGCGCATCCCGGAAGTCTGCTGTGGCTCGCCGAGTGGAAGGGCGTCCCTATCGTCGGTATGCCGACGTGCGGGTTGTTCGCGCAGGCGACGGTGTTCGATCTCGTCATCGCACGACTCCTGAGCGGCGAGCGCCTCGGACGGAAGGAGCTTGCGCGATTCGGCCACGGCGGTCTCTTGACCCGTGATATGGCCTTCAGGCTTCCAGCCTACCGCGCGGCCGGAGTTCGTGGGGCGGTAGAGTAGTGGCGGGCGGGCCGTACAGTCCGACTATCCTCGATCATTTCAAGCACCCGCGGAACCGGGGTGCTCTCCCCGCGCCCACGGTGTCACAGGAAGGGACCAATCCGCTCTGCGGTGACCGCGTTCGGATCGAGCTCTCGCTCAACGGCGACATGGTCACGGAGGCTCGCTTCACGGCGAACGCATGCGCAATCTGTGTCGCCGCTTCGTCAATGCTCACCGAGCTTGTGCGGGGAGCGCCACTCGAGGATGTCGAGACGCTCACGGTGCCTGAGCTGATCACGCAGCTCAAGTCCGACATTCCAGCCTCGCGGCTCGCGTGCGTGCGGTTGCCGCTCACCGTCCTGCACACGGGACTGCTGCGCTACACCCGGTCTCGTTAGGGCGGATGCCAGGAATCGGGATCATCGTGCTGGCGGCTGGACGGTCGACGCGGTTCGCGGCGGGTGGCGGCTCCAAGCTGCTGGCGTTGATCGGCGACACGCCGCTCGTGCGCCTCGCGGTCAACGCCGCGCTCGACGCGAAGGTGGGTGAGGTGGTCGTCATCACGGGGGACAGGTCAGACGACGTTGCGCGTTCGCTAGCTGGTCTCCCAGCCCGAATCGTCCGCGAACCGCGATTCGCCGACGGCATGGCGACGTCACTCAGCCGCGGTGTTCTCGAGCTGAGAGCCGCGGATGCCATCATGATTACCCTCGGTGATGTGCCGGGCGTCCTTCCAGAGGCCTATCGGCGGATCAGCGCGCGGTGGCAGGCCACCGGAGCACCGATCGTGGTTCCACGTTATGCCGACGCGACGGCGCCGTCGCCTCCAACCCTCTTCGGTTCGGCGCTGTTCGACGAGCTCCTGGCGCTACAGGGCGATGTCGGCGCACGAAGTATCATTGCCCGACACGCAGGGGTCGTTGTCGAGGAACCGATGCCGTGGCCCGCACCGCGCGACGTCGACACGCTCGACGACCTCAACGAATATCTGAATACGGAACGCACGCGATGAGACATCTCCGGATCGTTAGGTGGTCGATCGCCGTCCTCGCGGTCGCGGCGCCCACCGTTGGCGCGCAGGCGGCCCCCGACTCCGTGGGGCCCACGGCACGATACGCGGCGCCAGCGCGCGTTCTCGACCGCTTCATCCGCCACGAGATGGCGGACAAGACGCTCCCGGCCCTTTCGATTGCGCTCGTCGATGGCCAAAACGTCGTCTGGGCCCGCGGATTCGGAATCGCGAATCCGGCAGATAGCTCGCCGGCGACCGCGAGGACGGTCTATCGTGTCGGTTCCGTGTCGAAGTTGTTCACCGATATCGGCGTCATGCAGCTCGTGGAGCGCGGAACGTTGGATCTCGACGCGCCGGTCAGTCGCTACGTGCACGACTTTCGGCCGGGTGGGACCGGTGCCTCGGCCATCAACCTCCGACAACTCATGTCCCATCGAGCGGGGCTCGTTCGCGAGCCGCCCGTTGGACACTATTTCGACGATTCGTCGCAATCGCTCGGGGCGACTGTCCGGAGCCTGAACGACACACGACTCGTCTACCGCCCTGGCGACAAAACGAAGTACTCCAACGCGGGCGTCGCGGTGGCGGGATTCGTGCTCGCGAGCGCCGCGCAACGGCCATTCCCCGAGTACCTCGCCGACGCGGTCCTGGGTCCGATGGGCCTCGACGACAGTGCGTTCGAGCCGAAGTCCTCGATCTCCCCGCGCATCGCGAAAGCGACGATGTGGACGCTCGACAATCGAAGCTTCGTCGCACCGACGTTCGCGCTCGGTATGGCCCCCGCCGGCAGCATGTACTCGACCGTGCTGGACCTCGGCCGCTTCATGAGCGTGCTCTTCGCTCGTGGGAGCGCTTCGAACGGACGCGTGCTGAGCACGAAGTCGCTCGATCAGATGTGGACTCCCCAGTTCGCACGGCCAGGCGCGCGGTCGGGCTTCGGCCTCGGATTCGATATTGCTTCGGTGGACGGGCACCGGGTTGTCCGGCACGGTGGGGCGATTTACGGCTTCGCAACCGAGCTCGCGGCGCTCCCTGACGACAGCCTGGGAGTCGTTGTCGCCATCACGAAAGACGGTACCAATGCCGTGGCGTCGCGCATTGCGACGGCAGCGCTTCGTCTCATGCTCGCGGCGGCGAAGCAGGCCACGCTGCCCGAGCCACAGGTTACGTCGCCCATCAGCCTCGCGCTGGCGCGGAAGCTCGAGGGAAGCTACGGCGAGGCTGGCCGACACGTCGATCTTATCGCGCGTGACTCGACGGTATACCTAACGCCGGCCGCGGGGATGGCTCGCAGCCGATTGCGCGTGCTCGCAGGCGACACACTGCTCGTCGATGACGAGTTGTCGTTCGGGCCGCGCGTCCGCCTTCTCGGCAACCGCCTGATCGTCGACCGGGATACGCTCGCGCGCACGCGTCGAACACGGCCAGCAAGCCCGCCCGAGCGATGGCGCGGGCTCATTGGGGAATACGGATGGGACTACAACACGCTCTACATCCTCGAGCGCGATGGACACGTTCACGCACTGATTGAGTGGTTCTTCGATTATCCGCTCACGGAGATCAGCGCAGCGGAGTTCAAGTTCCCTGCGTCCGGGCTCTATGACGGGGAGCAGCTCACGTTCCAGCGCCGCGCCGATGGCTACGCGACCGAAGCGCGCGTCGGCGGTGTCGTGTTCCCACGAAGACCGATCGAGGGCGAGGATGGAAAGACCTTCCGACTGACGCCGATGCGCCCAGTCGCCGAGCTACGCGCCGAGGCGTTGGCGGCAAAGCCGCCGGTCGAAACGGGAACGCATCGCCCGTCGGATCTGGTGGAACTCTCTACGCTCGATTCCACGATCAGGTTCGACATTCGCTACGCCACGACGAACAATTTCGTCAGCACGCCGATGTACTCGCAGGCGCGGGCGTTTCTCCAGCGTCCTGCCGCCGAGGCGCTCTTGCGCGCGCACCGGGCGCTGGCCAAGCAGGGCCTTGGGCTTCTGATCCACGATGCGTATCGGCCTTGGTATGTTACGAAGATGTTCTGGGATGCGACTCCAGAAAGGGGCAAGATCTTCGTGGCCGATCCGTCACAGGGGTCGCGTCACAACCGCGGCGCGGCCGTGGACCTGACCGTGTACGACCGCCACACCGGTCGGGAGATAGAAATGGTGAGCGGCTACGACGAGTTCTCGAATCGCGCGTTTCCCGAGTACCCCGGCGGCACTTCGCGTCAGCGGTACGATCGGGAGCTTCTACGTCGTGCGATGGAAGCCGAGGGCTTTCGAGTCTACGATGCCGAGTGGTGGCATTTCGACTACCAGGACTGGCGTCTGTACCCGATCGGCAACCAGACCTTCGATCAGATCCGCCCTGCGCCGTAGTTGGGAATAGGGACGGCCAGGCGAGCTGAGCCTCAAGCCCAGCTCGAAAATCGGTCCGTGATCGTCGTCACGGATTCGTCACGCGTCAGGGGTCGCAAACGGCGGCGTCGCTCGCACGCGTGTTGCCGGAGAGAATCGCGATGACGGACGTCACTCCATACCTCGACGGCCGCACACTGATTCTCCTGTCGAACCGCGAGCCGTACGAGCACCTCGCGGGCGACTCAGGAGTACACGTGCGCCAACCGCCCGGCGGGCTTGTCTCCGCACTCGATCCTACGATGCGCCGCACCGGCGGCACGTGGGTCGCCTGGGGCTCAGGTTCTGCGGATAAGGCTACCGCAGACGAAGTCGGCCGCCTCGGAGTTCCGCCGTTCGAGCCAGCGTACACGCTACGCCGTGTTTGGCTCGATGAGTCCGATATCGAAGGCTACTACCTTGGCTTCGCGAACACGGTGCTCTGGCCGCTCTGTCATCTCCTCATTCAGCATTTCGAGTTTCATCGAGAGCACTGGGAGTGTTACCAGACCATCAACGCCCGATTCGCGAATGCTGTGTACGAGGAGTCATTGCATACGTCGGGTACGCCGCAGGTGTGGGTGCAGGATTATCACTTTGCGCTGGTGCCCTCGGACCTTCGGCGTCGCGCCCCGAACATCTTCATCCATCACTTCTGGCACATTCCGTTTCCGCCTCCGGACATCCTTCGCCTCCTGCCAACGGGGGTGCCCGAGGCACTGCTGCGCGGATTGCTCGGCAATGACCTGATAGAATTTCACACGGAGCGGTACGCGCACAATTTTCTGAACTGTGTCCGCGCGTTCGTTCCCGACGCACAGGTGCGTGGCGAGACGGGGTACGTTGGCTTTGAAGGCCGACACATTGCCCTCGGCGTCTTTCCAATCAGCATCGACGTAGCGGCGTACGAACGTCTCGCGTTGACGGAAGAGAGCGATGCGCGGGCGAGTGCCCTGCGACAACGGTACGCGCGAGGCGATCGCGCGCTCGGCATCAGCGTCGACCGCGTCGATTACACGAAAGGAATTCCCGAGCGGCTCCGTGCGCTCGACCGCCTGTGGCAGGAATCGCCGGAGCTTCGCGGTCGCTTCACGATGCTTGTCGTTGCGACGCCGTCGCGAACCGAGCTCACCGCGTACCAGAATCTCCAGACGGAGGTGCTTGCAGCCGTACGCGAGATCAACGAGCGATACGGCTCGGTCGACTGGGACCCAATTGTTCTCATCCACGAGAACATCCACGCCGAGCTGCTCGCGGCGATTTACCGGGCGGCAGACTTGTGCCTCATCTCGTCGTTGCAGGACGGCATGAACCTCGTCGCAAAGGAATTCGTCGCGTGCCAGGTGGATGAAAACGGCGTGTTGGTGTTGAGTCGGATCACCGGAGCTGCCGAGGAGATTGCGGAGGCGGTACTGATCAACCCCTTCAACGTTGGCGGTTTCGCCGACGGCATCCGCGAGGCTTTGGAGATGGAGCCGGGCGAGCGCCGGCGTCGCATGCGCGCCATGCGTACGCAGTTGCACCAATCGACGATATTCGACTGGCTCGAAGCGATTCTCGCGCGCTGTGCAGAGTTGATGGACTGCGGAGTCATTCCGCCGGATCGAGAGCGGCGGCGCGACATCATCACCGAGCCGTCCGCCAACGGCCGCGATGGTGAAACCGAAAAGCCACCTGACACCGCGCCCTGGGGAGAACTGCGGCAATGACGCGGGCGCCCGTCACCGACGGGTCTTTCGAAAGCAAATTGGACGGGTTGATTGCGGAACGACTCACGGGTCGTCCCCTGGTGCTCTCGTTCGACGTGGATGGAACGCTCGCCCCGATCGCCGCGCATCCGGCGCTCGCGCAAGTTCCGGAAGCGACGCGTCGCACCATTGCGACGTTGGTGACCCGGCCGGGAGTCATGGTACTTCTCGTCTCGGGTCGAGCGGCGGGCGACGCCAAGCGTATGGTGGACGTCGAGCGCGTCTGGACCGTGGGTAATCATGGTGCCGAAGTGATCGACCCGAATGGCGACATCAGCGTCGATCCAGCCGTTTCGCGTTATGCAGAGGCGATGGCAGGAACGGCGCAGACACTCGAGCCCCTGATTGGGGCAATCCGCGGCGTCCTTCTCGAGAACAAAACCTGGACGCTCAGCGTTCACTATCGGGCGGCGGATGAGCGCGTCGTTCCACGACTGCGCGAGATTGTCGAGGGCGTTGCGGCACAGCACGGGCTCATCGTGACAGAGGGAAAGATGGTGTTCGAAATTCGACCGCCTGTCGGCGTCAACAAGGGCACGGCAATTTCGCGACTCGTTGGCGACCTTGGAGGGTTCGGCCACGGCGCGTCCGTTTTGTTTGCGGGCGACGACATCACCGACGAAGACGCATTTCGATTTCTTCGCGAGCACCACCCGGCCGCGGTGACGATTTGCATCGGCGACCGACCTGACACGGCAGCGGAATTCACGTTCGGCGACACCGACCGGCTGCGCGTGTTCCTCGAACGCGTTGCGCGTGCGGCGGTGGAACGCCAATGACGACGCGAGTATGGCACGAGACGCCGCAGCCGTGGCGGCTGAGCGAGCATCGCGACTATCGCCCGATTTCCTCGTACGCTCTGATCGGCGATCTGCACACCGCGGCGCTCGTCGGACTGAACGGATCAATCGATTGGTGTTGTTTTCCTCACTTCGATTCGGCGTCGGTGTTCGCCGCTATTCTCGACGCCACGCGTGGTGGAAGCTTCGTGATCGCTCCCGCGGTGGCGCACACGTCGGAACAGCGCTATTCGCCGTCGACCAACGTGCTCATCACGACGTTCAGTCTCGATGCAGGCGGAGTGGTCGAGCTCACCGACTTCATGCCGGTGACCGCCTCCGGCCATCGCGGCGACTTTCCCGAGATTCACCGCCGCGTGCGCTGCAAACGCGGCGAAGCCGAGATCGTCGTACGATTCGCGCCGCGCTTCGACTACGGCGAGCCGATGATTCGATTGCAGCCCAGATGGAATGGCGTGTTGGCGACCGACGCGCAGGACGACGTGCTGACGCTGTCGGGCCCACGTGACATCTGGTGGCGATTCGACGGTGGCGTTGCCGTTGCGGCGATCAAGCTACGGGAGGGCGAGCAGGCGTGGTTCGTCGCGCGTTATGACGACGACGAAGTACGCCCGATCGAACACTATCAGTCGGAGACGAAGCTCAAGGAGACGACCGCGTTCTGGGACACGTGGACCGCGCGCATTCAATACACCGGAATGTACCGGGAGGTGGTCGAGCGATCGGCGCTCGCGCTCAAGCTGATGTGCTTTCAGCCGACGGGCGCCATCATTGCGGCCCCGACGACGTCGCTCCCGGAGCAAGTCGGCGGAATTCGCAACTGGGACTACCGCTTCTCCTGGCTCCGTGATTCGGCCTTCGTGCTCTACTCGCTCAACATTCTTGGCCACTTCGAGGAAGCCGACCGCTTCATGCGCTTCCTCAAGCGGGTGTGTCGCAAGACCGATGACACGCATTTGCAGATCATGTATGGCATCGATGGCGCGCGTGATCTCGCGGAGCGAACGCTGGGTCACCTCGAGGGCTACCGGGGTTCACGGCCAGTGCGTGTTGGGAACGGTGCCTTCGATCAGCTGCAGTTGGATGTGTACGGCGAGGTTTTGGAGACGGCTTACCTCTGGAGCCGACGCCACGAGGTAACGGAAGGTACGTGGCTCACCCTCCAGCGCCTGGTGGATTGGGTCGCGGACAACTGGCGGCGACCCGACAGCGGCATCTGGGAGGTCCGCGCGGGGCTCCAACACTACGTGTTCAGTAAAGTCATGTGCTGGGTCGCCCTCGATCGTGGGATACGGTTGGCGCGCCGGTTCCGTCTTCCCGCGGACCTAACGCGGTGGCACGCGGAACGCGCGGCTGTTCATGCCGAGGTGATGGAGAAGGGATGGAGCGAGCACAAGCAAAGCTTCGTTCAGTACTACGGTACCGAAGCGCTGGACGCGTCTAACCTCGTCATCCCGATGGTCCACTTTCTTCCGGCCGATCACCCTCGCGTTCGCGGTACCGTGATGGCGACGCTGCGTGAGCTCACCAGCGAGGACAGGGAACTGGTCTACCGTTACCGAAACGATGATGGGCTGCCTGGAGAGGAGGGCGTGTTCTCGATTTGCACGTTCTGGCTCGCGGAAGCGCTCGCGTTATGCGGCGAGGTCGAGCGAGGCGAGCGAATTTTCCAGCGGATGCTGAAACATGCCAATCACGTGGGTCTCTACAGCGAGGAGCTGAACCCGGCGACCGGCGAGTTTCTCGGTAACCATCCGCAAGCGTTCACGCACATCGCACTGATCAACTGCGCGCACGTGCTGGAAACGTTGAAGCGCCGTCAGGCCCGTTCGTAAACCGGGTCCGACGGCGCTTCGGATTGGGAGGGCGCAGCGACTATTTCTTCTTGCTCGGTTTCGCGCTTGCCTTCGCGACTGCCGGCCGCTTCACGGCACCTTTTGTTGGCGCAGCTTTCTTCGCGGCGTGGGCCGGTTTCTTGGCGCTGGCGGCAGCCTTGGGCGCCACCGGCTTGGAGGGCGGCGCGGCGGCGGCCTTCGGCGCGGGCGGTGTTGGCGCCGGCTTCATTGGAAGGATCGTCGCTGGCTTGTCGACGGCTTTGACCGTAGGCCGGCTTGCTGCACGTTCCGCTGGCGCTGTTGGCGGTTTGTGCGCCGCTGCGCCCGGATTGCGCTTGCCGTGCGCCTCCTCGGCTTCGCGAATGAGCTTGTCGGCTTCGTCCTGGGTCATCTGGCCACGGCGGACCATGTACTGAACGAGGTCCCGGGCGCTTTCGACTGCGAATCCAGTGAGACCGGCAGCGGCATTGATGACGTCTTTCATCGCTGCTGCCATCTTGCTGCCGGCTTCGAGGCTGATCTCATGCGCGCGCGCAGCCATCTCCGCGACGGTGTCGCGGACGTCCTGGCCGCGGTGTCCGGGGCTTCGTCGCGGAGGAGTGGTTGTCGCGGGCGGTTCAGCCGCGGCAGGCTTCGACTCGGGGAGGGGCGCTTTTTCCGACATAGGGATAGGGGCCGCGCTCTCTCGGGGAGCGGCCGTCGTGATGATTGAGGAGAAACCGGCCGAGTGATACCGTTTGCGAGCGGACGTCGAATTCTAACCGCGGGACGGCGGTAAGTATATGATTTTTCGCGAGCTATGCAAGTGACTCAGCGGTAGGCAACAGGCTGCAAGCAGCGGAATCATATGAATCGCATATGGTTCAAGACACCAGTATAGCGCCAGAATAGTGACTTTACCGCTCGCCGGATTTAGATTGGTCGATCTCTCCAGAGTGCTGGCCGGGCCACTCGCAGCCATGACGCTTGGCGACCTTGGCGCCGATGTCATCAAAATTGAACGGCCCGTCACCGGCGATGAGACGCGGGGTTGGGGCCCGCCGTTCGATGCCGATGGCGAGAGCGCGTACTATCTCAGCGTCAACCGAAACAAGCTCAGCATTGCACTCGATATCGACGCACCCACCGATATCCGCATCCTCGATTCGCTCATCCGTACCGCCGATGTCGTGGTCGATAACTTCCGCCCGGGTACGCTCGAACGCCGGGGCTTGAACGTCGCCGCGTTGATGGCCGAGCAGAGCGAGCTTCTGTGGTGCACGATCACCGGCTTTGGCCCAACAAGCGCTCGGCCGGGATACGACTTCGTCGTCCAGGCCGAGAGCGGCTGGATGGCGATTACCGGCGAGCCTGGGGGTAGCCCGATGAAAGTCGGAGTCGCGTTGGCGGACGTGCTGGCCGGCAAAGACGCCGCCATCTCCGTGCTCGCCGGGCTTGCGAGTCGAGGCCGCGGGCGCACACCGGCTGAGCGACGAACGTTCGTCTCGTTAGCGGGCAGCGCCGTCGCCGCGTTGGTGAACGTCGCCCAGAATTCGCTCGTCTCGGGCCAGAATGCGGCGCGCTGGGGCAATGCGCACGCGAATTTGGTTCCCTACGAGTTGTTTCACACCGCCGACCGGCCGATCGTGATCGCCGTGGGCAGCGACAGTCAATGGAAAAGCTGCGCCCGGGCGCTCGGGCTCGAGACCCTCGCCGCCGATGAGCGGCTGGCCACCAATGCCGGCCGGATCGCCAATCGCGAAACGGTCGTCACGGCGATCGCAGAGCGCGTCGCATCTCGTCCGGCCTCGCACTGGCTTACCGCGCTGGCGCGGGTCGGGGTGCCAGCTGGCACTGTCCGTACGGTTCCCGAGGCCCTCGCTGATGTAGACGCCTCCCCACTCACAGGCGTCGCGCCTAACGCGCCAGGCACCGTCCGACTCCCGCCGCCGAGGCTTGACGAGCACGGCGCGCTCGTGCGACTGTACGGTTGGGGTGCGTTCGAGCGCCTAACGTCAAGACCGGTGTAGCACGACATGACCCGGGCGCGCGACGCCGTCCGAAGCTTCGGAGGACTTGGTGCTAGTGAAGTCGCAGTCGCCAGATCGTATACCACACGCCGCCGACCAGGGCTGGCAGCCAAATCCAGGACGACAACCTGTTCCGCAGCGCGACGGCGGCGACGACGAGCAGAACGAGGATCGCGATCGCGGCCCACGGCGCGTGCGACACCGCATCCTTGAACAGGGCGACGATTTCCTGTAGTGCCGATCCGACGACGTCGCCCAAGCGCGCCCGCCCGCAACGAGTGAGCGTGCACGTTACAATCATGCACGAACACCGTCCAGCGCACACCGTTCAAACCAGCACACCTCGGGATTCGGAGCACCATCGCTGTCAATGCGATACATCGGCAACAAGACGAAGCTGCTGCCGTTCCTCGGATCCACGATGGCGAGACTCGGCATCGCACCTGGGGTTGCCCACGACGCATTCGCGGGGACCGCAGCGGTGGGACGAGCGCTCAAATCCGCCGGGTGGGTCGTTCACTCCAGCGACCTCATGACGTACTCCTACGTAATGCAGCGGGCGTACGTCGTCGCATCGACGATCGATTCCTTCGACGAGCTGGCGAAGGCCGACGCACCTGTTGGCGGTTTGTTCGTCGCGCGCGGCCTGGCCGCCACGCAGAGATCAGTCGTCGGCGCGGAGCGAGGTATTGGTTTGGATTCCACCGAGGTCGTTGCCAGGCGGTTGAGCGCGGTCGCCGATCATCTGGCAAACGGCGTGGCTCCGAGCGAGGGGTTTTTTGCGCAGAACTTCAGTCCGGCCGGCGGGAGAATGTATTTCACCGACGAAAACGCTCGGCGGATAGATGCAGCCCGCGCGACGCTCCACGACTGGCGCCATCGCGGACTTCTGGCCGACGATACGTTCTACGTCCTGCTCGCCGCCGTCATAGAAGGCGCGGATCGCGTTGCGAATACCGCCGGGGTGTACGCCGCGTACATCAAGCAGTGGCAGCCGAACGCGCTCCGAGCTCTTACGGTCGTTGCCGAGCCTCCGATCCGAACTCATGCCCGTTGCATTGCCCATCAGGCAGATGCAACACAGGTGGCGGAGACGCTCGGCTCGATCGACCTCCTGTACGTCGATCCTCCCTATAACACCCGGCAGTACGCTGGCTACTATCACGTGCCCGAGCTCATCGCGCGAGGGTGGTTCGAAGATGAGGTAACGCTACGAGGGAAGACCGGCCTGATCGCCGACAAGGAACAGCGGAGTGCCTGGTGCTCAAGACGGGAGGCTCCGAACGCACTCCGCAGCCTCCTCTCTGCGACGGGAGCTCGCCACGTGCTGGTCAGCTACAACAGCGAAGGTGTCATCGGCGACAAGGAGTTGCGAGCGATCCTTGCCGACGCCGCGATCGACGGTCGGGTGAAGCGGTTCACGCGGCGCTACAAGCGCTATCGTGCCGACAGCGACCGCGAAGGGCGACGCTACAAGGGCGACGAGGTGCGAGAACTGCTCTACTACGCCCGCCTCCGGCGTGGCGGCGAGGGGCCAAAATGAGGCGAATCGCGGGTGTGTTGTTACCACGGCCTAACTCGTTCGTCAGACACATGTGACCAACAACACAACTGCCAGGCCGGCGGCGAGGCGTGCCTCAGCTGCACTATCGACCGCGCGAGAATCGGATTACACTAGCACCGTGAAGACGACGGTGCCGGCCTCTCCGACCGACCAACTGGAAGTAGATCAGGACATCATCTCGCGAGTCCTCGCGGGCAACCGGGATGCCTTTTCGGTTCTGATCAATCGATACAGCGACCCACTGTATCGCCACGCGTTGGGCATGACCGGCAGCCCGGATGTTGCCGAAGACATCCTCCAGATGTCTTTCATCAAGGCGTACCAACACCTCGC
>Ga0157371_10004629_pt1 | contig 11917 bp, 7 predicted proteins | sample C45metaG_FD_113462 | JGI IMG/M metagenome (GOLD analysis project Ga0157371, IMG submission 113462) | Corn rhizosphere microbial communities from Kellogg Biological Station, Michigan, USA - C4-5 metaG | ecosystem: Host-associated > Plants > Roots > Rhizosphere > Soil | place: USA: Michigan... | reverse complement strand
GGGGGCGCTGAAGGGCTGGCGCAGTTCATTCGCGACGAAGGCATCGACTTGCTGCTCGACGCCACGCATCCCTATGCCGCACAGATCAGCCAGAACGCTGCGACCGCCGCGCAGCTGACCGGCATCCCCTGCTGGGCATTACGTCGCCCGGCGTGGCAACCGCAGCCCGGTGATGACTGGCGCGAAGTCAGCGACTGGGCCGAATTGATCGCTGCGCTCAAGCCGTTTTGCCGACCGTTGTTCACCCTCGGCCGCGAACCACTGCAACACCTCGACGAAATCCCCGCCCACCAGTTCTGGACCCTGCGCGCCCTCGACGTTTACCCCGGCAATGAACGCTGCGAAGTGATCGGCGCCCGTGGGCCGTTTCTGCTGGAGGATGAGCGCGCGCTGTTCGAACGGCGGCAGATCGATGTGTTGATCAGCAAGAACAGCGGCAGCACCGCGACCGAGCCGAAGCTGGAAGTGGCGCGTGAGCGTGGGGTGCCGGTGCTGGTGTTGAAGCGGCCGGAGTTGCCGGGGGTTGATCGGGAGTTTGCCTCGGTCGACGCAATCCTCATGGCCCTCGCGACCGTTAACCTTATCTAAAAAACAGGCGCAGTTCTCACACACACGCCTTCGCGGGCAAGTCGAATCGTCGCACCGCAGTTCCCACTGGGTTCGCGGGCTGAACAGGCTATGTGGTCGCCACCGAACAGTGTGGGAGCGAGCCTGCTCGCGAAGACGTCGGCAAAGTTTGCACATCATTGCCTGACCCACCGCTTTCGCGAGCAGGCTCGCTCCCACAATGTCACGGGCTCGGCCGGATATCTGACTTGAATCCTACAAACGCACCGGACACTGCCCACAACAACTTAACGAATCACTGACTATCGGCCGTCAGCGTCCACCTCTACGCTCAACGTCTTTGATTCCAAGGGCGTACACATCCAATGACCGAAGAATTCGCCCGTTTTGACGCCGCCAAGTACCTCAAAACTCCCGAGGACATGGCGGCATATCTAGATGCCTGTTTTGACGATGATGAAGGCGACGGCGTCCTTATCCGTGCAGCGCTCAATGACATCGCCCGGGCTCAAGGCATGACACAAGTGGCGCGGGATGCAGGTTTGGGCCGCGAAAGTCTTTATAAAGCGCTGAGCAGCACTGGCAATCCCGAATTCGCAACTATCATGAAAGTCATGAAGGCTCTGGGTTTGAGATTGCATGCCGTAACGCTGTGAACGCACTGCGACACCAGACCGCACGACGCTTTTTTACTTATCGGCCCTGATCAGGCTAAATAGCCGCGCCTGATCGCCCATCCAACGGACCTGTCCCATGAACCGACGCCGGTTAGCATTTGCCTGGATCGCCTGCTTTGCAGTGCTGTTCAACATGCTCGCCATGCCGCTGAGCGGGGCGATGGCGCAGGCGGGCGGCGACCCCGCCGAGCAGATCCTCTGGAGCAGTTTCTGCACCGGCAGCGGCATGAAGATGGTGGCGATCGACATCGGCGCTACAGATCAAAAGGCCCCGCAAAACGATAGCCATTCGAACATGCAGCATTGCTGGTGCTGCTCAGGCTCGGCACCACTGCTGGCGCTGCCGGGGCATCCGCCGCAGTTGTATTTCGCGCGATTCGAAAGTAACCGCAGCGTTGCGCCCGTCGCCCTGCAAGCCCCCGCTCCGCGCCAGCAATGGCCGAGTCTCAATCCCCGTGCATCCCCTCTGGTCTGATTTGTTCGCGCCATAAATCCGCGTTTCAAATCGTTCTGGAGAACTGCCATGTTGAAGAAACTCTTCGTCCTCGCTGCGCTGCTTTTGCCGGCGTGCTTCGCCCATGCCCACGAATACAAGGCCGGTGCGCTGGAAATCGCCCATCCGTGGTCACAGGAACTGCCGCCGAATGCGCCGACCGTTGCCGCCTATTTCATCATTCACAACACCGGCAAAAGCGCCGATCGCCTGCTCAGCGTCGACTCGAAGATTGCCGCCGAAGCACAACTGCACGAGCACGTGATGCAGGGCGACCTGATGAAAATGCAGCAGGTTCCAGGCGTGGATATTCCACCTGGCGGCACCGTGACGTTTGCGCCGATGGCTTACCACGTCATGCTGCTCAACCTGAGCGATCGCAGCCTGCTCAGCGATGGCAAGCGCTTCCCGATGACCCTGCATTTCGAGAAGGCCGGCGATGTCACGGTCGATGTCGCCGTGCAGAAGAAACCGCCGGAATCCACCCAGGCCCACTTGCACGCTCAGTAACCGACCCGGCTGACTTCGCCCATGCGTCCTTTGCACGCCAGGCCCGCCCCGCACCACCGTCAGACTCAAGCGCTGACGCGTGGCAGCTGGATCGCCCTGTTCGCCATGTTGATGATCTTCATCGGCCCACTGATTTCTCAGTCGATGCCGATGGATCAGCACGCCTCGACATCGATGCCAATGAGCATGGACATGTCGATGGACATGCCCGGCATGGACCACAGCAGCCATGACGCCAAGCCCTCGGTAGAGCACTGCCCGCCGCAATCCTCGCATCACGTGCTGTGGGAAAAGTGCGGTTACTGCAGCCTGCTGTTCAATTGCCCGGCGCTGACCGGCGGTGGCGATTTCATCGCTTTCAACATCCCGCCACCCAATACCTTCACCCCACCCTCCCCGCGTTTGGGCCACGCCCGCCAACCCTTCTTCCCCGGCGCCCGCACCCGCGCCCCGCCCGTCGCCACGTAAACACGCACCTCTGATTGCACACGGTTGAGAAGACAGTTTCAGGCTGTCGGCCGTGGTGTTTACGACTGTTCGATGGAAATTGTCATGTCCACGTTTACTGCTGTTCCCTGCGCGGAATCCGCCCGCGCGCCTTTTACCCTGAACCGATCGCGGATGCGGTTCGGGCACGCCAGCGCCGTCCTCTGCGGCGTATTGCTGACACCGCTGGCCCAGGCCGATGAGCATGCCGGCCACCCGCAAGAACTGAGTCCGACGGTGATTACTGCCATCGCCCCCAGCTCACCACTGACGATCGTCACCGATCCCAAGGACCCGCGCCAACCGGTGCCGGCCAGTGACGGCGGTGACTATCTGAAGAGCATTCCCGGCTTCGCCCTGGTGCGCAATGGCGGCACCAACGGCGATCCGGTGCTGCGCGGGATGTTCGGCTCGCGTCTGAACATCCTCACCAACGGCAGCATGATGCTCGGCGCCTGCCCGGGCCGAATGGATGCGCCGACTTCGTACATCTCCCCGGAAACCTACGACAAACTCACGGTAATCAAAGGCCCGCAAACTGTGCTCTGGGGCCCCGGCGCGTCGGCGGGCACGGTGCTGTTCGAGCGCGAACCGGAGCGCTTCGGCGAACTCGGCACGCGGGTGAACGCCAGCGTGCTGGCCGGCTCCCACGGTCGTTTCGACAAGGTGATCGACGCCGCTGCCGGTGGTGCGTTGGGCTACATGCGGGTGATCGGTAACACCGCGCATTCCGACGATTACCGCGACGGCAACAACGACGTCGTCGCCTCGCGCTACGACAAATGGAACGGTGATATCGCGCTGGGCTGGACGCCGGATGCCGACACCCTGATCGAGCTCATCGCCGGCAAGGGCGATGGTGAGGCGCGGTATGCCGGGCGTGGCATGGACGGCTCGCAGTTCCTGCGCGAAAGCCTTGGCCTGCGCTTTGAAAAATCCGATATCACCGATGTGCTGGAAAAACTCGAGGCGCAGGTCTACTACAACTACGCCGACCATGTGATGGACAACTACACCCTGCGCACACCGTCCGGCACCGGGATGATGGCCGGGCCCATGGCGTCCAACGTCGACCGGCGCACCCTTGGCGCGCGGATCAAGGCGACCTGGCGTTGGGCGGATATTCAGCTGATCACCGGGCTGGATGCGCAGACCAATGAGCACCGCGAGCGCAGTGCGATGGGCGTCGATACCTACAAGGATCTGCCGTACAGCAAGGACGCAGACTTCCACAATTACGGCGTGTTCAGCGAAATGACCTGGTACGCCTCCGAGCGTGATCGCCTGATCAGTGGCGCGCGGGTCGATCGCGCCTCGGCCAGGGATTATCGCCAGACCACCGGGTCGGAGATGATGTCGCGGCCCAACCCGACCGCTGACGACACCCGCGCCGATACGCTGCCCAGCGGCTTCGTGCGCTATGAGCACGACTTGGCTGACAGCCCGACCACGCTTTACGCAGGCCTCGGCCACGCGCAACGCTTCCCGGACTACTGGGAACTGTTTTCGCCTGACGCCGGCCCGACGGGTTCGGTCAATGCTTTCGATTCGATCAAACCGGAAAAAACCACCCAGCTGGATTTCGGCGTCAATTACAAAAGCGCCGACCTCGAAGCCTGGGCATCGGGCTATGTCGGCGTGGTCCGCGATTACATCCTTTTCGACTACACGCCGGGAATGATGGGTATGAGCACTTCGCGGGCCGAGAACATCGACGCGCGGATCATGGGCGGCGAACTCGGCGCCGCCTACAACCTCAGCGAACACTGGAAGGCCGACGCAACGCTGGCCTACGCCTGGGGCAAGAACAGCAGCGACGGCTCGGCGCTCCCGCAAATGCCACCCTTGGATGCGCGTTTCGGCCTGACCTACAGCGAAGACAACTGGAGTGCCGGGGCGCTGTGGCGGGTCGCCGCCGCGCAGCACCGCATCGACGCAAACAAGGGCAACGTAGTCGGCAAGGACTACGACCAGAGCTCGGGCTTCGGTGTGTTCTCGCTCAACGGCGCGTACCGCATCAACAAGCACTGGAAGGTCAGCAGCGGCGTTGACAACCTGTTCGGCAAGGCTTATGCCGAGCACTTGAACCTGGCCGGCAACGCCGGGTTCGGCTACCCGGCCAATGACCCGCAGGCAATTAATGAACCGGGGCGAACGCTCTGGACCAAAGTGGATATGAGTTTCTGACACGCCACGAGAAATTCCTGGTGTGAACACTGCCCTGTGGCGAGGGAGCTTGCTCCCGCTGGGGCACGTAGCGGCCCTCTCTTGATCTGCAGAGCCAGGGCCTGCTTCGCAGGCCAGCGGGAGCAAGCTCCCTCGCCACGAACAGGCAGTCCAGACAAATAACGAAAAGAACCAAGCCCAGCGGAGCACACGTGATGCAAAAGCCTCAACCCAATTTCTACAACCTGGCCTGGCGCTGGCATTTCTATGCCGGCCTGTTCGTCGCGCCCTTCATGGTGATGCTGGCCCTGACCGGGATCATCTATCTGTTCAAACCGCAGCTCGACGCGCTGATGTACAGCAGCCTGCTCGAAGTGCCGGCCGGTCACCACACGGTCCCGGCCGATGACTTGCTGCAACGGGTGAAAAACGCTTATCCGCAAGGCCAGGTCACCCAGTACCTGCCGCCGGTGAATGCCGAACGCAGCGCGCAATTCGTGGTGAAGAATGCCGGGCACGAACTCAACGTGTTCGTCGATCCGTATCACGGCGACATCCTCGGCGAGCAGGACGCCAAGCAGAATCTGCAAGCCATCGCCCGGGCGATCCATGGCGAATTGATGATCGGCACCGTCGGTGATCGGCTGATCGAAATGGCCGCTGGCTGGGGCGTGGTACTGGTGGTGTCGGGCCTGTTTCTGTGGTGGCCGCGTGGTCAGGCGTCGGGCATTCTGTGGCCGCGCCTGAGCAGCCGCGGTCGGGTGTTGTGGCGCGATCTGCATGCGGTCAGCGGTTTCTGGGGCGCGACGTTGCTGTTGGTGATGCTGCTCAGCGGCATGACCTGGACCGGTTTCTGGGGCAAGCAGTACGCGCAGGTGTGGAACGTGTTTCCCGCCGCGATGTGGAACAACGTGCCAACCTCCGACATCGAAGCGCGCAGCCTCAACAGCGCCACTCGCCAGACCGTGCCATGGGCGATGGAAAACACGCCGATGCCCATGTCCGGCGACCACGCCGAACACATGAACCACGGCAACGCCCACGCCGGCCCCGCGGCTCCCGCGATCAGTCTGCAGGAGGTGCAGAACATCGCCAGCGAGCGCAAGGTCGAACCCGGCTACAGCATCACCCTGCCAACCACCGCCACCGGCGTGTTCACCATCGCCGTGTTCGCCGACGACCCACGCAACGATGCCACCCTGCACGTCGATCAGTACACCGGCAAGGTTCTCGCCGATGTGCGCTTCGAGCACTACGGCACGGTTGCTCGCGCGACCGAAATCGGCGTGATGCTCCACGAAGGCAAGATGTTCGGCACCTTCAATCAGATCGTCGTGCTGCTGATCTGCCTGATGATCCTGCTCAGCGCCGTCAGCGGTGTGGTGATCTGGTGGAAGCGTCGCCCCGAAGGCAAGTTCGGCGTACCGCCGCTGCGTCATGACCTGCCAAAGTGGAAAACCGGCGTGGCGATCATGCTGGTGCTGGCGGTGGTGTTTCCGCTGGTCGGCGCCTCGCTGGTGGTGGTGTGGTTGCTGGATCGTTTCCTGCTGCCGCGTTTGAGCCAGCGCACCGCCGGCCAGCCCCAGTGATCTCGCGGCGCGGGCTCAATGGTCCGCGCCCGACACGGCGTTCGATTTACAGCTCATCTCTGCTCCGCACGGTGCCTCGAGCCGAGGGCTGTTGGCGACGGGTGCGCCAACCGCTGCCCACGCGCCCGGTATGGCGCCAGTACTGGCCTGCCACCAACACCTGAAGCTCGCCCAGTTGCATGAGCCGCGAGACAAATTGCCCAGGCGTCAGGTGGCTGATCCATTGCCCGTTTTCATAAACGATTGACCGGGTCAGCAACAGATCCTGTTCGGCGTCCGAGTACACAGGCGTGTATTTGAGCAACTCATGGCCGGGCGTCGAGTAGTAATAGGCACGGATATCGAAACCCTGGTTTTTCAGTTCATGGGTGTGTGCGTGCACCTGCGCGGGATCGGCGAAATTATTGCGAATCTGTTCGCTGTCGACGACCAACAGGGTGTTGCCCGACAGGCTGAATTGGTGGGTGGCCAGCACGGCGTATCCGTCAGGGAAGCGTGGCACCGGCCGACGCCAGTCGGTCGCCGGGTCTGCGCTGGTACGGTAGAGCCGCAGACGCAGGTTTTCCTCATTGCCGAACCAGGCAATCGGCTCCAGTGGCACAAACCGCTGGTTCGAGCTTTCGGCGAGAATCACCCCCTCATAACCGGTCTGGACGAGCGTTTCGCTATCAGTCCGGTGCTGGGCATAGCGAGCCGCATCGTCGGGATGCTGAAAAATCGGCCCCAGTGCCGGAACCGGATGGTGTTGCCAGCGAAGCATGCGCGACGTATCGGCGAGACCCGGCTGCCAGCTTTCATCCACCCGCCCATGACGCGACCAGCAAGCACTGGTTTCAATCACATCAAGCTCACCGGCACGGGCCATGCGCCTGATGTAATCGACCATGCTGAACGTCCCCTTGGCGATGTCGCGCTCATCGTCCGCGGCCTGTTCCATCGAGACAAAGGCGTTGGGGCGCAACTGGATCTGCCCGAAGCCGTCGTAAAACGTGCCAGGCTCGAATGCGTGCAGTTGCAGCCTCAACATTGCACCGTCGGCGCAGGAGAAGTAGATCGGCCGATAGCCCTGCGGCGTAGAGGCCCGTCTGCAGGCCTGCTGGACATCGCCGGGCGAAAGCAGCACATGCCGGATATCCCCGGACTGCGCGGCCAATGGCGGCAGAGCGGCACGCAAGTAGATGGAATCAAGCAGATAGCCTGAAGGCAGTCGCCCTTGCTCGAACACCCGGTCCAGCGCCAGCGCCGAGCGTTGCGTCGTCAGCGGCAGACTGGCAAGAAACAGACCCTCGGCCGAGCGCAGAACGACACCAAATGTCTGCGCATCCCGGCTCACCGCCAGCTCATGCACGTATCGGGCGGCTGCCTCCGCCTGAAGGAACAACGGGCTGCACACCGACTCAGTGACGGCTTTGCTGTAATCCGACCCGGTCTGCAGATCGGTCGAGAACGGCACCCAGCGCGATACTTGCCGAGGCAGGCCCCACAGGTCACTGCCGGTGACAACTTGCAAATAGCCTGTTCTGGCCAGCGAGTCGATCCAGGCAATCGGTTTCAACGCGCCGCTGTAGAGGCGCTGCTTGATGGCCTCGCCGTTCAACGAGTCGGGCAGCGTATTGTTTGCGGTCAGCGCAATCGACAGATCGGCGCGCAAGCGCTCCCACAGTCCCGGCTGATAGCGAATCGTCGCTCCGTCCGGCGCGAACAGGTATTCATCGTGCACCGGCTTGCGCGTAAAAGCCGAATACAACGTATCGACCGAGAGCATGTTCAGATAAATCCGTTTTTCCATGGACGAGAAGGCGACCGACAGTTCCCGTGCAACTCTGGAACGGTAACGCGCAACGATCCGACAGCCTTCCGGAAACAGTCCGGCGGAGCGGCTTTCATCGGCGATGATCTGCGTGCTGTCGAAATTTTCCCGGGTGACTTCCACTGGCGTCGTGGCGACGTACAGGCCGTCGAGCCTTTCCAGAATCAGCCCTCCCCAGATTTTTTCCGTGACGTCCGGCACAAGCGATCGGGCGTGAACTGCCGCATCATCGGCACTGCGAAAAACCGGGCCGAGGGCGCGCCGCTCAAGATTTGCAAAGGGCTGCCAGGTTTTCGTGACGATGCCCGGACGGTCCCAGCAGAGGCTGGTTCGCAGCACGCTCAGTTGGCCACTCTCGGCCACGACATGGACCAGATCCGACGGTAGCAACCGTTGCGCAGCAAGATCGTCCTTGAGCGATTCGAGCGTCTGTTGCGAGCTCTCGTCATGGAACAACTTGCCGGAACTGCTGCGCACATATTTCAGCAGGGCATCGTCGCCTGTCGCGATGAACAGTGTCTTGTGCAGGCCAGAGGTGATGACCGGGCGCCGGGGCGACAAGTACATCGCCACGGCCAGGGTATCGGGTGAAACAAAAAAATGCCCAAGCCAGTCCGCAGGATCGCGCGAAGGATCCTCGACACGCCGGTGCGAATAAAAACCGGCATGCAGATCGAAGCCATCCGGGTATTCATGCCAGGGGGGCGTTGTTCGGGAGCCAAACACCGACGCCAGGCGAAACAGGTTGTCGCCTGAGTCATTCACGGGAAACAGTTCGGTGCCGATGTACTCTTCCCGATCGTTGTGCTTGAGGATAAAACCGAACCACGCTCGGTTTTCGGTGTGCAAGCGCCGGTCAGCAGCGCACTGATTCACGGCCACATCGTCCGCCGAAGCGAAAACCGCACCGAATAACACCCTCTCAGGGCGTTTCCATGGCATTACCGTAGCGGCGGGCAGAGGGGTTGCCGGCGACGGATACGGCGGCAAAGAAGGTTGCGGCAATGACGGCGCCGGCAGCGTGGTCTGCGGCCTCTCGGGCTCGGCGGGGACAGCCGGGAAAGCCACCGGCAGGTAACCGTCGGGCTTGATCTGACCGCGATAGCCCCACAGTGGATGGTCGATCAGATTGACCAGTTGGCCCGCCTGCGCCTGTTCGCGGACAAAATCCTGCGGCCGCTTGCTGCCTCTTTCCAGCTCATTGGCCAACCAGCCCGGCTGCTGGCGAGTGCCGAGGCGTTGGGCCAGGTCGCTGGCCTGCGCGGTTGCCGAGGGCTCGAATCTGATCAGGCTATTGCCGGCACCGGAACAGTACACAATCGCGCGATCGAGCAAGGTCTGGCGCATTTCATCGACACTCAGCATCTGCTGACTCAGCACCGCTTCTTCCCATGTCCAGCGCAAATAGCGGACATGCACCGGATCAAGTTGCGACAGCGCCACGTGACAGACATAACGCGCATATAACCGGTGGTCGTCCGGAAATACCGGGCGCCCCTGATTGTCCTGCGGATAAAGCCGCCCCTGGCTCAGCGTATCGATGTCCGCCGGCAACGGCTCGGTCACGACAAAGCGTTGATCGCTGCGCTGGAAAACATAACCGCCGTGCTGCCGATCGCGACGGCTGCCGAGCTGCTCATGGGCATGCAGGGCGGCATCGTCAGCGCGCAGGAAATCCCGACTCAGCACCGGCCAGGGGAAGTTGGCGAACGGCAGCCACTGCAGACTCACTGGGCCCAGGTTCGCCCAGAGCGCGCTGCCCCGCACCACCTCCAGCCTGCCGGCCAATACCAGCATCGAGACGAACTCACGCGGACTCAGCGTGCCGGCCAGCAACCTGGCCTGCACGCCGTTATCGCTGACCGTGGCGTCGGCGTTCACGACGCTCAATGCCGCCTCGATCGGCTGGTCGCTGAAGCAGTACCTCAACATCGAATGATCCTGCGCGCGCATGTACAGCGACAGCGCCCCCCCAACCTTTGCCAGGTGTTTGCTGCGACCGAAGGCTTCGATGCCGATGGCGATTTCCTGCGGGGTGAAAAAGTTCTCGTATAGCCACGGTTGCGCGGCTGGAAACTGCGCAGGGTCGGGACGTGATGCGAAGTAAAAGCCCTCCAGCAGATAGCCCCGCGGCAGTTGCAATTGCCCTTGGGCATCCGCGGGAAAGATCTGCTCGGGATCCCACGCAGCGAGCCCGGCCAGGCGTGCATGGGTCGCGACATATTCTTCACCGGTGAACTTTTTCAGCAGCAGCCCGGCGGTTTGCGCGCCGGTGGATTTCAATGCGGCGAGCACTGCGCGCTCGGCGTTGACACAGACCCGGGTCATCAGCGGTGGCTCGCTCGGGGTACCCGTGGAAAACCCCTGACCCGGTTGCCAGTCCAGCGGCACCACGCCCACTGAATGGCCCCAGTCGGCATTGGAAACGATGACCTTCAGTTCACCGACCGAGGCAAGCCGGATGATGGTATCGATGATGTTGATCGCCCATGATTTCTGCCCAGAGCGTGATTGCTCGCCATATAACCGATAACTGTCGAGCTCCGCTTGTGAACCACTGGGCGAATATTTCAGCAAGGTCCCATCGGGGCCGGAAATATAGGCACCGGGAAACTCGGCGCGCAGATCGATGGCCGTCTTGAAATCCTTGAGCGAAAAAAAATTGACGAAGAGTCGCCGACGCCTTTCGTCCAGTTCCGGCCAGGCGGCACTGACAACGTCGTAGAGAGCCACATGGCTGTGAAGATGGGCAACGAACCGGTACCCCGAGGGTGCTTGCCAATATCCGGAGATGCCCAGTTCGAGCACAGTGCTGAGATCGAAAGAAGTGGCATCCCCGGGCGTGGGTGCAGTGGCCACGAACCTGCCGTCCGGGCGCAGCAGAATCACGCTGCCATATTCCCGGTCCGGTTTACGCGGCAGACGTGTGTGGACCCAATAGGCCGCGTCCTCCTCAGACAGGAACGCCGGACTCAGCGGCGGCAGCCTGGATTTTCCATTGTGGGTGGCAGCAAGACCGGGCCGGCCTGGGATCTCATTCATGATAAAAATCCTGCGAAAAGAAATCGGGATATCGATCGAATGAGTGTCGGCCGTCGGTTCGCCCGTGCTGTGGTACATGTTTATCGTTTCTGTATCTGCATTCGAGCGTCGCGCGCGCCCCAATCTGGCGCACCCCTGCGCACCACCGCCCGCAACCCGTCCCCTCGTGGTGCACGCCTTCAGCGCGCAAGCGCTCTAGCACGACATTTTCCTGCCTGATCCCGACCGGGCACAGCCCTTGCAAAACACCCTTCAGTCGTCCGCATCTGCCAATCAAAAAAATCGAATGTTCATGGAGATCGCACAATGAAGCGTCGCAGTTTGATCAAGGCTTTCACACTCACGGCATCCATTGCCGCGATGGGCATGACCTGGCCTGTGGCGGCCGCCGAGACCATCAAGGTGGGGATTCTGCATTCGTTGTCCGGGACCATGGCGATCTCCGAAACGGCGCTCAAAGACATGGCGCTGATGACCATCGACGAGATCAACGCCAAGGGCGGGGTGAACGGCAAGATGCTCGAACCGGTGGTGGGCGACCCGGCGTCGAACTGGCCGCTGTTCGCCGAGAAGGGCC
>Ga0157371_10004627_pt1 | contig 11919 bp, 14 predicted proteins | sample C45metaG_FD_113462 | JGI IMG/M metagenome (GOLD analysis project Ga0157371, IMG submission 113462) | Corn rhizosphere microbial communities from Kellogg Biological Station, Michigan, USA - C4-5 metaG | ecosystem: Host-associated > Plants > Roots > Rhizosphere > Soil | place: USA: Michigan... | reverse complement strand
TTTTTATTTTGAACCCAAGCAAACTTTAACCCTATTAGATGTACCTAAATGGCAATTACTGGGTGCAATGTGTGGCGTTCCCTATATTGTGATTATGGTCTTAGCAGTACAGAGAATTGGGGCGGCTGTTGCAACTGTTGCGGTTATTTTTGGGCAACTTCTCATGAGTATGTTAATTGATAATTTTGGTTGGTTTGGCAATGAAATTCTGCCTTTTTCAACTTATAGATTGGGCGCGCTCATTTGTTTAGCGATTGCGCTTTATTTTATATATTCAAGTAGTAAAACGACTCAAATTGAACCTAACAGTTAACATGTTTATAAAACAGGAGGGTTTTATTAAGTTAATATTTAAGGCTTTTCTTAATTGTGTAATTAAATGAAAAACAATAATTAATTAAATAATTTCTAGTCAATTTCGCATTGACACCTTAATTTTTGAAGATTACCATTTGCGGGCTGGCCTACATTGCCAGACGGTTTTGACGGACCGTTATTTCAACCACATCAGGATTATTTCTTCTGAGGAAGAGTCTTGTGTGCACACCTCGTTCCCTCCCGTAGCGGTAGGACGGGAGTGGGACACTTTCGAGTGTGCTGGAGTTGAAACCAGTCCGTCAACCCGCTTCCGTTCTGCCACCATAATTTATAATGTTTCGGCAGAACTCCCAAAAGAAGGAGTTGGCCCATGCACATTCATAAATTATTGGCAGTCACTGTCAAAATCTATCTCGACACAACTTAAATCAATTTAAAGCAGTTTGATGAGCTATAGGCTTATCGGACTTTAATTCGTTACGTCTAAAACTTAGCAACAATAAAACTTGAGATGTGCCAAGCACAGTCTTTACGGCTTTGCTGTGCCTTTTTTTCTCCCAGAGAAGGCACAGGCTTTTTTTATCTCTTTTGAAACAACAAGAATTTATAACGGTAAAACTATGCCAACTTTAGAAACATCTTCCAAAAAATTACACGTTATTCATACCGCAATAGAGCTGTTCAATCTCTATGGATTTCACAATACGAGCGTGGACTTAATTGCCAAAGAATCCAAAATTCCTAAAGCCACTTTTTACAACTACTTTCACTCAAAAGAGCAGCTTATTGAAAGGTGTGTATCTTTTCAAAAAAGCCGCCTGAAAGAAGAAGTGCTGGCAATTATTTACTCAAGCCGTTACCGAACCTCAAGCGATAAACTCAAAGAGATTATTGCTTTACATGTCAATTTTAATAGTCTGTACTATCTATTACTTAAAGCTATTTTTGAAATTAAAAAGATTTACTCTCAGGCCTACCAAATGGCAATTGAGTATAGAAAATGGTTGCTTCGAGAACTTTTTGATCTGGTTTTTAGTTTAGAAAACTGCCCACTAAAACCCGATGCCAATATGGTTTTAAACTTAATTGATGGTTTGATGTTCCAGATTTTAAGCTCAAATCGTTTGGATGAAAGGGATGTGGTGGTGGAGAGGTTTTTTGGTGGGGAGTGTTATTAGAAGTGTACAGAGGGGACGGCTGTACAGTCGGGTATGTGTTAGCAGGGATCAGTTAAAACTAATAAAATATTTCTTAAAGGTTTTAGTAAATTTTCTAAAACTTTTAAAAACATTAGTCTAAAACTTATCCTTAAAATACTTAAATGTTTTTAGAATAATATGCAAAATATGGAATAATAGTTTTAAGTTTTATCAGTAAGTGCTGACTGATTTTTAAGTAAAAGCTTTTAATTTTTTATAAGTAAGTACTTACTTACGTACTTGAGTAAAGTTATATGTCTGAATCAAACGATACGCATCGTATGACTCCTGAGCAATTGCGACATGCTGGAAATTTATTGTATGGCCAGAGTTGGCAGACTGACTTTGCACGAGCGATAGATATTGATCCGAGAAGAGTTAGACAGTGGTTGGCAGGAGATAGACCAATTCCATTAAACCTCTGGGAAGATGTCGTCAAACTACTACAAGAAAACAGTAAGGATACTGCTGCTTTAGCTCATGAATTGAAAAGAAATTTCTTATTATTTGAAAAATCTCACTCTGGATAAAATAAAAATTGTCTTGACTTGTTCCTAAATAGAGGTACATTTTGGTTGGTGAAAAGTAAAACTCCTTACTTAATTAGGAGTTATATCAACAAGGTGATCTTATGAATATCTCAACAATTATTAACGATAAAAAAATATTAATTATTAATTATCAATCTATTAATGTTCAAACAACTGAAATGTTAGCTGAATTATATCGAATAGATAAAGAAACTATTCGTCGAAATTTTTTAGAGAAAAGTTCAGGCTTTGTTGAGGGAATACATTATCTGAAAGTTGAAGGTGATGATCTACAGAAATTTAAAGAAAGTAATAAAGAACTAGATTTAATATGTGACAATTCTACTAGGTTAATTCTGTGGACTAAAAGAGGCGCTACACGTCACGCTCAAATTTTAGATACCGATGAGATATGGGATACCCATGATATAGTTTCAGAAAAATATTTTGATAAAAATACAACCTTAAATATTGGCCCACATTATTTACTAACATTAGAAGGTGCCAAAGCTGCACTAGATTTCACACGTAATTTTGCTGCTCAGGTTTTCACGGGATCAATTAGTTTTGTTTTTACTGTCAGAACTATTGAAACTGGTAAGTGGTCATTAGGTATATTAAGCGTATTAGTTTGGATCATATTTCTATATATTGTAATTGCAAATTTCGCTAATTTTCTTTCTCCTATTTTAAAAAACCTTCAAGACCAATTAGCTTCTATAGATGGCTATGTAACTAAAAAAGAAAGTAAGAATATGACATTTCTACAATCGGTGAGTACATTGTTTAAAAATATCTTGCTTGTAGGAATACATAAACCTAAGATTTTCTTAGAATTAATTATAATATTTATAATTATTGAAATACCACCTACTATCGTTATATTTTCAGCTGGATATTCAGCCGAAAAAATATATGATTTTTTCTTTTAAAATGAGAATTTAAATATTCTTCAATACCGGGACCGGGTAAATGCTAATGTTGCGTTATAGTGATCGAATTCTAAGGAAATTGCACTATTGTTATTAAATAAAGCTAAAAAGTTGTGAACTTTTCTATTACGAATTGCTTAAAATATATACAGAAACCTCGCTAAAATGAGTTGGAACGCTACAAACGCGAATGATACTTTAAGTTTCACTCTTCCCAATAAGTGAGGTGAGCAATGAAATTGTTAGCTTTGTTCAGTATGGGAGTTGCAGCGAGTTATTGTTATAAAACTATAAAAAATAGCGAGCAAGCTCTTCTGAAACCAACTTTTGATGAAATAGTAAAAAACTTTGTATTAGCAGAATTTAACGCCTAATACATACCGTTAATTTTAAATAAATAAAAGCTCATCGGAAGGTGAGCTTTTTTGTTTTATAGATTTCAAATTTTCTTTTAATAATAAAAAACACTCTAATGCACTTGTTTATTTAGTTGTTCTAAACTAACAATGCAGTAAAACAGGAGTGTTAAAGTATGAAATCAATAAGTGAGTACATTCCTAATGAGGAGCAAGAAGAGGAATCGTTGATTACTGCAAAAATTGATTCAGAAATTGGAAAATTAAGGAAAAGAAGGGATGAGCATTTACTATCCTATATTGATGAGGAGAAAAATATTAAGTATAAAATTCAAATAGAAAGTTCAATCAAGAGTTGATATTCGATTTTTATCGAACTGTATGATGATATTTGATTAATAAAGCTTATCTACCCTAACCAATACGACTAAAAATTCCTGACTGTTTACAGTAAATAAAGCTCCGCAAAGTATTCTTATTTTGGGGGGATTTTTTCTATATGTGTTAAGCTGATCTTCATAAATTTATGGATTATTACAATGTTCATTTGTATTGGCGGTGATTTAGATGGTGAAGTTGTATATGACCGTGAAGGTACTTACTTTGAAGCCAGTGAAATAGATGCAAGTAAACAATCAACATACAACCGCCAGAGTTACTTAGTGGGCGAAAATATATATCGTTTTTGGCTTTGTGCAGAATTATCTTATTTTGAAATTACAAAAATAGCGAATGATCACTTGGCGCAAAAACATCCCTATCTTTCATAATTCACATATTAAAAAATAAGCCCGCCAATTATGGTGGGCCTAACCTATCTAGGCGGAGTCGGCTAAATACGAGTTAAGTAAAAACAATTAAAAAAGCCCCTCATATCTGAGAGACTAGTCATATCAATTTTCTGGAATGAATGGCTGTAATTTCTTAAATAACTAAACAAATCAAATTGATAAAAGTAGTTAATAGTATAATAAATTAGTGCACTAATTTATTCTTTATAGTAGCAGAGCCTCAAAACAACATCCAAGGCACTGTTAATAAGAAATTATTTGTTATTAGGATCAGGTTGTTCATTATTCTCAGGCAGATCTTTTACTGTGCCTGGAACTTCTGAAGGTTGAGTTTCAGTAGGTGGTGTTGCAGGATGCTTATTCATTTGAGATTTGATGATATTAGCGTGGTTAGTTGTATTTTGAGAAAAACTTTTAAAACCTGACATTTTTATCTTCTTATCTTCATTAGGGAGAGTTGATAGTACACTTTAAAGGCTTTTACATTGCGGTAGTTTTAAGACTCATGTGTGTTGATTTGTCCAAGAAAGGATCTTTATGTCGACAACTTATTTCATAAATAAAATCAATTATATATAACCTGTTGAGTCTTATCCTTTAAATTTTGAAATTGCCTTATCCAACTTTCAAGTAGGGGTACACAAAGTACACATATATAAATTTTTTCCACGTTTTGGATTAATAGTTTTTAAAAATTAATTCAATCTAGTTGCCTACAAAATATTCATAGTATAAAAATATCGTTGGGCATAATATGTATGATTAAATTGGAGCATATTAATGCTAAAAGAAATTACAATTATTGATTTCCAAGGTAAAGAAAAAAGAGCGCACGCAAACTATACAGAAGTAGATACTAATAAAATCGGTCATTCATCTAGAGTTCAGAGACCCAAAGTTGAATATATTTTGTTAAAAGGTGAATGTATTTACCCTACTTTAAATTTGGTTTTCAACAGTTCCGATGGCAACAGCTATTATATAGAGTAAACATGATATGTCAGACAATTCAACAAAATGGCTTTGTGTGGGTGGTTTTCTAAGTGGTGAGTGGAGAGAGCAGCAATTAGAAGCATTTGATGTTGATCCTAATGATTTAAATACTCATAGTTATGAAGCAAGGAAACTCATTAATCCTGTTACCAAGACAGAACAGCATTTCTATGTATATACCGAGTTACAAGAACACGCATATGACAGGGCAATAAATTTTGCCTTATCCAAAAATCAATAAGAACAAGAGAGCACTTAGGTGCTCTTTTTTTTTAATAAGTAGTCGTTGTATTTAAATCATAGATCTTATAAGTCTAGTATTAGCAGAATTTAAAGCCTAATACATACCGTTAATTTTAATTAAATAAAAAGCTCATCGGAAGATGGGCTTTTTTATTGTAGTAGTGTTTATTGAGACTAGAGTTTCTGATTTATAATTTAAATCCAAAGAATTTTTACGTCCAATAAAAATGAAACTATTTTCAATTATCCTTATCTTATTTTATTTAAGCTCTACTTACTTACATGCTGAAAAATTAGAAAAAGAGAAAATCGAAGCTTATGTAAAATTGATAGAAAATTATCGAACTGCTGAACAAAATTTAGAAAATTATTTAAGCGGAATTCATTCGGCAGGACAAGTCAGCTTTAAACATCAGATGAGAATAGCAGACCTTTTATGTGATGTTGGGAAAGCACAAAAACCAATGATTGAATTTATGGAGTTAAATAAAGAAAGATTTAGATTGAAAAAACAGGATATTATGAATATTTTTCCACATGATCGACAAAAATTACAAGAGGAATTGGAAGAATTAAAAGATACACCGTATGAGTGTGGTAAGCAGAGTTATAAACATTTGCTGTGACGATCTTGACAGGGCAGTAACTGCTCTAAAACAAAAAAATAATAGCTAGTAAGTTTGGTTTATTAATGAGCCAGCATCAAAAATAATATTTTACAACCAGATAGTCTCAGGAATTATGGTACAAGATAGCCCCAGCTTATTGATTGTTTATGAGACATCATCTTATAACTTCTAATACTTACACTAAGTTAAGCAAAAAGACTATTTAAAAAATAAACAAAAAATAACAGTTAAGAATATTTTGTTTTATAAATTGTAATTCTCTAATTTTTCCTTAGAAATATTATATTTAATGGTGAAACATTATGTGAATACCCGAGGTTATGCACCTCATGTTTAAAATTTGGTTGGTTTTTATAGAAACAATATATCGTTATATTTGAATCTTATTTTTTTGACCAGAAGGTAAAAAATGAAAAAAATATTAGCACTAACAATTTTAATATCCTCAACTTATACATTCGCTACACCAAATAATGGAGCTGAACAAGATATTCGAAGCTATTCTTTATTGCATGGCGTAAGTACAGCAGAAGCAAATAAAGCATTGGTATTAGAAGCTAACCGAGACTCGGCACTCGACACTATTGAAAAAGAATTTAAAGGGCGTATAGGTGGTATTTACGTGGAAAACGCACCTACATATAAAATTGTGGTTAGAGTCAAAGGTTATGGCCAGAATGAGAAAAGAAATGTAGCGGTAGGGAATGCTATTTCAAAAAGCAATTTGCCTATAGAAATTCAATACGGAGCTAAAGAAACAAGAGAGAATGCTAAAGGACAATTAAATAAAGCTGCTAAATTAGCTAGTAAATATTTTTCTAAAGTTCAAACTGTTGGATATGACGAAAAAAGTGGAAGTATTTATGTTCGCGTAAAGGGCAAACAAACAACAGAGAACCAAAGAAAAATAGATCAAATCAAAGCTGAATGGAACAACCCGAACTTACCGCTAGAAATTAATTTAGTTAACTGGTCTGTAAAGCCTCTTGTAGATGCTAATGGTGGAACTTTTGTTGCAGGACAAATCAACTCAACAATGTATGCAGATTGTACTACAGGTTTTGGCATCAAAAATGTCAATGGTACAAAGTACATGAGTACAGCTGCTCACTGCCCTAATAACTTCAAGAGTAAACAGGATGGAACTCCATATACATTTGTAGGTGAGATTCCGTTTGCACAGTCTAATGATCTTCAGTGGAATAGTACAACAGCCAATATCACCAATAAGTTCTACGTAGGACCAACCACCACTAGAACACTTACTGGTCGACGTACTCTATCTGCAACAAGAGTTGGTGATAGTGTTTGTCACTATGGTAATGCAACAGGATATAGTTGCGGTACTGTTAGAGGTGTGGGTGTAATTGTTCCAGAATATGATCCTAATACTGGTGCGCCTCTATTTCCTGGCAGTTTTTGGGTAGATGTAAATACGTCTACTTGTGGTGGTAGTGATAGTGGTGGGCCCGTATTTACAGCTTTAACGATTGCCAGTGGTATTCTTTCACTCGGAGCAATAGATGATGTAACAGGTGCTTGTCAAGGATATTACTATGTCCCTACAGATAAAATTTATGAAAATGGTTTTTCTTTCATTTACTAATTAAATTCCATAGATGCGATAGCATTTTTTTTGATTAAATCTAAATACAGACTATTCTGTATTTTTAACTCCGCTAAAAAATTATTTAGCGGAGTTTTTTATGGGTGAAATGTAAGAAAAATAAAATCGGCTTTATCCTAGTAAGAATAAGCTCATCGGAAGATGGGCTTTTTTTTAATTTATAAATTCCCATAGAAAATTCACTTATATTATATATTTTTCAATCAATTAAAATAAATTAATTAAAATTAATATATTGTTTTATAATGCTTTTTATCGGAAAATTTTACCAAAAGTTAAAAAAATCTTTATTTTAAATGAAGAGGTTAATGGAAACCTCTTAAATAAAATAAAGGAAATAAAATGGATATTTTAAAATTAATAGGCGGAAATCTGCTTGCCGTGGCTTTAGTAACGGGAACTCAAACAGCACATGCAGAATTTAAACGGTTTTCTGTATCTGCTGGGTGGTTGCATGTCATGCCACAAGGGAAAGCAAATCCATTCAATATAAATACTGCTGTAGCAAATGGAACCACTGCCAAAGTCGGAACTATTTCTACTTCAGCATTTATGAAATCAATAGACCCTAATGCAACATTATCAACTGGGGAAAATGCCAAAGAAGTTCTCGATATGGTATTTAGTCATCCAGTCGATGAAAACGGCAATCAACAACAATCGGTTGGTCAGTTATTAGGGCTTGTAGATGAAAATGACATGGTTTCGCCAGATATCACTGGTACAGCAACGATTAAAGGATTAGAACAATGGGAAGGTAAAGGAACAGGGCTTGAAGCAGAAGATGTAGACACTCTGGGTTTAATGTTCAATTACTATGTGAATGAGAACGTGTCTTTACAGTTAATCGGTGGGATTCCTCCAAAAGTTGATATTAAGGGGAAAGGAGAAATCAACGCGCCGTTATCTGGTTTTGCAAATCCTGAAGGATTAGCTGCTTTGGTTATAGGGGATAGGCTTGATTTATTACAAGACATTCCAATCACTAATCTTGGTAATAAATCGAAAGCTGCTACGGTGCGTGCATGGACTCCAGCATTAGAGGCTCAATATCAGTTTGGTAAGGCAGGAGTAAATAAATTTCGTCCATATGTTGGTGCCGGAATTATGTATTCACGCTTCTCTAACATTAAGTTAAACGACCAAATTAATTCTGACTTAATTGCTGCGGGGCATATGATTCAGAATGTACTAGATAATAATGCAGGTGCAGCTTTAGATGGCAAAACTTCAAGTGCAAACCCTTATGTTCGGGTTAAAGCAACGGATGCGATTGCCCCAATTGTGAGTCTAGGAGCTACTTATGACATCACTCCAAATTGGTATGCTGTTGGTTCAGTGTCCTATGCAAAGTTAAATAACCGCGCAAATATTGATGTGATTGATAGCAAAACAGGTAAGCAGTTAATTCATGCCTCAACCAAAGTTGATATTGATCCCTTAATTACATATCTAGGTGTGGGTTATCGTTTTTAATATCTTTATTTAAATATTAATCTTTCGTTTAGGAAAATTTACGATTTAACCTGTCGTATTTTCTCTGCATAGAAAGCCCTGCCAAATATCAAGTATTGGTGGGGTTTTTCTTTTTTAACGTATGATATGTTGGTATCAATAATTCTATCCCTAAACGACCACTTTATACTTATAAAGTTGATATAGTTGGCGAGAAGGCTGATGGGGTAGTTAAAATTGATATGAGGAAAGATCAAAAACAGCTTAAATATCTTTATACAATTAAAATTACGGATGAAAATCCTCATGGTTTTCGTATAAGAATAGGAAAACATTGATTCATCATATCTTGCTGTTGTTTGAATCTAAAAGCAGCTATTTTCCTGATACAGCTATTGCTGTTTCTAGCACATTATCGATCATGATGTTGAGTTCATCATTACTCAAATGACTAAATTGTCCGTCAATAATTAAATAGCTTAGGCCATGAACCATGCCCCAAGCTAATCTTGCCATCGTTTGGCTTTGTTCAGTATCGACAGAGGTTTGAAATGCTGTTGCCGCTGCATATAGCATTCCTGTATAGAATAAATCTGTCATAGATTTTAATTTTTCATCATCTTGAGCAACAGCAAACTGGCTATACATCAGTCTAAATAAAGATGGGTTTTTAATAGCAAAATATATGTATTCTTTACCTGAGTTTAAAAAACCGGCTTTGGGGTTGGTTGCATTATGAATAGCATGCGCTTGAGCTTCTATTAATTGTTCAAAACCATATATGGCTAAAGCGGTCAGTAGTTCTTCTTTATTTGCAAAATGCCTGTAAACCGCATTTGGGGATACTCCAATCATGCGGGTCAATTCTCGCATACTAAAATCAACACCCTGGCTAGACTCTAATAATTGTAAGCCATTAATAAGTAAAGCTTCTCTCAAATTACCATGGTGATAGCTAGAAGTTGGATTTATGCTCGATGTTGACACTATAAACATCCTCGTGTAATTTTAATTAAGTATACAGTGTATACATTCGTTGATACATACTGGAATTATACAAAAAATTAATCAACAGGTAGGATGTAATCGAATGAACAGGACAAGTATCCGTAATGAAATTGTTAACAATAAGCTGGTTTCTTCCGTAGTAGGGAAGTTTCTGAGTTTCCATCAAAGCCGAGTTCCCTATAGCCCAGATAATCCTTTTCTTGTAGGTCCCTTTGCACCAGTTACTAAAGAGGTTTTTTCAAGTGATTTGGTTGTGCATGGAGAAATACCATCTTCATTAAATGGCATTTTTTTAAGAATGGGTCCAAATCCATTAGAAGTTGAAAACCCTGCAAACTATAATTGGTTTATGGGCGATGGGATGGTACATGGCCTAAGGTTAAAAGATGGTCAAGCATTATGGTATAAAAATCGATATGTAGGGACGCATCACATACATAAAAAATTAGGGCGAGAGAAAATAAAAGGTGAGCCTCGAGGTCCAGTTGATGTCGCAAATACGAATATTATTGGTCATGCAGGAAAGATCTGGACAATAACAGAATCAGGGCCGTTTCCAGTCGCTTTAGATCATGAATTAAATAGCCTTAAATATGGTTTATTCAACAGTAAAGATAATTATCCTTTTACAGCTCATCCTCATGTAGACCCAGATACGGGAGAGTTACATGCGATTTGCTATGATGCTTTACTGCCAATGCAAGTCTATTATCAGGTGATTGATCAATCGGGCCAAGTTAAGAAGCGGGTCAGTATCCCTGTTAAGCATGGGCCAATGATGCATGATTGCGGTATGACAAAAACTAAAATGCTAGTTCTGGATTTCCCTGTAACTTTTTCAATCGAGAGAATGTTACAAGGGATGCAATTGCCCTATTCATGGAATGAAAAGCACCCTGCGCGAATAGGTGTCTTACCAAAAAATGGTGATGCACAGGATATAAAATGGTTTGATGTAGATCCATGTATTATTTTTCATTCATTTAATGCATATGATCTTGAAAATGGCGATATCATTTTTGATGCTTGTGTTCACACCAAGACCTTTACTGACTCTATTCAGGGGCCAGTAGATAAGCAGCTTATCCAGTTTGAAAGATGGACTCTGCAATTTGGTACTCAAACTCTAAAACGGGAAGTAATTTCAAAAATTCCTCAAGAATTTCCTCGTCTAGATGAACGTTTTGTTGGGAAACCTTATCGTTTTGCTTATTCAATTTCTGTTGGAAATGAAGGTGAGCCAGTAGATAATATTAATTTAAAAGCAAATAATTTATTGGTCCATGATTTACTCAAAGGTGAATCCTATAAGCATTCATATGGTGATGATTATTTCACTGGCGAAGTGATTTTTTTACCAAAACACTCTAAGAGTGAAGAAGGCGATGGTTGGTTAATTTCGTATATCCATGCTTTAGACGGAATAAAGCCAAGTAAAGTCGTAATACTCGACTCCAAAAAAATTGGGCAAGACCCCCAAGCTACTATTGATTTACCTGTAAGGGTGCCTTTGGGTTTTCATGCAAATTGGGTAGATATTTAAAAAGATAGTTTAATGTGCATTCTGCTAAAAGAATGCACATTTTATATAATTAGAAAAATATTATGCTTTTGATATTTATAGATAATATTTACAAGTTTTTAGCATAATAGACTGAAAGATATGAATTTTATATGATTGAGTAAAGAAAAACCGAAGGTCACTTGAGAGATTAAATTAAAATATAAGAAATATGGTAAAGTTAAAAACCTAATTCAATACATTAAAATTGATATCAAGCTATTGTAGGAAAAACATGGTTAAAATTAAACCTCACCCAGCAACAAGCGGAAATGCA
>Ga0157371_10004624_pt1 | contig 11934 bp, 6 predicted proteins | sample C45metaG_FD_113462 | JGI IMG/M metagenome (GOLD analysis project Ga0157371, IMG submission 113462) | Corn rhizosphere microbial communities from Kellogg Biological Station, Michigan, USA - C4-5 metaG | ecosystem: Host-associated > Plants > Roots > Rhizosphere > Soil | place: USA: Michigan... | reverse complement strand
GAACTCCTTCTTTTTATCAAATCACTTTCAATCTCCACTTCCATTTTTTTATTTATTTTATAAAAAAACAACAAAGCTGCGCCTAACAAAAAAGGAATGGCCGGATAAATACTAACCAGCAACTTCGTTCCATGAACCGCCTGTGCAGATTGAATGTCGCTATTCGGTGTATATTGATACAAACCTAAAATCCACGTGAGCAAAGCCCCGCCGATACTAAGTCCTGCTTTTAATCCAACCATCATTGCAGAAAAAATAATTGCAGTTGCCCGCCGGTTATTTTTCCATTCGCTGTAATCTGCGACGTCTGCAATCATCGCCCACAAAAGAGGAATCGTGAGGCCATAAAAAAACCCATGTAAAATTTGTGAGATAAAAATTAATGCAACCGCTTTGGGCGGATAAAAAATGAATGCAATGATGAATAAAGTAGAAATGAAAAGACAAATTCCAAACACATCTCTCTTACCATATTTATCCGCAAATCTTTTTGAAAGCATTATTCCGAAAATCATAAAAATAATTCCACCTGCATTGAACAGTCCAAAACCCGCAGACACCGGATCTTCGCCAAAAAAATTAAGGCCAACGGCAGAAAGAAAATTTGTGATTGGAGTTACAAAACTGGTTAGACTTGCTTTGTCCACATAGTTTTTAAAATAGTAAACATAACCACCACCTTTCATCGCAAGCGTGATAAAAACCAGTGTGGTCAATACCAGCATGATTATCCACGGCTTGTTGTGCGACAGGTCGCGCAAATCTTCTTTCAGGCTTGACTTTTGTTCTGGCTTAGGAATAATTCTTTCACGGGTTGTAAAAAAAGTAATCAGCAACATGACCGTTCCGATAATGGCAAGCCACGTCATTACTTTTTCTATTCCCACAGATTTATCGCCACCACCGGCAGTTTCAATAATTGCAAGCATAAAAACCTGCACAAAAAATTGAGCAAACATTACGGCAACAAAACGATAAGAAGATAAACTGTTTCGCTCTTTCATATCGCCGGTAATAACACCGCTCAAGGCTGAATAAGGAAGATTGTTTGCGGCATATAACAACAACAATAGAGTGTAAGTAACTACTGCATAAATCACTTTTCCTTTATAAGAAAAATCCGGCGTACTGAACGCAAGCAATGCAATCACTCCAAGCGGAATGGCGGTAAACAAAATCCATGGACGGAACTTTCCCCACCTGGAGCGGGTTCTGTCAGCAAGAGCGCCGATGAGCGGATTAAAACCAAACGCCGCTACCAGTCCTACCGTCAATATGATTACTGACGCATCACCAGGTTTGAGGCCATAAATATCCGTATAGAAATAGGCAAGATAAGTGACCAAAGTTTGAAAGACTAAGTTGGCAGCAAGGTCGCCCAAACTGTAACCAACTTTTTCTAAAACTGATAATTTATGCGAAGCCTTAGGCACCTGTGTTGGCGCTGTTTGTTCGATTATTGTTACATCAGCGGCGCTCATAATTGTTGTTTTATGTAAATGAATTGTTTATTTTTTTGCTGTTGCAATCACGCTGTAAAAAGCGGGCTTTGGTTTAAAATTTCTGTCGAATAATAAGGGATAATTGGTGCGTCCACGGATTGGAAATCCATTCAGCCATGATTGTCCATCATTAACACCCCAGAAGGTGACGCGGCCAATATTCTTTTTATATTTCATGAAAAGCGTAAACAAATCTGCATACGATTTTGCAAGTAACTGCTGCATCGAATCAGGCAACGCCTTTGTGTATGGATTCATTTTGGCGCTGCCTTGCGCTGTTTCACTTACATCCGCAGTAACCTTGTCCCATGGATTTGGAAGCACACTCAAATCAAGTTCTGTAAACATCACATCAATTCCTAATGCAGAAAATTCTTTGATGCTTTCTTCAATATCTGCCATTGGAACGACCCCTGCTTTCCAATGACCCTGGATTCCTACGCCATCAATACGAACACCTGCGGCCTGTATTTTTTTTATCAATGCAATAGCGCCGACTCTTTTCTTAGGCTGCTCTATGTTGTAATCGTTGTAATATAATTTGGTGTGAGGCGCTGCTTTTTGTGCCAAACGAAATGCTTCTACAATGTAGTCATCACCTAATTTATCCAGGAAAATATCTTTACGCAAAGTACCATCTTCATTCAATGCTTCATTTACCACATCCCATGAATACACTTTCCCATCATAACGACTCGCCACTTTTGTAATGTGATTCTCAAAATATTGCCGAACGGAATCTGCACTCTGCATGTGATGCATAAACGCTGGCAATTGGCTATGCCAGATTAGATTGTGTGCATTCACTTTAATGTTGTTCTTTTTTGCAAACGCCACTAGTTTATCTGCAAGCTCAAAATTATATTTGTCCCAGCCGGGCTGAATGATTTCAGCTTTCATACAATTTTCAGGAGTAACCGCATTGAATTGTTGTTTAATTAAGCGGTCGCCTGCAGTGTCTTTGCCTTCAATCTGCCATGTGTTCATTGCAGTGCCAATAAGAAAATCATTTTTAAATGCATCTCTTAATGAAGGTGTTTGTGCCTCTGATTTTGCAGCAAGAAAGATTGCTGCGACAGAAAGAATCAGCGAAAGTTTTTTCATTATGATTTATTTTTTATGAATTGAAGAAATTGTTTGCTGCGGCCCAAGATAGCTTGGTTTTAAGCCGCCAAAATCCAGAACTATTTTTTGCAAAACCACGGCGGGGCTTATCATCCAATATTTTACCGCATGTTTTCCCGCTTGTAAAATTTGATGCTCTGTTGATTTAATAATAATGTTGTTAGCTACCCATTGCCCCCAAATCCTATCATTTTTATCATCTTTATTTATACTTACGATTTGTGGTTTTTCATTATCAATTGAAATGGCATATTGCAAACCGAGACTGTCGTTTTCAAAATTTAAGGTGGGTGAAAAATAGGCGTTAAGTTTTACCTTTCCCGTATCATAAACATACAAGTCATATTGCAGGTATGCATTACCGTTAGTAAGAGCTTTTTCATCAGCGGTTACCGGGAAAGTAGTAATGCCATCGCCATCTTTTCCAATTCCAGGGACAACTTTCCATTTAATATTTTTTGTGTTCATTGCTTTGGAATAATTGGCGGCCTCAATGGATATGTAACCATTCTTTTCATAAAAAATATTCCCTTTTGAATTTTGTGGAATAAGGCTTTCAGCGGTTTTATCTCTTACATTTACTTTTACACTTTCATCTTTTTGTGAGCTATCTGAAACATATTTAACTGCCGGCATTTTATTGAATGGTGGTTGTTGCCAATAAGTGTAACCAATGTGCGTTTGGTCCATCATATGATTCCATTTTCCATTCGCGATTTCATGATTGTATTTATAAGAAATGAGTGAATCTTTTTGGTAAAAATATTTTACGCTATCAGCATATAAATTGGCAATTGGATTTTTTTCGTTGGCAAAAAAATTATTTTTTGCGGCCGCCAAATAAAGAGCATTCAGGTTTGCCGAAGCTTCAATTGGATGCAACACCAATTCATAAAATGCATCTTTATATTCAGGCGAAATAAGATTATTGATTTTTTGTGCCTGCCCGAATGGTTCTGTTGAACGCGATTCTAATAATGAGTCGGTCAGGCGGGCTTTTACTGCAAGATTATTATACTCATCAACCACTCTTTGAAACTCATTATAATTCGCCAGGCTATAGGTTTTTGGCGAAAGTAATTCGGGTTTTCTTCGCGAATTATATTGAGAATATTTTTGGATTAGTTCTCCGATTTCTTTTGAATATTTTTCTCCAAATTGTTTTGCTGCCCAGTTTGTAAAATAATTTGGTAAATCATCAGCGGTTATTTTTTTAGGATTCCAGGCATAATCCAAAAAGAAAGAAATCGGAAATTCCATTGGCTTTAAATCACCGACATTTACCACCCAAATTCTATCGACCCCATAAGAATAAGCAAGATGCATCTGTTCCCAAACACGCGCAATATTATTGGTGTTAATCCATTTATAATTTCGCGGGCCGCCTACATAATCGAAGTGATAATAAATTCCATAACCACCGTTGCGTGGTTTGGCATTTGCTTTCGGAAGCCTTCGAAGATTCCCCCAATTATCATCGCTGAACAATAAAGTAACGTCGTCGGGTACACGCATTCCTTTATCATAATAATCCTGCACTTCTTTGTACAAAGCCCACAATTGCGGCGTTTCAGAAGCAGGTTTGTGTGTTACTTCTTCAATTATTTTTCTTTGGTCAGCGACAATTTTTTCCAACAAATTAATAGCAGTTCCCTGTGTCATCGGTTTATCGCCATCGCCACGCATTCCAATGGTGACAATACTTTCATGCGAATCCATATTTTCAATTCCCTTTTTCCAAAAGGAATCCAATTCATTTTTATTCGTTGCATAATTCCATTCTCCTTTTCCATAGCGTTTCCATTCCTGTTGCGCTCTCATCATCGGTTCGTGATGCGAAGTGCCCATCACGATTCCATATTTATTTGCCAAAATTGGATTCAAAGGATCATCATCATTGAAGGCATTTCCCCACATCGCGGGCCATAAATAATTCGCTTTTAATCTTAATAAAAGTTCAAACACTTTTTCATACACATGATGATTTACGCCACCGAATTTTTCTTTGGTCCATCCTGAAAAAGCAGGTGCTTCATCATTGATAAAAATGCCACGATACTTTACCAACGGACGGTCTTGTAAAAAGATATTTTTCTGCAGGTAAATTTCTTTTTTCTTTTTTACCGGAACATCGGCCCACCAATACCACGGCGAAACACCCATCTCTTTTGACATTTCAAAAACCCCATAAGCCGTTCCTCTTTTGTCACTTCCTGTAATCACCAACGCTTTATCAATTCCTTTAAAAGGCTTGTCAACTATTTTGATTTGATACGCTTCCCATTTGTTTTTTATTGAATCAACATTTATTTTTTTTGATTGAATTAATTGTTGAATCAGCTTCGAATTTTTTATGGAACCAATGATAATCGCGTTGGTTGTTTTGGAAGAAATTGAATGAATAATTTCAGGTTCTTTTCCTGACACTTTTTCGATATCGTTTTGAAAAAGTGATGCAGATTTTTGTATCAGCCAATCATCACTTTTATCTGTGTAGATAGGGGTTGCAGCGTTTGAAACAATCGGAAAAGCATTTGGTTCATTTTTATCAATGACAAAATTTTGCGCAAATAAATTTTGCGTAAAAAAAATAAAACCGAATAAAAAAACAATTCTGTTCACGCCTGATAATTTTTTATATCCGTTAAACAAAAACCACAAACAAAAAATAGAAATAGTTACTAAAAGTTCGTTTACTGCGCTAAAATCCAATCGAATTGCCGCCATCTACCGGCAGCACCACTCCTGTGATATAAGACGACTCAGCAGTTGTCAAAAACAATGCTGCATCTCCTATATCTGACGGAGAACCGAGTTCACCCATCGGTGTTCTCGACAAAACTTTGTTCTTCCTTTCCGGGTCATTATTCAATGCCTTGGCTGACATATCGGTAGCAATAAAGCCAGGCGCAATGCAGTTTACACGGATTCCTTTTGGTGAAAGTTCCACCGCCATGGCTCTTGTCATTGATTCAATTGCACCTTTAGAAGCACTGTAAGCAATCACTTTAGGCAAACCATATTGTGAAGCCATCGAACTGATATTTACAATACTTCCGTTTTTATTTTTCATTGATTTCACCACTTCCCGCGAAATCGTAAAAATCGATTGCACATTTGTGAGCATTATTTTTTGAAAATCCTCATCCGTCACTTCTGTAAATTCTTTTTTTAAATTGATGCCAGCGTTATTGACGAGAATATCAATCTTCGAATATTTTTTCACCAGGTTTCTTACCAACCCGGGAATAGCAGATAAATTGTTTAAATCAAAAGCAACAGGGTCGCAAAGATTGCCGAGCTTGGTTTTTGCGGAATTCAATTTTTCTTCATTTCGGCCGATAATGATCGTTGTAATATTATTTTTTACAAATTTTTCAGCGATTGCAAAACCAATTCCTGAAGCGCCACCGGTGACGATAGCCATTTTGTTTGGTTGTTCATTTTCTTGCATCTTATTTTATTTTTTATTTCCCTTTTTTCATTGAAAATGTTTGCTTCATTTTCCTTTTTTTTGAAGATTCCCTAATTATAAATTCCGATCTTAAAATAATTGTGTTGGTGGTTTGAATGTTGGATGTTCCGTTTAAAAGGTGAATAAGATGTTGTGCAGCAACTTCCCCCATTTGATAACCAGGATAATTAATTGTAGTAAGATTTGGTTCTATTACTTTTGACACAGCGTCATTATTAAAACCGACAAAGGCAATATCTTCAGGAATGCGTAGTCCTGCTTGTTTTAATGCAAGGAGACAACCGACGGCACAATTATCATTAGCCACGAAAACACCATCAGGCAAGGGCTTCATATGTAATATTAATTCTGCCGCTGATTCTCCTGCTTCCAAGCTCAGGTTACTTTCGATCACATTTTTTTTGTCGAATTTTAAACCATTATCTTCAAGGGCTTGTTTGTATCCCTCCAACCGGTTTATATAAACATTTTGTTTTGAAGATGCGGTTATGTGAACTATTTTTTTACAGCCTTGTTCAATTAAATGTGTTGTTCCCTCGTAAGCCGCTTTTTTATTTTCAATTACAACGTTCGTGTAGTTTTCGTCCTCGATCACCCGATCAAAGAATATGACAGGAATATTTTTCTTTTTAAAAATATCAAAATGAGAAAGGTCTTCAGTATTATAAGCAAGTGAAACAAGCAAGCCATCTACCCGATTATTAAACATCGTTTTTGCGCTGGCTATTTCTTTTTCTGCTGATTCTGAGGACTGGCTAATGATTAAATTATAACCTTTCGTATTTGCCACGCTTTCAATACCTGCGATTACAGAGGACATAAAATGACTGTTAAGTTTGGGCACAATTACGCCAATTGTCTCAGTTCTCTGATTACGAAGATTTCGTGCAAAGTGGTTGGAGCGATAGCCCATTTCTTCTGCCACCTGGAAAACTTTTTTCCTGGTTTTTTTATTCACAACCGGATCCTCTTTTAAGGCACGGCTTACTGTAGCAATTGAAATATTCAATTTGCTGGCAATGTCATAAATCGTTATTTCCTTCTCTTTCGGCATGCGTTTTTACTTCTTCGATAGTTGAACTGAAATTCTTTTTTGGCTTTCATCGCCCATATCTTTTTTAACAGCGTCGTTTTTTAAAGAAGATCTTCTGACAATAAGATTTGAGCGGATAATAATAGTATTTGTGCTTTGGATATTTCCTCTTCCTTTTAAATGATTAATCAGATGGGTGGCCACGATGTTACCCATTTCCATCCCAGGGTAATTAATAGTTGTCAAAGCCGGTTCGATAAGTTTTCCAATTGCGTCATTATTAAAACCCACTATCGCAATATCTTCAGGAATACGAATGCCATTTTCTTTTAGAGTCCGCATAACAACCGCCGCCACAAAATCGTTTGTAATAAAAGCACCGTCAGGCATAGGCTTCATTTTCAGTATTTGCATTGCAGATTTCACTGCAGCTTCTTCAGAAAGATCTTTAACGATGACTAAATTTTCATCAAAAGGAATATTATTTTCAATCAATGCTCTTTTATAACCCTCAAATCTCTGCGCGTATACATTGCGATTAAGGCTGGATGTAATATGTGCAATTCTTTGGCAACTCTGTTCAATCAGGTGTTTCGTGGCTTCGTATCCTGCTTTATTGTTATTGATGATCACCACCATATTGTCTGTATCTTGTTCGACACGATCAAAAAATATTACCGGTACTCCTTTATCTTGAAAAGGTTTAAAATGATCAAGGTTTTTTGTATCGAAAGAAAGTGAAGCAATTAGTCCGTCCACTCTTTTCTCAAAAAGATTTTTCGCATTCGCTCTTTCCTTTTCATATTTTTCGGAAGAGTGCGCAATGATTAAATCATAACCGGCTTCTGTGGTTACCTGTTCCACACCCGCCAGAACAGATGTAATAAAAGTACTCTTCAACTCGTGTACAATTATTCCGATCGTGTGTGTATGTTGGTTGCGAAGGTTTCGTGCAAAAAGATTGGTTCGATAACCCATCTCTTTAGCCAAATCAAAAATCTTCTTTTTTGTTTGTTTACTCACCACCGGGTCATCTTTTAAGGCACGGCTTACAGTGGCAACAGAAATATTTAATGATGAGGCAAGATCATAAATAGTGACTTCCTTATTTTTTGGCATTTACAATCGTTTACATATAAAGCAATGTTGTAAAACTAACTAAAAATAACTCTTTCATACTTTTTTTTTGGAAAAAAAATGTAATCGTTTACATTTTAGTAAAAAAGTCCTACTTTAGCAGTTTAATTGTAAAAGTGACAATTAATAATATGAGATAAAGAGTTGCTTGATTAATAATATAACCTTCTGCGGTCAATAGTTTTAGGGAAAAATGTCGTGTTGTGTTGACGTATTGTTTTCGGCTTTTTGTTCATAAGAATTTAAAAATAAAAGATCAGGTCCGCGCTTTAAAAAAGACATTGTTTCAATTTTTTTCACTCTTTTCTGAAAAAAATCAGCACTGTGAAGACCGGCTTTTTAATGATAAGTGACAATGAAAACTAATCTAATGGCATATCAAATTTCTATACTTTTTTAAAATTTAAACTCTGCAATTATGAAAGTCTTGTCCCATCAAAAAGCTTTTTTGCAAAAATGCCGCAACTGGCAAGGGAAGTTATCCCTGTTAGTACTACTCCTGTTTTTATTCTCGATGACCGGCTATTCTCAAAATTCAACGACCGTAAAAGGGAAAGTTGTCGATGATAGCGGCCAACCGGTGCTTGGAGCGTCGGTGATCGTGAAAGGTGAGCAGACGGGTGTAAGCACCGATGCTAACGGCAATTTTGAAATAAAGGCAGCGCAAAACAGCACCCTGGTAATTTCCTCAATCGGTTTTGCAGAACAGGAGGTAAAAGTACAAGGAAACCAATTTCTCACGGTATCATTAAGCCGCACCGAAACCGGTCTGAATGCGGTAGTGGTTGTAGGTTATGGTACACAGCGCAAGGAAGCTGTAACGGGATCCGTTGCTTCCATCAGCGGAGAGAAAATACGAGAAGTGCCTGCACCAAACATTTCGCAATCTTTGCAGGGGCGCTTGGCAGGAATTCAGATTTCGCAAACGTCAACGAAGCCTGGCGCAACGATGCAAATCCGCGTTCGCGGCACACGATCGCTGACTGCAGATAACAATCCATTGATCGTCTTAGACGGCATTCCATTTCCCGGTTCTTTGGCTGATCTGAATCCCGATGATATAAAAAGTATTGATGTGTTGAAAGATGCTTCCGCAACTGCGATTTATGGATCACGCGGTGCAAATGGCGTTATTTTGATCACTACTAATAAAGGCCAGAGAGGAGGAAAAGCAAGAATTACTTATAATGGTTATTATGGAGATCAAACACTTTTTGCGAGATATCCAATGATGAATGGTTCCGAATTTGTTGCGCTTCGGAAAGCAGCAGGGATACTTTCAAACGGAACGGATGAATCTGATAACGTGAATACTGACTGGCAGGATCTCTTTTACAGAACGGGAACCATAAACAGCCATGATGTGACTCTTTCCGGCGGCAGCGAAACAGGAAGTTACAATGTTGGATTGGGATATTATCAAAATCAAAGTTTAATTCCAACCCAACAATATCAGCGTTATTCTTTCCGCACCTCAGTGGATCAGAACGTAGGAAAATATTTCCGATTTGGTTTCACCACGAACAATAATTTTAATATGAGCCAGGGAAACCAACTAGGCTTGTTTGGAATACTCGCCTCATCTCCAATTGCCAATCCTTACAATCCCGATGGAACTTTAAGAAGAACTATCAATACCGGTTTGGGCGATAATTATGTATTAACCAAAAGCAGGATCGACAGCCTTGATGAAAAAGGTTTGTGGCTGAATGAAACCCGCAATTTTGCTACTTATAATGCCATTTACGGAGAAGTAAAAATTCCATGGGTGGAAGGATTAAAATATCGGGTGAATGTAGGACTGGATTTTATCCAGGGAAATAATGGAAACTTCACAGCACAAGGAGTAAATAATGTGAATCCAATCACTGAATCAACAGCAGGAATTGGCAATTCGCAAACCTACCACTGGACGATTGAAAATATTTTATCTTATGACCACACTTTTGCTCAAAAACATAATTTAAATCTTACTGCGCTTTATTCTAATGAGCAACAGAAATACAATTCATCCTCAATGTCTGCAAAAGGTATTCCATCCGATGATTTCCAGTTTTATAATCTGGGGCAATCTACCGGAGAAATTACGGTGAGTCCCAACGGGCAGAGTTATAACTTATGGGGATTGACCTCATTGATGGGGAGAGCAATGTATTCGTATGACAATCGCTACATGCTATCTGCGACCGTTCGTTCTGATGCTTCTTCAAGGCTGGCGCCCGGCCACCAGTGGCATACTTATCCTGCGGTGTCTGCCGGATGGAATATCACCAATGAATCATTTATGGGAAATGTAAGCTGGTTGAATTCATTAAAACTGCGGGCTGGTTATGGAGAAACTTCCAACCAGGCGATCGCTCCATATGCAACGCTGGGAGTATTAAACACCAGGCCTTACAATTTTGGGGAAGACACGTATGCGACAGGTTACTATGTGAGCCAGCTTCCTAATCCAAATCTTGGATGGGAATATTCTGAGACATGGAACTATGGAATTGACTTTTCGTTATTTAAAAACCGGTTAGCCGGTACTGTTGAATATTATGTTACCAATACAAAAGATATCCTTTTGGGTGTAAGTCTGCCCCCTACATCAGGTGTGAGCAGTTACACAGCAAATATTGGTCAAACACAAAACAAGGGCATTGAAATTTCTGTAAATGGAACCATACTTGACGGAGGACGTGATGGATTTACGTGGGATGCAGGATTTAACATATATGCCAACCAAAATAAACTAGTGGCATTGGCTTCAGGAGAGACCAGGGATGAAGGAAATGGTTGGTTTGTAGGACACAATATCAACTCAATTTATGATTATAAAAAAGTAGGCCTTTGGGCAACGCCGGAAGATAGCGCTGCCGGCCATCTGAAAGTTCTTGAGCCGGGAGGGAAAGTTGGTATGATTAAGGTACTATACACAGGCGATTATGATGCCAACGGTGTTCCCGTAAGAGCTATCGGGCCTGATGACCGGCAAATTATGGATGTGGATCCAAAATTCTTAGGCGGCTTCAACACAACCTTAGCTTATAAAGGATTTGATTTAACGATAGTTGGTATATTTCAACACGGCGGTATCCTGGTAAGTTCTCTTTACGGATCAGGTGGTTATCTTGATAATTTGACTACCCGCAATAACAATGTAAAAGTAGATTATTGGACTCCAACAAATACCGGCGCAAAATATCCAAATCCTGCAGGACCCCTGAGCGGCGATAATCCTAAATATGGAAGTACTCTTGGCTATTTTGACGCATCTTATCTGAAAGTCAGAACTATTTCTCTTGGATATGATTTTAACCGGAGTTTATTGAAAAACGCGTCTATGAAATTGCGTGCCTATTTTACGGTACAAAATCCCTTTGTGTTGTTTTCTCCGTATCATAAAGAATCCGGAATGGATCCGGAAACCAATTCCTACGGTAATGAAAATGCAGCGGTGCCGTTGTCTTACTCCATGAGACGCATACTTACTATTGGTACCAACACACCCTCAACACGTAATTATATCGTTAGCGATAAACTTTCATTTTAAATAATTAATATCATGAAACACTTAAAAATAAAAGCTTTTATTGGATCAGTATCGTTGTTAGTGGTCCTTATATCGGGGTGCTCTAAAATTTTAGATGAACAACCGCGCAGTTCTTTTACTCCTG
>Ga0157371_10004622_pt1 | contig 11936 bp, 13 predicted proteins | sample C45metaG_FD_113462 | JGI IMG/M metagenome (GOLD analysis project Ga0157371, IMG submission 113462) | Corn rhizosphere microbial communities from Kellogg Biological Station, Michigan, USA - C4-5 metaG | ecosystem: Host-associated > Plants > Roots > Rhizosphere > Soil | place: USA: Michigan... | reverse complement strand
GCTATTCCCGCTGGAGTCGCCGTCTTTCACTACAATCAATTGCCTACAAAAAATAGTAGTTTTAATAAAAAGTATACAAAAAACAGGTGTAGAAAAAGACTCATTTTTCTACACCTGCTTCAATTTATGGGCTTATTGGACAGCCCCGTTTTTATATTTAAGAATTTCCAGCTACACGCTTTTGAAGTGGTTGGAATAATTTCTTTTTGTCCATGTTCGGTCGAATGGTTTCTAATTGTTCTAATGCGATTTTTGCACCATAGTCCATTCCTTGGCAACCGGCTAGCAGTAAAAGATCCCCATCCGCTATTTCGTTCAGGCTATGCTCAATTGCTTCTGGCAATTCTTCATATAAATGAACACTTATTCCTTTTTCATCCATTACCTCTTTAAATATAGCAAGCTCCGCATCTGAAACGACATCCTTTTGTGTAACATGAGACCGACTAAGCGTTGCAATGACTTCATGAATTCCTAGTTTAGGAGCCCATCTTGCAATTGCTTCTGCGTTTTCTTTATTTACCGTAACTCCACGATCACCACGAATTGCATACACAAGTGAAACACGGTTAAAATCCATTTTTTCTAATGTACCAAGCGTGATATCTATATTCCCACTGTTTGCGAAGTGATCATCAATGATTTTAAAATCGTCCTCAAAAATGATTTCAAAACGACGTTCAACCCCGACAAACTCAGATAAGCTATTTTGGATTGTTGACACCGGCACTTCACATAATAATCCGATGACGATGCTAACCATTGAATTATACACAGAGTGGAAACCAGGTGTAGAAAGCTCTATGTTAAATTGTTGTTTTGGAATAACCACGTCTGCTGTTGCTAAGTCCTTCGTGATATTTACTGTAAACTTTGCTCGTCCCGTGGATAAATCTAAATTTGTACAAATAACATCTGCAGATTGTTCTTTTACACCAACTGTAATAACTTTCGCTTTTGTTTGATTCACAAGTGAAGCTGAATACGCATCATCTAGATTTAATATAGCAATTTTATCTGCTCCAGCATTGCGAATTAAACTGGATTTATGTTCAAAATAATTTTCAAACGACGAATGTAAATCGATATGCTCACGGCTGATATTATTTAAAGTGACAATATCAAAATCGACACAACCTACTCTATTTAATTCCAGTGCAGAAGAAGATACCTCCATCGTTGCATGAGTGACCCCTTCTTCTACCATTTGCGCGTAAAAGCGTTGCAAATCAAGTGATTCTGGCGTTGTTAGTTCAGAAGGCTCCGCATAATCACCGATTTTTACAACAACCGTTCCCATTAATCCGGTTTTCAGATCATGATTCTCTAAAATAGCATTGGTCATAAAGGAAGTAGAAGTCTTTCCGTTTGTTGCAGTAATTCCAATTGTTTTTAATTTTCGAGTTGGATGATCGTAAAACGCATCTGCAAGTGTTGCAAGTGCAAGACGCCCGCTTTCCACTTTATACTGAGGAACTGCTAAACCTTCTATAAAGTCCTCTACAACAAGTGCTACTGCTCCACTTTCAACTGCTTGTCCAGCATATTGATGTCCATCCGTTTTGAATCCTTTTACGCATACAAATACTTGTCCTTTTTCTACTTTACGTGAGTTGTATGCGAGTCCTGTGATATTTATATGTTGAGCATTTTTGGCTTCTAAAATAGGTATATGCTTCATTAATTTTGTAATTTCCATCAAAATAGCCACCTTTTATTGTAAAATCTTTTCAATCAAGTTTACCTCAATTCAGAAAAGAAGGGAACTAAAAGCCCAGTTTGAACACTTTATGTGCGACACCCTGAAAATGAATTGGATTACTTTAAAAAATAGAAAAACCGAGAAGATTAGCCTTCTCGATTTTTCTATTATATTGCTTCGTTATAATGCTGTTTACAAAAAGCAAGTATGGTTGCTTCTTCTTCCTCTTCTAAGGCAAAATCTAATACTTTGCCGTTGCTTCGGTTTAAGAAATGGTATTGCACGATACGTTCTTCTGTCTCTACTACTGCTAAAATAACGCGTAAATCTAATGAATTTTGTTCGTCAAATAACTCGTCATCTTCCGGTACTTCGATACCCAATAATAGTTCATATCGATCTCCCAAGATGATACCTGTCGGATCTTTTATTTTTTCAACCTCGTAGGATGTTATATTCACAAAGTCCACCTCCGTTTATACAGTTTAGCATTTTTAAATAGAAATTAATCCATTTTCTTTTTTTCTTGTTGGCTCTGTTAAATGTTAATGTTGTTATGGACGAAAATCCGCTCGCTTTCCGCGGATTTTCGTCACAAAATATATTCTTCTAAAGAACAACAGCATAATTTAACAGAGCTTTGTTGTTATAATGAATAAAGAAACGGTTGTAAAGGAGAGGACATATTGAAACTAAGTGCTGAAAAAATTATTTACATCATTGTACCACTCTATCTTTTGCTATTAGTATTTGGACAAGGACTTAATACCATACTTTATTCCATTTCTTCATTTGTACTTGGAATTACGATGCTATATCTCGCATTTTCTTTATTACGAAAGCAACGAAATGAGCGAAAAAATCGAAAGTGATAATCCTGCATATGTCAGCAGGATTTTTCTATTTCACTCATAACTTTATAGGCACCTTTGGATTTGTTTGCACATACTACAACTCTGATGTCTGAAGTAGGGTAATACGCGGAGTGAAAGCTTACTCCTGGATCATATCCCATTACGTGATACTTATAGACGTTCTCTTCTTTTTTCTTTATCCACACACCGTAACCATAATAGTCCCCATCTTCTTCCTGTGCATAAGGAGTGAGTAACTTATTTGTCGTGGATTTGCTTAGGAGTTTATGATTAATAAGAGAGTCCCAAAATGACTCCATGTCCTCAACAGTTACGAAAGCTCCACCATCAGATCCACCTTGTATTGGAAGTGAATACATATTTGTTTTCCAACTACCATCTTCGTTATCAATATAACCAATTGCCGTTTTTCCAGGTAGAGAATCCAAAGAAAAATAACCTGAATTCTCCATTCCTGCTTTTTCAAAAATATACTTTTGTATATAGTCTGTAAAAACAAGTCCACTTAACTTTTCAACAATTAAACCTAACACAATAAACCCTGCATTATTATAGTGAAATTTTTCCCCTGGATTACATTTCATCTGTTCGTTTTGAAATAACGGCAGAAAATCTTGAAGTCGTCGCATATGATACATTGGTTTTTCTATCCATAACTCTTCAAAGTCATCCATAGTCTCTTCGTCAAAGTAGTCTGGAATACCTGAAGTATGCGTTAAAAGATGATGTACAGTAATATCTTCATGATAATGAGGAAACGATAAATCTAAACATTCATTTAACTTTGTCTCGAAAGATAATCTCCCCTTCTCTACTAGCTGGCCTATAGCAACCGCAGTAAAAATTTTACATCCCGAAGCAATTCCATATCGCGTTCCCACTACATTTTCAATTTGATCAGCACGATTAGCATAACCAAAACTAGACCGAGCAAGTACTGTTTTCCCCTGTTTAACAAAAGTAGACCCCGAAAATTGAATTTCTTTTTGTGTATTGACTATATTCTCAACTAATTTACTTCCCATTCATATTCCCCCTTGTATAGCTTCTCATTTTCCATTGATCAGGAAAAACTTAAGTAATAAATGCGAGCTCTATAATTATTACTTCTTTAGATTTTCTCTTCCACATCAAATCAAATTTCTCCTGCTTTTTTCATGTATTTTCTTTCCACATTTCAATTGTAATCTATTTATATATGTGTCCTTCTTAACTAAAAAAGACCTCACTAGAATTAAAACTATCAATGAATTAATAGAATTGTAGATACAAACTACAGTTCCTCTTGGTATAGAAATGAATAATGTAAAAATTTATTCCCCCTTGATGCATGCTTTAAAGATTCATGCAAAATAAATAAAAAGGGACTATTGCACTTAATAAAGGCAAATTAGTCGCTTTTCTCTATTATTACTTTTCCATCTTTCAATACTATAATCTCTGGGCCATGTATTAGCTCTATTTTTAATGGAGATGTTTCGCTCATTCTCTTTGAAAAATACCATCTCCGCTGAGGAGGAACTAACAATATAAATGTATCCTTTCTTCCTAAGAAGTTTAGTTCTTCTGGCACTATGCTCACATGACCTGAAACAGGAATGCCTATATCCTGCAGCTGCTCGCCCACCTCATCTACAAAAGGCGTTGTAATACTAACCTCACTTAAGTTAAGCAAGGAATCTACACTAAAATCACTCCATTTATCTACATTCCTTCTTGCAATTAGCTCTATTACATTTCCAGAAGGATCTTCAAAATAAAAGGCATCCGCTTCAAAACGAGCATAATAGGTTTCGTCTACTGCATCTTCTCTATTTAGAGAAACTCTCTCTTTTGCCCAATGTTTCGCTAGAGTGAACTGATTACCAGGAATATTAACAGCAAAGTGATACAAGGTTGCTTGAGTAGTTTCGCGAAAGATGAGCGTGGAGGTGCCAATCGATACCTCAAAATGAATATCACTAGATGCAAGAATAGTAAGCTCCAGCACATTTGCGTAAAAGCCTTTTAACTGTTTCAGTTGATTTGTATATAATGTAACCGTCTTAAACATGGTCTCACCCCATTATTTGATGTCAATCAATTCAAAACGTTCACAAACGAGAAGCATATCATCTGAAAACTCCAACCCTACTTCTTCTAGTTCCTTTGTAAAAAATTTAATATGTACATTTCTCCAATAATTGTATGTACGGTCTCCTTCACCTTCTGCGTAAGCGAATTCTTCGGGTACTTCGTTCATAGGAATTACGGTTACCTCGGAAGTTCGAATCATACAAATAGGTTCATCTTTGCTATTAAGGATAATACTATAGTCATCTACTTTAGGTAGAGGCTCTTTTTCTATTTCGTAAAATATATGCCCAGAGCACGTCGCAGATTTCACTCCATTCATAACAAGCTGCGCTAGTTCATCTGGATTTCCACCAAACTGCCATGCTGTAACAAATGACGGTTTTTCTTTTCCTTTCCAAAAACTATTCCAATAATTTTGTGCTTGTTGATTCATAGAGTATACCTCATTCATTAAAAATTTAGATAATTAAAGTATAGTAAACAACATCTAAAAATACTATTGATAATTATTAAAATAAATCTTACAAAAACGATATTAACATATTCAAATATTTGAATATGTTAATTACAGGAGTGAAGTTTATGTGGAGCGATTTACAACAATTTAAAGCAGATTTTTTTAAAGCACTTTCCCACCCTTTACCAATAAGGATTCTAGAAATTATTGCGGAAGGGGAAAAATTTTTATATTCTTTGAGAGATCCGGCTATTGTGGACTTATTAAGAATTGCACGAGAGCTTTTCAACAAATACTTAATCAATACGTTGTCTATGTATGAAGAATTAGAAGAACAAAAAAAATAAACGGCTGAAGAAAATTTACTGCATGTCATGAAGTATTTTCAAAATCAAAATGGTATTCTATTTGATATAGAAGTATCTTCTAAATTGATGAAAAGCTTTAAACGAATGTATAAAACTATCCAATCCAAAGAGGAGAGAATCTAATGACAAATAAACTTTATTATAAAGATGCTTATTTACAATCATTTTCAGCAAAAATAGTGGATCAGAAACAGAATTATGTTGTCCTTTCAGATACAGCTTTCTATCCTACGGGTGGAGGTCAACCTCATGATTTTGGCCACCTAAATGGTGTTGCAGTTACGAACGTAGAGGTAGTAGATGGGGAGATAAGACACTTTCTTGTAGAGGCGCTACCTGAGAATACCTTTGAAGTGGAAGGAATAATCGATTGGAAAAGACGCTTTGACCATATGCAGCAGCATACAGGTCAACATATTTTAACCGCTGCTTTTGACAATCTTTTTGGATTTAAAACAGTTAGTTTCCACTTAGGAAAAGATAGTGCGACCATTGATTTAGATATTAGTGCAGTTTCAGAGCAACAATTAAAAGAGGTGGAACTACACGCTAATCAAATCATTTTGGAAAATCATCCTATCGAAACAAAGTGGGTTACAGAAAAAGAGCTCGACCAATTTACACTTCGAAAAACAACAACTGTGAAGGAAGATATCCGACTCGTCATTATCCCAGAATTCGATTACAATGCTTGCGGAGGTACACATCCAAAAGAAACAGGACAAGTCGGTCTCATTAAGATTTTACAAACAGAGAAGCAAAAACAATTGACTCGAGTGGAATTCGTATGTGGTGAGAGAGTTATTACACATTTACATCGAAAACAACAAGTGATCCTAGATTTAATTAGCGCATTAAGCTCGCCTGAAGAAAAGTTAGGTGAGGCAGTAAGAACTTTATTAGAAAATGGGAAATCAACAGATAAGCAAGTATCAGAATTGAAGGAAGTACTTCTACAATATGAAGCAAAAGAATTAATTGAAAAAGAAGAAGGGTCAATCATTACGTCGGCTTTCCAGAATCGTTCTATTCAAGAACTTCAAAGATTAGCAAAAATACTTGTAGCAGAATCCCCCGAAACACTGTGTTTACTTGTTTCAGAAAATGATGGACGCATACAAATAGTCGCGGCTAAAGGAAATTCTGTGGAACAAAGTATGAAGGAACTTATAACAAGCTTGCTTCCTCTCTTCAATGGAAAAGGTGGCGGCAATGATACGATGGCTCAAGGCGGCGGAGAATCTCTATTATCTAGCGAACAACTATTAGCAAAATCGCTCGAGTTTATTCACTCATAATAACCGTTCCACAAAAATCCTCCTCACATATACTATGTTGAATGTGTAGTGAAAGGAGGAATAATAACTATGACTAATCAATTTCCGTTTCCCCAAGGCCAACAAGGACCTCCCTTTGGAATGCCAGGGATGCCACCATCAGGGCAATTCCCAGGTCAAGGACAGTTTCCTGGACAGTTCCCGGGTCAAGGGCAGTTCCCAGGGCAATTCCCGGGTCAAGGACAGTTCCCGGGTCAGCAAAGCCCAGAAGGAAATGCTCCAACCAGCCCACCTCCATCCTTCGTCCCGCAACAATCTGTAAGTGCTTTCGCTGTTGATCCTGGTTCCATAAGAGGCTGCTTATTCCGTAATACTTTTATCTGGCTCCGTAATGGAAACTCTTTCTGGTTCTTCCCTACGTTTGTCGGTAGACAATCTGTAGCAGGCTTTAGATGGACTGGACGTAGATGGACTTATTATGGAACAGATTTAAATAGAATTTCATCTTTTCAATGCTTCTAGGAAAAGCGCAATTGCGTACTAAACATTTTAGTACGCTTTTTTCATGGCCTATTTCGATACGCTCTAAGAGAAGTTTTTAGGGAAGCATAAAGTCCAACTGCTGCACCACTATAAAAAAAGCCCATAAAAATACCAGCAGGTAAATTATGTGGATGGCTAATAAAAATCGAAATAACTAGTCCAATAATTGTTGCAACTGTTGATACGTATTGGGGTCGAATAGGTAATATTTTTTTAAAAATTTCAGTCAAAATTATGATGACCGGTACAGCCCAAATTGAGTCCCATATATTTGTATGTATAATAGGAAATTCTGTCATTTTATTAACTTTCCCCTTTTCACATTTTTCTATTTAGTATGTACAAAATTTCAATAGTCAATACTAGAGGTTGTATGAAGTATGGTATCCTGAAATCGATACCACTTTTTTCTATTTTACTTTACAATATTCGAGTCGCGAAGTAGAATTAAATTTAGCTAGGTAAATATAATTCTTGTTAGAGGGGTCAATTAGACAATGAATCCACTTATTCATGAACTTTTTCAGAAATCACGTTTTTTATCCTATGAAGTAAATATCACTTTAAAAAAACACGACCTATACTCTTCCCAATGGTCAGTTTTAAATTGTATTCAAATACATAGGAAAATGACTTTAACTCAAATTTGGAAATATTTAAACGTGGAAGCTCCCACTATTACTCGAACAGTTAATCGATTGGCTGATCTTGGGTGGTTAGAAATTACACCTGGAAAAGATCGACGTGAAAAATTTGTTCAATTGTCCGCAAGAGCTTTACAAGATTTCCCAGCAATTAAAGCATCTGTGATGGAGTTTGAAGATCGAATGGTCTCTAACCTTTCAAATAAAGAGGAGAAACTCTTATTAGAGCTTTTACAAAAAATTAGGTAAGGAGTTACGCAGTTGAACAAGAAAGAACCAATCTGGACCAAACCTTTTATAAGTTTGTTTAGCACAAACTTCACCATATTTATTATTTTCTATGGTCTAGTTTCCGTACTTCCTCTTTATGCAACAGACATCCTGTCTCGTTCAGATGAAGATGCTGGTTTACTTATGACCATCTTTTTAATTTCCGCCATCATTATGCGACCTTTTACCGGCAAGCTATTAGACATTGCTGGAAAGAGAAAAATGCTATGGATTAGTTTGTTTTTCTACTTAGTTTGTACAGTTCTATATTACTTTATCGAACCTTTTAGTATTTTATTAGTTTTACGTTTTGTACAAGGGATTTGGTTTAGTATTGTCACAACAGCAAGTGGTTCTCTTGCAGCTGATAATATCCCTGTCTCTAGACGCGGAGCTGGATTAGGCTATTTTACAATGTCTACAAATTTAGCAGTTGTAGTTGGACCTTTTATCGCTTTAACCGTTGTACAATATTTCTCGTATGACGCATTGTTTCTAACAATGAGTATTTTACTTGTCATTGGTGCATTGACTTCGTTATTCATACCCGCGGAAAACAAACCTGCTGTTCCTCCCGCTAAAACGAAAATGACTTGGAATGACTTGTTTGAGAAAAAAGCTGTACCAGTTGCATTGATTGCAAGTCTAGTTGCATTTTCTTATGCAAGTATTTTGTCCTATTTATCGATCTACTCACAAGAAAAAGAGGTCTTGCATCTCACAAGTAGCTTTTTTGCAGTTTTTGCTGCGGTTATGCTTTTAACAAGACCATTCACCGGAAGAATTTTTGATGAAAAAGGACCAAAGTATATAGTCATTCCCGGTTTAGCTTCGTTTATTATTGGTTTAATTTTACTTGCGTATATGAATAGTCCATTTATGTTCTTACTTTCTGGGGCCTTTATCGGCTTAGGGTATGGAGCAGTTGTACCGAGCTTTCAAACACTTGCCATTCAATCTACCAAGAACGAACGAAGTGGCTATGCAACGGCAACGTTTTTCACACTATTTGATACGGGACTAGCTATCGGCTCTTATGTACTCGGCATCATTGCTACTCAGCTTGGCTATCAAATTTTGTATTTAGTATCTAGTGTAATAATAGCAGTTACTCTCGTAATTTTTATATTGCGTCAAAGAATAACACAACGTCCGGCTTAAGTCTGACGTTGTGTTTTTTTATCCCATAAACTAAACCTCTTCTACAATTTCTTTTAATAGAAGCGTTATTTTTATTGTGTATGTATGTATATAAACCCTGTATTTGGTAAGACTTGAGAGGACAAATATTTTGGGAGGGAACAATATGAAAAAGCAATATATGATTATTTTAGTTTTGGCATTGGGTCTACTAAGTGGTTGTAATTTTCCATCTGTAGATGCCAATTTAAATGAACAAGTGCAAGTTTCATTGATTAATACAGAAGGGAAAGAAGTAGGAAAAGCAACACTTACAGAAAACCCAAAGGGAGTCCATATTCTCCTCAAAGCTGAGGGATTAACACCTGGTGTAAAGGGTATTCATTTCCATGAAACGGCTAAATGTGAAAAACCTAGTTTTGAAACAGCTGGAAAACACTTTAATCCCGAAGGAAAAGAGCATGGGTTTCAAAACGAAAAAGGCTATCACGCTGGAGATTTGCCTAACATAGAAGTTGGCGAAGATGGTAAAGTAGAGTTAGAAACTATTTCACCAGCAGTTGTATTAGCTGCAGGGAAAAGTAATTCATTATTAGATGCAGATGGCAGCGCTATTATTATTCATGAAAATGCTGATGATTATAAAACAGATCCCGCTGGGAATTCTGGAAAGCGAATTGTATGTGGGGAAATTAGTAAATAGTTTGGAGGTTAAATCTTATGAGAAAAATAGGCTGGCTTCTCCTTTTCGTTTTAGCGATTTTCTTCTCTAGGCCACTTTGGGAAGAGTATTCTGTTAAATATGTTGACCTTTCTTTTCTCGAGCCTATAGATGAATGGATCGATTCTATTGAAGTAGCTCAATATTTGAATGAAGCAAAAGCATACTGGATGGAAATTAAGGATGAGCCAGCCACTAAAATTTCCTCCAATCAAGAAAAACTTCCTGGAATCGGCATTGAATTAGATCAAATGACAATAGGCATGAAAAAAAGTGAAATTGAAAAAATTCATGGGAATGCCAAACGAGTAAGTTTGAATGAATATAATTTAGTGTGGCATACGTATCATGAAAATTACCAAAATTTCATGATGGTTTCGTATGATAAAAACAATACAGTGAATGCAATGTTTACAAATCAACCTTCTGAATCTTCTTTTTTAGGCTTAAACATGGATAGTACGAGAGATGATATTCTCTCTAAACTTGGAGAGCCTATAAAGAAACTAAAGAAAGGAAATATTATCTATATACTACCCGATGCTGGGGAGTATGATTTGTTTCTAATCGATGAAAACTATGTAACATTCTTTTATGACCTACATGAAAATAACACGATTACTGCAATCCAAATTGTAAAAAAATCAGTAGAGAACAACCATCAAAGTACATTCGGAATACCTTCCGAGGAACTAAAAAAAGGATTTGAATTTCAACTTTTTGATCTAACAAATGCTGCTCGAGTTCTTCGTGGACTCTCTGTACTCACATACGATGAGGCAGTTAGCGACACTGCTCGCAAACATAGCGAGGATATGGCGATTCATAATTATTTTAGTCATGAAAATTTAAACGGCAAATCTCCATTCAATCGTCTCGAAGAAGATGGTTTAGTCTTCTCCTATGCAGGAGAAAATTTAGCTTACGGACAAACGAGTAGCATCTTTGCTCATGAAGGACTTATGAATTCTATTGGGCACCGTAAAAATATTCTAAGTGCTGATTATCGTAACTTAGGAGTAGGCACTGCGTTTAATGAACAGTCCACTCCATACTATACGGAAAACTTTTATACAAAATAAAAAAAGTGCATAGCGCCCTTTAAGTGCAAAACCTGTTCACAGACGTTCCTGATTGGTATGGAATTTACTTTAGCTACATTTTACCGTGTGATTTTTAGGAGAGGAGGATCGTAACTGTTACGATCCTCCTCTCTTTTTTCGGTAATTTTGTGACTTTTGTCTTTCCGCCTTCCTACAACTTTAGGCAACAGTTATCTTGGCAGTTCTTCCGCGGAAAGCGAGCGTATTTGCAGGTAACAACATGATAATCTAACTGAGCATCTCATTTAATATGCTTCAAAGCTTCTCGTTTGCTCAGAGCAGCAAGTTGAGTACTTTCAACAAAATGGCGAACAACTTCTGGACTTGTTTTTGCATATTCTCTTAACACCCAACCTATTGCTTTTTGAATGAAAAATTCTTTGGAAGCATGGTGGCGATCAATTGTTGCAAATAATAACTCTTCATTCGTAGCATTTTTGTATTTTAGCTGATGTAAAATAGATGCCCGGTTTGTCCACATATTTGAAGACTTAGCCCACTCAAGCATCACTGTTTCTCCTTCTACTCTATTGGATTTCACAATGTCTCCAACAATAGTTGGTGCAATAGCGTCCACACTATCCCACCATGAGTGACTCTCCATTAACTTTAAGCAAAAAGGTAAATCCTCTACTGTTAGGTTCTTTTTATATTTACCTAATAATTCGATTGCCACGTAATGATATTCTCGCTCCTCTAATTGAAAAAGCGCCCATACTACCTCATATAGCTCTTCAGATGGAGGAAGCTCATTTTCTAT
>Ga0157371_10004618_pt1 | contig 11950 bp, 22 predicted proteins | sample C45metaG_FD_113462 | JGI IMG/M metagenome (GOLD analysis project Ga0157371, IMG submission 113462) | Corn rhizosphere microbial communities from Kellogg Biological Station, Michigan, USA - C4-5 metaG | ecosystem: Host-associated > Plants > Roots > Rhizosphere > Soil | place: USA: Michigan... | reverse complement strand
AGGGTAGATGAAGATCCTTTTGCTAATAGTTCGGGACCAATTGAAGTCAGCGATGATGATCTTCCTTTCTAGTTCAAAAGACCTATAGAAATGAGTGGATAAATAGATGATTACATTCGAAGTAGTTGGAGAAACAGTTGCGCAAGGAAGACCAAGAGCAGGTAAGTCATGGGGTGGCCACACAGTACTCTATGACCCTGCTAAATCAAGACACTTTAAAGAATATGTGAAATTAGTAGCTTCGCAACATGCACCAGCTGAGTTGTTAGCTTGTCCATTGAAAGTGTATGTCAAAATATATCGCAATATTCCGAAGTCTTTCAGTAAAAAGAAGAAAGAGGATGCGGAAAACGGCATTTTAAGACCTGTTACCAAGCCAGACGTTGATAACTATTACAAAGGTATTGGAGATGCGTTAAACAACGTGATTTGGGAGGATGACAGCCAAGTCGTCAGTTTAACGATTGAGAAATATTACAGTAATCGTCCGAGGGCAGAAATACAAATATCCGAAGCATAAGGAGTGTTCACATGCAAACGAAAAAACGGTACGGGGTATCCAACACGAACAAAATCAACATAAACAGAGGAACGATTGCAGAACTTGACGAAGCAATTGCCGAATTGGAATCACGCGGATATGAACTGGTGAAACGTGATGATGTTACGACAGTTAGCTACGGAATGAATTTCAACTACAGGGATGGTCGAGGAAGTAAATATAAATACACAGGTAATGATGTAGGGTTTTCGAGGTGTAAGGCTGTTATGAAGAGGGTTGTACCTTATGAGGAAAAGGTTGGGGTGTAGTAGACACAAAACTATGCGAATTAGAAAAGGAGGATGGAACATGGTAGAAGTGACTCTAACAAGTAAAAGAAGCGGTCGAGTTCTTAAATCATCATATACAGCAAGACAACTTTTGGATATCGATGAAATAGATATGGTAATTAATATGACTGAATGCGATTGCCAACCAGTAGGTGAAACGTATGTAGTGGATTGCAATTGCGATTACGAATGGCAAGAATATGAGCTTGTTATTGGTGAACACGATGACGAAGTTAAGCAATTAAAAAATGAAGTTGTCTCTTTAAAGGAAGAGTTGCAATACGTTCACGAGACTGCCGTAAGAGGATTGAATCGCGGGGATATATGCACCTTAGAAACGATTAGGAATTGTACAGGAAAATATTCATACTGAACAGTTCGACCATAAAACGTCACAAGGAGGAAACCATGCCAAAACTAAAACGATTTTTCACGCCAAAGGAAATCGACATCATGTTAGATCATAATGTACCAGACTTGGTAGCTAGACAACGTATTAATAAGGGGTGGGACAGGAAGAAAGCTATCACCTCTAAGTTAGTCTACAAGACAGCTAGAGAACGTAATGCACTTGCACAAGAACAGGTACAGGAAGTACAAGTCATTGACCGAAGCAAAATAAATTGGACGAGGTGACGATTTGAAAATAGATAGTGCTAAGTTAGATGAAATACTGGCACCTGGTCAACTGTGGAAGAAAGCTAACAGAACGAGAATCATAATAGCTATAAACGAAGATTACATTTACTTTCAATCAGCTACGGATGTTAAGAATAAATCGTATACCGCTATTTTTCATGAGTCATTTGCACATTGGATTAATAGTGGGGCGGTATTGGAAGTAGAAGGGGAGGTTAAATGATGGATGTTTATATTATTGCAATATCGTACTACGCTACATTGTTAATCGGAATTTGCGGAATAATAATCACAGCTTCGTATTTACTCAACAAAGCATATACGGCACTACTAAACCATTTCAAGCTATATAACGAGTTTGTTCGATTCGTTTTCGATAGACGCCGTAAGAAACAGGCGGATGTATATACACCGAAAATAAATGGCAAGGAGGAACAAAAATGACACGTCCAACTAAAAGGGATATTTTCAATATACTAGATAGCGGTAAAGTTTCCGTGACTAATGCACAGGTGATAAAGGAATACATTAACTACTTATTAAGAGTTGGTGCTAATCAGATAAAGAAAAGTGGGGTGCAAAAGTGACCATAGAAGAAGAAATCATAACAAATGATATTTTACGAGAAGTAAGCGAATTACTAGAATCACAGACTGCTAAAGGAATAGTGAAGTATGGACATACTGTAGATCCTGGTTCGCTATCTGTACTGGAATGGCACAAGCATCATAGAGAAGAATTATTGGATTCGCTTGTATATACGACGATTATAATCAATAAATTGGAGGCTAATCATGAACCTAACTAAATTATTCGAAACGCAAAGGGTACTGGATGCACGAATTAAACAAAAACAAGGTCTTCAGGAAATACCATTGAACAATATGATTTTAGCGACAATAACTGAAATAGGCGAAATGAGCAATGAGTGGGGAGGGTTCAAACATTGGAAGGTAGATTCGCGACCTAAACCTGGCTTACTTGAAGAAATTGCGGACGTTTTAAGTTTTATGTTAGCAATTGGAAATATGTTACATCATCGGGGTGGAATAGAAAGTATATCTATTTTTGAAGATGGAAGCATTGAAAAAGAACAATATTGTTATTTTGAGGATATAACGGCTCAAATTTTAGGGATTACAACTAATTTCACGGATCTATGGAATTATGGTGAAATCGACGAGGGTTATAGCGTTACTATGTCAAGGTTTGCGGTATTAACCGAAATGCTAGGCTTTACCTGGGAACAAATCGAACAAGCTTATTACAAGAAAAACGCAATCAATCACACTAGACAGGATACAGGATATTAATATGAGTAAGGAAGAACGCAAACTACTAATAGACATGCTAGTGCTGTTTTCGAATAAAACAGAATCGTATTTTGTGAATATGCCGGATAAAGAGCTAGAACAGGAATATGACAGGTTGATGAATAGGGATTAAACATTTATGAAACTAAAAATTGAAGGAAAATATAATGAAAAAATTCGAATTTAAAACAACATTAACTTTAGAGGTTCCTAGCATTGTTGTAGCTTCAGATGAAAAAGAAGCGAGAGAAAGACTTAAATCTGTAATTGAACACTCGATTAAAAGTGAAGTAAGAGCAATTTATGTCAAAGATGCGATTGAATCAACCACTTTGAAAGATGTGGAAGAAGTACCATTTAACTTTCTATCTGAACATAATACCTTGCTTGAAATGGGATATCCAATTCACATAGTTAAAAGCTATTCGCAAGAAGATGCAGAGGAAGAAATTAGCGCAGCATTGTCATCGTTATAGATCATATCCACAACCACACACAAAAACTGCAATTAAAATAGCATTCTGTTTGTTTATTACATTTTAAATAGGGGTGAGCGAATGGCAACACTATCCAAGCAATCATTCAACAAACATGAAATATACATTATCCTCAGTGATTACAACTGGATTGTCAAAGAAGCTAATCGAATTAAATTACAGTTAAGCCAATTTGAAACAGTAGGTGTTGCATCTTATTCGGATGAACCAAAAGGCGGTAACGGGGTGTCAGACCGTATTGGCGGTGAAGTAATTCGGAGAGAGAAGAATCACAAGCGTTTAAAAGGCTATTTAAGCAAGATAGAGTTCATTGAACATCGTTCGGATAACATTGTGGATGAAAAGGAAAAGGCGGTCTTAGATTGCATCCTCGACGGTTTGGGAATCAATGCAATTGCCATACATTTGAATATGAGTAGACGGATGATTCATAAGATAAGAGATAATATTGTTGATAGGTTGAGCGTGGTTAGGTGACTGCTAGAACCAAACGGTGAATAAAAAAATAGGAGGAATTTAAATGAAATACGGAAATTTAGAGGATTTGAACAACTATTTATTATATAAACGCATCATAGAGTGGGATAAAGATAAACTTGTATTAGACGATGGCACAGTTATTACGCTTGAAATGAGCGAGAACGACTGCTGTGCATGGGCGGGAGGTACTTTCAGTAACGTTGAATTGGATGCAGCTATTACAAACGTAGAAATAGGCGAGAAAATCAATATCCCAGACAGTGACACGACTGTAAACAAAGTTAAGGTGACATTATTCCATAACCAAAACCCAATTGCGCAAGCAGATATGACGGCAGATGCAGGTAACGGCGGTTATTACTATTCGATAGGTTCATTTGTAGTGAATGGTATACATTTTCAAATTGTAGATGCATAAGCGTGCAAAAATGCACACAATGCACAGAAGTAACACTTTTCGATATTAATAATTTACTAGATTATACTGGAGTTATCGGGAGTATCAGTAACAAAGGTCAACGTAAGGCGCACTCGTTAATTCACAGTTAAGAATTAACACTATATATGGGTGTATCGCATTGGTCTCGACAAGACGGAGTGTTTCTTGTATCAACTGTGGAAGGTTATATGAGGAACACTTCTATACATAGTAAGGAAACATTAAGATATAATTGAGTTATCACTTGAAAGAGGTGTAATGATGAAAAAAGAACAATTAGTCAAAGCTTTGAAGAATAAAGGTTTTGAAGTTCATTTAGACAATCCTCTATCGGAAATAGTAGCATCAGAAGGGATTCATTATGTGTCTTTATCAAAAGAAACTGTAGATGACGCACCTGTTGAATGGGTTGTAGGAAAAGTAGAACGCGAAATAGCAAGGTTGAAAGAAGTCGCTCAATAGAGTGGCTTTTTTTATTACATAAAAGGGGTTGTTCTTATTGGAGAAGCATGGGAAGTGGTTAGCAGAAGAACATGAGTATCTTCTTCAATTAAGAAAACAATACCCAAATGCTAAACATCAGTTTTATGCGGATAAATTAACGGAACATTTTAATTTAGTTTTTACTGCGATTGCAGTTAGATTTTATACAAGCCGATTAGTAAAAGAAGTAATGGGCGACACAGTCAAGGAAATTCCGCAATATGCAGAAAAGCATGAGATACTAAAGGACGGTTCACATACTTCGGATAAGTTGGTTATTATGTCTGAGGAAGAGAAGAAGAGCGTTGATTACCTCCTAAATGCACATGGATTTGACACAAACGAATGGGAACTAGTCACTGCACGACATAACATCTGGAACACTAACGATAAGTTACGAGGTGTTCAAACTCTTTACGCTAGTAAAATAACTGTTAGGCCAAAAATCAGTGGCATTGATTGGGACAAACTTATAGCAGCTGTGGAAGATGTGCCGAAAGTATTCATCAAACCTAAATACATTCCAGGGAATGAACACTATCTCAATATCCCTTTGTTCGATATGCATTTTGGTATTAGTGACTTTGACCATTACAGACCGACACAAGCAAAAGTATTAAGCCTACTTAAAAAACAATATAAAGAAATATTATTCATTATTGGTTCAGACTTATTTCATCACAACGATCATCGTAACCGAACTGCATCTGGTAGAGAAATCGAACATGCTGACATGTCAAAGGCTTGGGAAGAGGCGGTTAAGTTTTATGAGCCAATACTACATGAAGCTATCAAGTATTCTGGCAAGGTAACAGGGATTTTTATTAAAGGTAATCATTCCGAAAGTCTTGAATGGGCCTTTACGAAATATCTTGCAGCACGGTTTCCACAGATTACATTCGATACTAATTTCAAAGAACGAAAGGTTCATATGCTTGGCAATGTAATGATTGCAGCTACTCATGGAGATAAAGCACGTAAACGATTAACTGAGGTATTTCCTGCTGAGTTTCCTATTGAGTGGAGTCAAGCGAAGACAAGAGAGTTGTTCATTGGCCATTTGCACACCGAAGAGGTAATCGATAAAGGCGGATTGCTTCAACGTGCATTGAGTACGAGGAATAAAACGGATTCTTGGCACGAAGACAATGCGTATACGACAAGTCATAAGCGATTCCAGGTGTTTGAATATAGTCGTGATGAAATTGAGAATATACATTTTGTGTGAGGGGTGTATAAAGTGAGTGATTTTGAAAAAATGAAAGCATTGTTTACTGAATTTGGAATTGAATTTGAAGTAGTAGAAAAAGAGGAATTTGATAACATATTTTTGGATGCTGGAAAAAAGAAAGTAGAAGGATATAACGGATTTTTCACTTATTTTAAATTTAATAAGGATGGTACTTTCAGAAGTGCAGGGCTGTATGAATAACTGAAAGGAAGTGATCCAACATCTCGCGGCTACTGCGTTAAGTAGCATTTTCTTTTATGTCTTAACAAGCATTTAGCATATGGGGGTAGGTGCAATGAAATGATTACAGAACAACAACAAAAATTCGCTGACTTGTATCTATCGTCAGGTAATGCGAAGCAAAGTTACATTAGTGCAGGATACAAAGCGAAAGATAATGCAGCTGAAGCATCAGCAAGTCGTTTGTTAAGAAATGTAAAGGTAATGGAATACATGGAACAACAAAATAAAGCATTACAGAGCGACAGAATAGCCACTATGGAAGAAGTAAAACAATTTTGGACTGATACCTTACGAGATACAGAACAAGACCCTAAACACCGCTTAAAGGCTTCTGAGTACATTGCCAAAACGAACGCAGCTTTTATCGATAGAGTGGAAACAAAAGGTGAACAAGTTTTCTCAATCAAACTACCAGGTGATCTAAGTGGAGATTAATTTAGAAAACCTCCCACACGTTACGAATCCGATTTACTATCCATTATACAAGGACAAGAATCGTTACCTTGTTTTATATGGCGGTGCAGGTTCTGGCAAATCAGTATTTGTTGCTCAAAAGATTATCTTGCGTATGCTATCAGAAAAGAATCACAAATTTCTAGTAGCTCGTAAAGTCGCTAAAACGCTTCGAGAATCAACGTTTTCACTTCTGAGAGGAATTATATCCGATTGGGGAATGACGACCTTATTTGAGGTTAATAAGACGGATATGACGATAACCTGTAAGCTGAATGACAATAAGATTATGCATGCTGGTCTTGACGATGTGGAGAAAATGAAATCAGTACACGGAATCACAGGCGTCTGGATAGAAGAAGCAAGTGAATTAGAACAATCAGATTTTCAGCAGCTTGATTTACGTTTACGTGGTTTCACAACTAACTACAAACAAATCATCATTAGCTTCAATCCAATTTCTTCATTACACTGGTTGAAAACGTTCTTCTTTGATAACGAGAAAGCAAATACAACCGTTTCACATTCAACTTATCTAAACAACAATTTCATTGATGATGCTTACAAACAGGTATTAGACGATATGAAACATGAAGATGAATACTACTACATGGTTTATGCGCTCGGCGAGTGGGGGATTGTTGGTAAAACGATTTTCAACGCTCGTATTGTGAATGAACGGATCTCAGTATTAAGGGATAAGAAGTTTAAACGAGGTAAATTCATCTTTGATTATCACAAAGACAATCCGAATAAGATACTGGATGAAACAATTAAGTGGATTGATGAAGACGATGGGTATATCACAATATACGAGGAAGTCAAAAGGCGTTTTCCATATGTAATTGGTGGAGATACGGCAGGTGATGGCTCAGATAACTTCACGGCTCACGTATTAGATAACATAACAGGCAATCAAGTTGCTTCGCTTATGCATCAGTTTGACGAAGATATGTACGCCGAACAGATTTATTGTCTTGGCAAGCATTACAACACGGCTTTAATCGGATTAGAAACAAACTTCTCCACATATCCAGTGAAGCGACTCGAACAAATGGGATATAAGAAGATGTTTTATCGTGAAGCTGAAGACAGTTACACACATAAGATTTTACAGAAGTATGGTTTCCGTACTGATAAAGTTACACGACCAATCATTATTGCAAACTTAGTCAAGATTGTCAGGGAAGAGTCAGAGTTAATCAATGACATTCCTACACTTAATGAAATGCTCACCTTCGTTCGTAATGAGAAAGGTAAACCAGAAGCACAAGACGGCAAACACGATGATAATATCATGGCATTAGCGATTGCTCATTATATTCGTGGGCAACAAGAAATGCAGATGGCAGAAGAGATAGTGGAAGTTCAGCCTTTACCATTTGCTTTCCAAACAGATGATGATAATGAAGGAGGATATTGGTGAATGGTAATAATTATATTAGCTTTAATGATTCCTGTATCCATAGCGATAACAGGTTTTTTGACGTTTAAAGCTGTTCATTTAGGTTTACGATGGAATATTGAGACAAAGAAAGAACAACTACCCACAATGGAAGCGCCAATCAAAAATCCGATTACTCCCATTGTGGAAGCAAGACAGGAAAAAGAAACCGCAAGTGTGTTTAATGAGTGGGTGAATGGTGTGGAGGAACGATGAAAATGTTCTTGAAAGTCTTTCTCTATATATGGATATTTCTATTAGGAGTAATAACCGGAGCATTTTTCATTTCTTATGCAATCCTGGAAGGGGTGAGTAAATGACTGATAAAAAAACAGATGGCATATTAGAAGCCGCAAGTACTGTCCAACAACAATATAAAGATGGTTTATCATACAAGAAACAACAAGGCTACTTAGATAACTGGGCACAGTATGAGCGTTTTCGAGGTGGCGATCAATGGCCAAGAACAACTAACCGCACCAAAGACTTACCACGACCTGTATTTAATGTTATTGAACAGATACAGAGTCATAAAGTATCTTCTGTTATGAATGAGAACATTAAAATGGTTTTCACGGCTACTGAATCAGAAGAGAACGAACCAGAGTTTCAAACAGCTGACACATTCACACGATTTGCTGATGCAACATGGGAAAGACTCAAACAGAATGAGTTGAATGAGGAATCATTAGACAGCAGCTCAAACATCGGTACAGGAATTTGGCATTATTATTGGGATAACTCGAAAATGGGTGGAAAAAAACTAGCATACATCGGTGAGTTATGCGGTGAGGTAATAGATGCAGTCAATTTCTTCCCTGGCAATCCACAACAACGATTGGTGCAGAAACAACCTTATATTATTATTACGCATCGTGATGAAGTGGATAATGTAAGGCGTGAAGCTGAGGAAAACAAATTGAGTCCTGAATTAATTGCACTCATTAAACCTGATTCAGATACAGAAGATCAAGCGTATGACATGGCGAAAGATGAAATCACAGGTAGTAAGAAGATAACCGTACTCACGAAATACTATAAGAAGAATGATTTAATCCACTTTACTAAAGTAGCTGGCAATGTGGTTATCAAGCAAGAAACCAACACGAACATGAAACTCTATCCAATTGAAGTCATGCAGTGGAAACGTCGTAAGAAATCCATATTTGGCATTGGTGATACAGAGGGATTGATACCTAATCAGAAATCAATCAACTTCTTAATCGCTATGCAGATTCTTAGTGTACAGAATACAGGATGGCCGAGGATGTTATTGAAGAAAGAATTCATTCGACAGAATCCTTCTAACACACCTGGTGAAATTTTAGTTGATGGTAGCCCTCCTGGACAATGGGGAGCTCAATACATGCAACCAGGTAACATATCAGGTCACGCGCAGGCTTTAGTTGATAGCATCATGACTTACACCAAAGAAGTAAGCGGAGCGAATGAATCAGCTATGGGCGAACAAATATCATCAGATCTAAACGCTTCAGCAATTATGATGTTGCAAAAGGCTGCAGGTATTCCGATTGAGTCTATTAAGCGCAGGTTCTATCAGTCGATGGAAGGAGTGGGCAGAATATGGTTAGAATTCTGGAAGGTTTATTATAATACTGACAGAGCAATTACCATAAAAGACGATGAAGAAGAAGAGTATACGACTGTATTAAATGGATCTAAATTTGCAGATGTGGAAATGGACTTAAAAATAGATATAGGTCCTTCATCTTCCTATTCCGAAACGCTCATGATGAGTAGTTTAGATAAATTGTTTGATATGCAACAAATTACATTGGAAGATTATCTACAATTTGCGCCTAGGAATGTAATCCCTTTTAAAGATAGATTGTTAAAGAAGGTTCAAGAACGCCAGGAACAACAAGCCGTAATGCAACAGGAACAACAAATGATGCAACAAGAACAAACCATGATGCAACAACAACAAGAACAACAAGCGATGGGCGAACAACAAATGATGCAACAGCAACAGGAAGCACAAACGCAAGCAGAAGAGGAAGCAAATAAACCTCACCCATTTGACCAAATACTTTCCCAAATGGCACAACATGAACAACAAGCGTTCAAGAAGTTACCACCACAGGAACAACAGGCAATTATGGATCAAGTTTTGGCACCTCAGTAGTATCAATTTTATTCAAATTATGGTATAATTTAGTCATGGGATAGGGTAGCTCCCGAACGTGAAGTACTCCAACTTCACTTCCCGTATTAATCATTTGGAGAATACACTATGGAGAGTGTTGTATATGAAAAGAAACATCGAAACAATTGATAATCAAGTGCATATCGAGTGTTCAAGATGTCACAAGATGGTTCCTGCCACTTCGGATTATTACTCTAAAGCTAAACACGGTAAGTTAGGCCTTAACGCTCGTTGTAAAAAGTGTTGCAAATATATAAAAGAAGAGAAAAAAGACGACATCAAAGCTTACTATCAAAGAAACGCTGAACATTTTAGAAATTACTCAAAGCAATATAGACAAGATAATCCCGAAAAACATAGAGAAGCCGTGAAAAGTAGTTATAACAAGAATAGAGAAAAGAATCTAGAAAACAAAAGGTTATTCCACCTTGAAAATAAAGATAAAGAAAAGCAATACAGAATGGATAATAAAGAACGGATATACAAAAGGTACAAAGAATATGTAGCCAATAACCCAGAAAAACGAAGACAAACAATGCAAAATCATAGAGACAACAACAAAGATAAATATAGAGCATACCAACATGAACGAAACGCAAGGAAAAAAGGATTGATTTCCACTCTTGATATAAATGACTGGGAAGCTTGTTTAGTTTATTTCAATCATAAGGATGCTTACACTGGGTTAGACATGATTAAACCTAGCCAAGACCATGTAATTCCTATTTCAAAAGATGGTTCATATGTTAAAACAAATATCGTTCCTTGTGAATTGGGTGTAAATTCAAGCAAGGGTAATAGGGATTTAGAAGAATGGTATAGAAAACAATCATATTTCAGTGAAGAAAGACTGAAAAATATTTATAAATGGATTGGTTACAATGAAAAACTTAATACACAACAACTAAGCATCCTATAAAGGGTGCTTTTTATTATGAGGAGGAATGGAAATGGATTTTGGAAAAGCAATTGAATCATTAAAAGAAGGTAAAAAGGTAGCACGTAAAGATTGGGGCGGTTATTGGTCAATCGAAAAAATAGTATTTAAAAAGAAAGTAAATCACTCTGTCCATGCGGAAATTATTATGGCGACATTAAAAGACGGTGGATATGCACCTGCGCAACCGTATCAAGCGGATATTCTTGCAGAAGATTGGGAAATCGTAGAGTAATACATTGTCCTAAGCAAGACATTAAACTGCTTAAATATTTCGCCTACCATAGCGAAGGAGGATTTATATGTCAGAGTTTGAAGAAGGTAGCTACCAAACTACCCCAGAAGCAATTGAAACTAATGAACAACCATTACAACAAGAATCAGCAGTAGAACAACAGGAACAACAATCCTCACCACAGGAAAATGTGTTCACTGTGAAATATAACAAAGAAGAAGTTCATGTTCCGTATGAACAGGCGCCAGATTACATTCAAAAGGGCATGAACTACGACAAGGTGCAACAACGTGCCGATGATTATCAACGCCAATTAGATCGAGTTATTCAATTATCTGGCTATCAAAATCAAGACGAACTACTTTCAGCATTAGATGAGTTCGAGAGAAGCCAAGAACAAGCTAAATACGAACAAGCGGGCATAGATCCTGCAAAGTTTCATGAATTAGTAAGCGAATTACCTGAGATTCAACAGTTCAGACAAATGCAAGCGCAACAACAAGAAACACAACAAATGCAAAATGAAGCGAATGAGTTATTTGCAGAGTTTCCCAACTT
>Ga0157371_10004617_pt1 | contig 11950 bp, 10 predicted proteins | sample C45metaG_FD_113462 | JGI IMG/M metagenome (GOLD analysis project Ga0157371, IMG submission 113462) | Corn rhizosphere microbial communities from Kellogg Biological Station, Michigan, USA - C4-5 metaG | ecosystem: Host-associated > Plants > Roots > Rhizosphere > Soil | place: USA: Michigan... | reverse complement strand
GGCGACGACCTGGTCGCGGGCCAGATCGGCCGACATGCGGGCGTGGCCCTGACCTGGAACGACTTCGTCATGGAGGGCGGGTCGCTGGATCACGACGGGGAGGGGACCGTCCTGACCACGCGCCAATGCCTGCTGAACCCGAACCGCAATCCCGCCTGGAACCAGGACGAGGCCGTTGCGGCGGCGGCGCTGCAGAAGGCGGTCGGCGCCAAGGTCGTGGTTTGGTTGGGCGACGGCTTGCTGAACGATCACACCGATGGGCACGTCGATAACCTGGCGCGGTTCGTCGCGCCGGGCGTGGTGGCCTGCCCGGTCGCCTGGGGGACGAACGACGTCAACGCCGACGTCTATGACGCGACGGCGCGCGATCTGGCCACCGTGACCGATGCGGCGGGCCGGCGGCTGAAGGTCGTGCGCATTCCGTCGCCGGGCCTGGTGCTGGACGAAGACGAACGCCCGATTCCGGCCAGCCACATGAACTTCCTGATCGCCAACGGCGCCGTTGTTGTGCCGACCTATGGCGACGACGAGGCTGCACGTTTTGCCTGCGAAGCCCTGGCGACCGCCTTCCCGGATCGCGAAATCATTCCGCTGCCGTCCAACGCCATCCTGACCGGCGGCGGCTCGTTCCACTGCATCTCCCAGCAGGAGCCCGCATGACCCGCACCATCACCGTCGCCGGCATCCAGACCTCGTATGGCGAGGACATGCAGGCGAATATCGACAAGACCATCGCCTTCGTGCGCGAGGCGGCGGGGCGGGGCGCGCAGGTGATCCTGCCGTCGGAGCTGTTCCAGGGGCCGTATTTCTGCGTGTCGCAGGAAGAGCACTGGTTCACCCAGGCCTATGAGTGGCGCGAACATCCGTGCGTCACGGCCATGGCGCCGGTCGCCAAGGAACTGGGCGTGGCCATTCCGGTATCGATCTTCGAGAAGGACGGGCCGCAGTATTACAACTCGCTGGTCATGCTGGATGCGGACGGAGAGGCGCTGGGGGTGTATCGCAAGAGCCATATTCCCGACGGCCCCGGCTATCAGGAGAAATACTATTTCCGGCCGGGCGATACCGGCTTCAAGGTCTGGAAGACGCGCTTCGGCAAGGTCGGGGTCGGCATCTGCTGGGACCAGTGGTTCCCGGAAGCGGCGCGGGCGATGATGCTGATGGGCGCCGATGTGCTGATGTATCCGACCGCCATCGGCACCGAGCCGCATGATGCGACCCTGCATACGGCCGAGCCGTGGCGGCGCGCCATGCAGGGCCATGCGGTGTCGAACGCCGTGCCGGTCGTCGGCGCCAACCGGATCGGTCATGAGCGCGTGACCGACGCAGGCCAGACCTTCTACGGCCATTCCTTCATCGCCGATCAGCAGGGCGAACTGGTCGAGCAACTGGGCGCCGAGGAGGAGGGGGTGCTGGTGCACCGCTTCGACCTGGACGAGCTGGATAAATACAGAGCGGCCTGGGGCTTCTTCCGCGATCGGCGGACGGACCTGTATGGGGCGCTGACGGGCGGGCGCTGACCTGATCCTCCCCCGCGTCAGCGGGGGAGGGGAACCGCCGCAGGCGGTGGAGGGGGCGAACCCCGCACCATATGTAAGACGCGGCCGAGGTCTGTTGCGTATCCGCCCCCTCCACCACTTCGTGGTCCCCCTCCCCCGTGAACGGGGGAGGATTTTAGGGACGCATCGCCTCGACCGCCGCGACCAGTCGGTCGAGGTCGGAGGGCGTCGAAAGCCGGTGATCGCCGCCTTCGATCAGGTCCAGGCGCACGTCGCCGCCCGTCAGCCGCTCGACCAGTTCAACCTGATGTCGCCACGGCACGACATCGTCGGCGCGGCCTTGCATGACGTGGACCGGCGCGGCGATGGAGACGGGGCCGTCCAGCAACAGCCAGTCGCGCGCCTCCTCGAACATGCGTCGCGTCAGCACATATTCGCCCAGACCCTCCTCGACGATCAGGGTTTCGCCCTCGCGCAGGATGGCCTGACGCTCGTGATCCGCCAGGCCGGGCCACATCAGCCGTTCGGTGAAGTCCTGGGCCGGATTGACCAGAATCAGGCCCTTGATCCGATCCGGCCGCGCCAGGGTCGCCAGCAGCGAGACCCAGCCGCCCATCGAGGAGCCGACCGGAACGACCGGGCCGGACAGGCTGTCGATCAGGGCGACGGCGTCCTCGCGCCAGCGGCCGATGGTGGCTTGTCTCCAGTCGCCTGAGGACTGGCCATGGGCGAAATGGTCGTAGCGGACGAAGCTCCAGCCGCGTTCGCGCGCCGCCGCGTCCAGGGCCAGGGCCTTAGTCCCCTCCATGTCCGAGCGGAAGCCGCCGATCCAGATCACGGTCGGGCCGTCGCCTTCGACGCGTTTCAAGGCCAGGGTTTCGCCGTCGGGGCGGGACAGGTGCTGGATGTCGGTCATGACGCTTTCTGCCCGGACTTTCCGCCGTCGTCACCCTTGACCGCGACGCCCGATGGCGGAACACAGACCCATGTCCGCACCCCAGGTCCTGTTCGTCACCTCCAACCGCATCGGCGACTGCGTCATCTCGTCGGGGGTGATCCGCGAGATCGCGCGCCAGGTTCCGGGGGCCGAGGTCACCGTCGCCTGCGGCCGCCCGCCCGCGCCCTTCTTCCGCAATGCGCCGGGCGTGGTGCGGACCATCGTGCTCGACAAGAAGAAGCTGTCCGGCCACTGGCTCGACCTGTGGAAACAGGTCGTCGGCACGCGCTGGGACTTGGTGATCGACATTCGGGGTTCGGCGCTCAGCTATCTGGTCTCGGCGAAGCGGCGCGTCGTCTATAATCGCTCGTGGGAGACGGGGCTGCGCAAGGTCGAGATGGTGTCGCGCCTGATGGGGTCGCCGACGCCGCTGGATCCCGAAATCTTCCTGGACGATCAGGCGCGGGCCGAGGCCGCCGCCGTCATCGATCCGCAGCTGGCGGGCGGCGCCGGTCCCGGTCCGATCATCGCTCTGGCCCCCATTGCGCACCAGCCGGGCAAGAGCTGGCCCGCCGATCGCTGGGGCGCGCTGGTCGAGAAGCTGAAGGCCGAGCCGCGCTTTAACGGCTGGCGCTTCATGCCGGTGGGCGGACCGGGCGGCCGGCCGCCGGCGACGCCGGCGCTGGAGGCGGCAGGGCCGCGCGGAATCGACTTCGTCGGCAAGGGCGACATTCTGGCCTCGGCCGCCGCCATCGACCGCGCCGATCTGTTCGTCGGCAATGATTCGGGCCTGATGCACGTCTCGGCGGCGCTGGGGCGTCCGACGCTCGGGCTGTTCGGTCCGACGGAGTGGTGGCTGTATGGGCCGTGGGGGCCTAAAACGCGCACGGCGGCGTCCAACGAGACGCGCGGCCAGTTCGCCCCGATCGAGGACCTCACGGTGGATCACGTGTTCGACGCCGTGCTGGCGCTGCATGACGCCTATATCGGCGCAACGCCTGCGAACCCTTGAAAAATCGGGGCTCGCGGCGCATATTGCCGGCCTTGAGGGGAACGTGGCGATCGCCGCGTGCATTCGCTCATCACGACATACGCCTTCTCTGACCACATAAGGAAACGACGCCCATTCGCCGTCCCATGCAAGCGCCACCCGTGAAAGACGGGCCGCGTATGAACCAGGATATCCGCGCCCCTCGCGTTCTGCTCATCGACCAGAACGGCGAAAAACAGGGCGTCATGCCCACCTCCGCTGCTCTGGAAGCCGCCGAGGAAGCCGGGATGGACCTGGTCGAGATCGTCTCCACCTCCGAGCCGCCGGTGGCCAAGATCCTCGATTACGGCAAGCACCGTTTCCAGGAGCAGAAGAAGAAGGCCGAACAGCGCAAGCGCCAGAAGGTCGTCGAGCTGAAGGAAATCAAGCTTCGTCCGAACATCGACACCCACGACTATGAGGTGAAGGCCAAGGCCATGCACCGCTTCTTCGACGAGGGCGACAAGGTCAAGGTCACGCTGCGGTTCCGCGGTCGCGAAATGGCGCACCCCGAACTGGGCATGAAGCTGCTGAACAAGGTCCAGGCCGACTTCGACGAAGTCGCCAAGGTCGAGTTCTCGCCCAAGATGGAAGGCCGCCAGATGATCATGATCCTGGCCCCGCGCTGATCGTGATCCATCGCTGAATACGAAACGCCCCGGTCCCGCGACCGGGGCGTTTTCGTTTCCGCATCTGCTGCTTGCGCAAATCTGCGTCTTCTGGTTGAGCTTTGCATTGAGTGGGGGCGTTCATGCTGAAGTCTGGTCTGTCGGGGTTGATCCTGGCCGTGGTGAGTGTCGCCGCCCTGATGGGCGGCTTGGTTCCGGCAGCCTACGCGCAGAACACACCTCCACCCATCGATGTGTACGCCGCTTCTCCGTCCGTGGAGTTGATGGAGCTTTCGCCCAGCGGAACGCTCATCGCCCGCATCGCCGTGACCGGTGAAGAGCGCGCCATCGCGGTGACAAATATCGACACGGGCGAGCACCTGTTCGCCTCGACCATCGGTGAGGCGAAGGTGCGCGATCTGCGCTGGATCGGCGAAGACAAGGTGCTGATCATCAGCTCCCAGACGCGTGCGCTGCACCTGTTAGGCATTCCGCGATCCGAGCTTTATTTCGGTGTGATACTGGACCTGAAGACCCAGAAACTGGCGCGTGTTCTGGACCGCACGGACGATGTTCTTCCGGTTCTCTATGGCGGCGCCCAGATCCGCGACACCGCCCAAGGGCCTGCGCTGTTCGCGCGTGCGGTCAATCTTTACAGCGGCCAGGTCGATCTCTTCCGGATTGACCTGAGTTCGGGCCGGGGGCGGTCCGTCGCGCCTATGGACTGGGACACCGAGGACTATGTGTTGGACGCCGAGGGCGCCGTCATCGCCATGTCGACCTATGTCGAGCGGAGCGGTCGCTGGACCTTGATGCTGCCGAACGGCCGTCGCTTGCGCGATGTCTGGTCAGTGAACGCTCCACTCGATTCTCCCGCCTTGCTCGGCATGGGTCGAACGCCGCGCACGGTTCTTGTCGCTGCGGATCGGCCTGATCTCGCCACCGCCGATCCGGAGAGCGAAACGGCCAATAATCTGTTCGAGGTCGATGTGGACACGGGTGTCTGGACCGAACTGCCGTTCGAGCATCATCCCGACAACCTTTTGCGTCATCCTCAGACGCGCCTCCTGATCGGCGGGTCACGCACCGAAGACGATGGCGTGCGTTACGAGTTCATCGAGCCCGCCTCGGCCAGCCGATGGCGTTCCATCACGCGGGCCTTTGGTGAGAAGGCGCCACAGTTGGTGTCCTGGAACGCAGATCAGAAGCGGATTCTGGTGTTCACCGACTCCGGCGAATCCGGCCTCTATCAACTCGTTGATTTCGACAGACGAACGGCTGACGCCCTGGCCTTCGCCTATCCAGACATTCCGCCCGAGAAGGTCGGCGCTGTGCGACACATTCGCTATACCGCCGCAGATGGGCTGGACATTCCGGGCTATCTGACCCTGCCGCCTGGCGTCGCAACGCCGGAGAAGCTGCCGTTGATCGTGCTGGCTCATGGCGGCCCCGCGTCGCGCGACGTCATGGGATTTGACTGGTGGGCCCAGGCCCTGGCGTCGCGCGGTTATGCGGTGCTGCAGGCCAACTTCCGTGGGTCGGACGGCTATACGCGGGCCTTCATGGAGGCGGGCTATGGCGAATGGGGCCGCAAGATGCAGACGGATCTGTCGGACGGCGTGCGTTTCCTGACAGAGCAGGGCATCGTCGATCCCGAACGCGTTTGCATCGTCGGCGCAAGCTACGGCGGCTATGCCGCTATGGCTGGTTTGACGCTGGATAAGGGGGTCTATCGCTGTGGCGTCGCCGTCGCCGGCGTGTCCGACCTGCGCCGCATGGTCAACTGGGAGGCGCGTCAGGAAGGACGGCGCGAGAGCCAGACCGTTCGCTACTGGAACCGGTTCATGGGCGCGGCGCGCCTGAATGATCGGGCTTTGGACGCCCTGTCGCCGGCTTATCTGGCCGACACGGTCGACAAACCGTTGCTGCTTATCCATGGCCGCGACGATACGGTGGTGGCGATCGAGCAGAGCCGCGTCATGGCCGAAGCGATGAGGCGGGCGGGCAAGCCGGTCGAACTGATCGAACTGGCCGGCGAGGACCACTGGCTGTCGCGCGCCGACACGCGCCAGCAGATGTTGCGTGAGACGGTGCGGTTTCTTGAGGCCAACAATCCGGTCGATTGAGGCAAGGTGTCGCGCTAAGGCTGGGCCATGACCGTGAACCCGACTCCGCCCAAGCTGAAGACCCCGGCGCTGGCCGTGTTGTTCGCCACGGTGTTCATCAATCTGGTCGGGTTCGGGCTGGTGGTGCCGTTGCTGCCGTTCTTCGCCCAGAGCCTGAAGGCCGAGGCGTGGCAGATCACGCTGATGTTCTCGGCCTATTCGCTGGGTCAGTTCTTCGCCGAGCCGTTCTGGGGGCGGTTGTCGGATCGGATCGGGCGAAAGCCCGTGCTGTTGATGACGTTGATCGCCAATGCGCTGGGCTATCTGATGCTGGCCTTCGTGCCCAACATCTGGCTGGCGATCGCGGTCAGGCTGTTCACCGGCTTGGGCGCGGGCAATATCTCGACGGTCCAGGGGTATGTGGCCGATGTGACCCCGCCTGAGCAGAGGGCCGGGCGGATGGGTCTGATCGGGGCCGCGTTCGGCCTTGGCTTCATCGTCGGGCCTGGCCTGGGCGGGCTGCTGACCCAGCCGCAGCTGGGCCATATCGGCTATCAGCTGCCGATCTTCCTGGCGGCGGCGTTGGCGGCGGTCGCCGCGGTCGGCGTCGTCGTCTTCCTGCGCGAGAGCCGGGCCAAGGCCGATCCCGCCGCGCCGCGTCCGGCCTTCCTGGCGGGGCTGAAGGATGCGCGCGACAACGCCGTGGTGTCGCGCGTGCTGGTCGTGACCCTGATCTATATGGCCGGGTTCTCGGCGATGGAGAGCGTGTTCGGCCTGTGGTCCGAGAGCCGCTATCAATGGGGTGCGCGCGAGGTGGGGCTCAGCTTCATGATCGTGGGCATCGTCTCGACCCTGAACCAGGGGTTCTTCGCCGGTCGGCTGGCGCGGCGGTTCGGCGAATCACGCGTGCTGGCGACGGGGATGCTGATGTTCGGAAGCTCGCTGGTGTTGCAGGTCCTGGCGCCCGTGGCCTGGTTCCCCGCGACGCGGCTGGAGCTGGGCGCCCTGACGATCCCGGTCGTCCAAGGCTGGAGCATTCCGATCGTAATGGCGATCGGCGCGTGCGGCATGTCGCTGGCCATGCCCAATATCTCGGCCATGATCAGCCGCGCCTCGCCGCCCGATCGGCAGGGTGCCATGCTGGGTCTGAACATGGCCTCCAGCTCGGTGGCGCGCATCTTCGGGCCGATGATCGCCGGGGCGTTGTTTTCCGGCCTGGGGCACGACTGGCCCTTCATGGTCGGAGCGCTGCTGACCCTGCCAGCGGCGATCATGGCGATCAACGCCGGGCGGGCGATCCGGCGGGGTCAGGTCGCGGCGGATGCGCCGGCCAAGTCCTTGTCCTGACTCACGTCTTGCGTCTGCGGGCGTCTTCGCCTACAAGCCGCGCCTTCGCGTAACGAACCGCCGGGCGAACAGGCATGCCTGGGCGGTTCTTAACTTCGGAGGGACACCTCACCCAACGGGCTCAAGCAGTCCGAAGGACGGTAGCCCCTCCAACAAGGAGACTGAAATGCCGAAACTGAAGACGAAGTCGGGCGCCAAGAAGCGCTTCAAATTCACGGCCACTGGCAAGGTTAAGGCCGGCGTTGCGGGCAAGCGTCACCGCTTGATCAGCCACAACTCGAAATACATCCGCCAGAACCGCGGCACCTCGGTCATGGCCGACGCCGACGCCAAGAAGATCAAATCCTACATGCCGTACGCCTGATCGGCGCGCGCTGTACGACTGATCTCCATCCCAAAGAATTTGAAGGAATAGCGACATGGCTCGCGTTAAACGTGGCGTAACCTCGCACGCCAAGCACAAGAAGGTTCTGGAGCAGGCCAAGGGCTTCTCCGGCCGCCGCAAGAATACCATCCGTACGGCCAAGGCCGCCGTCGACCGCGCCGGGCAATACGCCTATCGCGACCGTCGCGCCAAGAAGCGCAACTTCCGCGCCCTGTGGATCCAGCGCATCAACGCCGCCGCCCGTCTGGAAGGCTTCACCTACAGCCAGTTCATCAACGGCCTGAACAAGGCCGGCATCGAACTGGACCGCAAGGTTCTGGCCGCGATCGCCGCCGACGCGACCGGCTTCAAGGCCGTCGCCGACAAGGTCCGCGCCGCCCTCGCTTAAGGGGTTTTGGCTTAAGCCAAGGTCGCATCGATCAAGATCAACGCCCGCTCCGGTTTCCGGGGCGGGCGTTCTTCGTTTTGGAGCGCGGCTTTTCAGCGTCATTCCGCGGCCAAGCGGAGCGAGGAACCCGCAAGCCAGGGGGCTGTCGCGGGGGTGGATGCATCGGGCGCCGGAAATGGTCTCCTGGGTTCCGGGTTCGTCCAGCGGACGCCCCGGAAGGACGGTCCCTAAGCGGCCTGTTGCGCCGAGGCGGTTTCGACGTCGGTCATGACCATGCGGATGGCGTTCAGCAGGGCGTCGGGCTGGATCGGCTTTTGCGCCACCCCGTTCATGCCGGCGGCGACATAGTCCAGCTCGTCGCGCTCATCGGCGTTCGCCGTCAGGGCCAGGATCGGCAGGCGGCCGGCCGGGCCGGGAAGGTCGCGTATGGCTCGCGTCGCGGCGACCCCGTCCATCACCGGCATCTTGATGTCCATCAGGGCCAGGTCGAACGGACGCGCGCTGACGGCGTCCACCGCCTCTCGTCCGTTCTCGGCCATCTCGCAGGTGTAGCCGAACATCTCCAGCAGCTTGCCGGCGAGGAAGCGGTTGGTCGCATTGTCGTCCACCACCAACACATGCAGGGTGTCGTGCGGCGTGGGCTCGGCCATGCCCAGGGCGGGCGCGGCGCGCTCGGTCGCGACGCGCAGCGGCAGGCGCACCTGGAAGCGCGCGCCGCCCTGGGGCGAGGCGCCCAGCGAGATCGCGCCGCCCATCCGTTCGGCGATCTGTCGGCAGATGGCCAGGCCCAGGCCCGCGCCCGCCCCCTCGCGCCCGGCCTTTCCGGTGTTGAAGGGATCAAAGATGGTCGCGGCCGCCGCCTCGGGCACGCCGGGGCCGCTGTCGTCCACGGTGAAGATCACCTCGCCGTCGCTGCGGCTCTCGATCAGGGCGACGACCTCGCCCGTCAGGGTGAACTTCAGCGCATTGCCGATCAGGTTGTTCAGCAGTTGCTTCAGCCGCATTCCGTCGGCCTGAACGCAGGGGACGGCGAGGTCGGTGCGGACCCTCAGGTCCAGGGCCTTCTCCTCGGCTCGCGCGCGCCACAGGGCGTCGATGTCGAAGGCGACGGCCGAAAGGTCCAGCGGCTCCTCTTCCAGCGTCAGCATACCCGCCGAGGCGCGCGACATGTCCAGCGCGTCGGTCAGCAGCCGCAGCAGGCTCTGGCCCGAATCGATCACGGTGCGGACATAGGGGCGCAGTTCTTCCTGCTCCAGCTTCTTGTCCATCAGGGCGGCGACGCCCAGCACGCCGTTCAGGGGCGTGCGGATCTCGTGGCTCATCACCGCCAGGAACTCGGACTTCGCCCGGCTGGAGGCGACGGCCTCGGCCTCGGCGAAGGCCAAGTCGCGAGCCAGGGCGCCCATTTCCTCGGCGCGCTGGCGGTGAAGCGCCGCGCCCGCCTGAACCACCTGCAACGCCGTGCCGACGCCGAGGTAGCGGCCGTCCGCCACCACGATGAAGCCCGTCAGCAAGGCGCCCAGTTCCGCCGCGTCGTAGGCGTGGAAGAAGGCCTCGGCGCTGGTCGCCGCCTCCGCCACGGGCGCATGGCGGTCCATCAGGCTTTCGGCGGGTTTCCTGGCGTAGAGGGCGCGTCCGAACTCGGCCGCCATACGCAGGGTGAAGGCATTGCGCTCGATGATGCCGAGGGGCCGGCCCTCGTCGTCCACCACGGCCAGGGCCAGGGTGTTGGGCTCGGTCTGGAACCGTTCGAACACCTCGGCGCCCGGCGTGGACGGGGCCACGGGCGCGATCCAATCAACGAAGTCACCGATCCGCGGCATCAAGGTCCTCGCATGTCCCGAGGCCTGATTAGACGCTGATATTTAACGCCAGCTTTGCCGTTCATGAACCTTTCGCGGCGGGTTTTCGACAGTCGATTCGTGGACGGACGGAAATGCCGTGGATCCCGATGCGCATTCCATCACGCGCGCGTCGCCGCTAGACTTGCGCCATGATGCGCACCCTGATCTGCAGCCTGGCTTTCGCTCTCGCTCTGGCCCATTCCGCCGCCGCACAGGATCGACGCGTCGCCGTCACCTTCGACGACCTGCCGTTCCAGGCGGACGAGGCGACCCTGTGCGATCCGGCGCGGCTGATGACGATCACCCAGGATTTCGTCGCCATGCTGAAGCCGTTGGATACCCACGGCGCGGCCTTCGTCAATGCGGGCAAGGTGTGCGAGGCCGAGCGCGCGGAAATCCTGACGCGCGTGCTGAACGTCTGGCTGGACGGCGGACTGGACCTGGGCAACCACACCAACACCCATCTGAACATCCACCGCACGACCGTCGAAGCCTATCTGGCCGATGTGGACGCCGGGGCGCCGATCGTTCGGCAGGTGCTTGAGGCGCGGGGCCAGTCCTTGCGCTGGTTCCGCCACCCCTATCTGTTCACCGGCGAGACACTGGAAAAGCACGACGCCATCGCCGCCGGCCTGGCCCAGCGCGGCTATGTGATCGCGCCTGTGACCCTCGACAACAACGACTGGATGTTCGCCGACGTCTATCGCAAGGCCGAGCAGATCGGCGATCAGGCTCTGATGCAGCGCATCGGTCAGGCCTATGTGGCGCATATGGCGACGGTGCTGGACTTCTTCGAACCCTACAGCGCCGAGGTGGCCGGCGGGCGCGAGCCGGCGCAGGTGCTGTTGCTGCACGCCAACACCCTGAACCAGGCCTGGTATCCGCAGATCCACGCCCTGTATCTGGCGCGCGGCTATCGCTTCGTGCCACTGGAAGAGGCGCTGGCCGATCCGATCTATGGCCATGCCGACACCTATGTTCGCGCCAACGGGATCTCGTGGCTGCACCGCTGGATGCAGACCGATGGCCGGCCCATCCGCTGGGAGCCGGAACCGCCCGCCTGGATCGTTGCGGCCAACAAGGCGCCGGCGTCCGAGCTTCAGGCCATCGCATCGGCCCCTTGAAGGGTGACGAAACGGCTTCCACCCGTTAAGGCACGGGGCAAATGACCGATCTCGCCACACTCGAACTCGACCTGATCAACGCCATCGGCGGCGCCGAAAGCGTCGCCGCCCTGGAAGAGGTGCGCGTCGCCGCCCTGGGCAAGTCCGGCTCCGTCTCCGGCTTGCTGAAGGGCATGGGCGCCATGAGCCCCGACGAACGCCGCCAACAGGGGCCGATGATCAACGGCCTGCGCGACCGCGTCGCCGCCGCCATCGCCGCGAAGAAGACCGCGCTGGAAGCCGCCGAACTGGACGCCCGGTTGTTGTCGGAGCGTATCGACCTGACCCTGCCGGCCCGGCCGCGTAGGAAGGGCGGGGTCCACCCGACCATGCAGGTGATGGACGAGATGATCGCCCTGTTCGCCGAGATGGGCTTCGCCGTGGCCGAAGGTCCGGACATCGAGGACGACTTCCACAACTTCACCGCCCTGAACTTCCCGCCGAAACATCCGGCGCGGGAGATGCACGACACCTTCTTCTTCGAGCCCCGCGCCGATGGCGAGCGGATGCTGCTGCGCACCCACACCAGCCCGGTGCAGGTGCGCACCATGATGGGCAGCAGGCCGCCGATCCGCATCATCGCCCCCGGCCGCACCTACCGGAAGGATTCCGACCAGACCCACACCCCGATGTTCCATCAGGTC
>Ga0157371_10004616_pt1 | contig 11955 bp, 10 predicted proteins | sample C45metaG_FD_113462 | JGI IMG/M metagenome (GOLD analysis project Ga0157371, IMG submission 113462) | Corn rhizosphere microbial communities from Kellogg Biological Station, Michigan, USA - C4-5 metaG | ecosystem: Host-associated > Plants > Roots > Rhizosphere > Soil | place: USA: Michigan... | reverse complement strand
GGCATGGTGGTGAACCCCATCACCATCGGCCCCGACGCGACCCTCGCCGACGCGCTGGCGCTGATGCGGGCCAACCGCATCTCCGGCATCCCCGTGGTCGAGAACGGCGGCAGGGGCGGCCGCGTGACCGGCAGGCTCGTGGGCATCCTCACCAACCGCGACGTGCGCTTTGCCAGCAACGAGCGGCAGACCATCGCCGAGCTGATGACGCACGAGAAGCTCATCACGGTGCGCGACGGCGTCGGCAAGGACGAGGCGAAGCGCCTGCTCCACGCCAACCGCATCGAAAAGCTGCTGGTGATCGACGACGCAGGGCGCTGCACCGGCCTCATCACGGTCAAGGACATCGAGAAGGCGCAGCTCAACCCGATGGCGATCAAGGACGCGCAGGGGCGCCTGCGCGTCGCCGCCGCCTCGACCGTCGGCGACAAGGGTTATGAGCGCTCGATGGCGCTGATCGATGCGGGCGTCGACCTGCTGGTGATCGACACGGCGCACGGCCATTCGGTGCGCGTCGCCGAGGCGGTGGAGCGCGTCAAGCGCGAGAGCAATTCGACCCGCATCGTCGCCGGCAATGTCGCGACGGCGGAGGCGACGCGGGCGCTGATCGACGCGGGTGCGGATTCGATCAAGGTCGGCATCGGGCCGGGCTCGATCTGCACCACCCGCATCGTCGCCGGCGTCGGCGTGCCGCAGCTCGCGGCGGTGATGTCGTGCGCCGAGGAGGCCGACAGGAACGGTGTGCCGGTGATCGCCGACGGTGGCATCAAGTTCTCAGGAGATCTGGCCAAGGCATTGGCCGGCGGAGCGTCTTGCGCGATGATCGGCTCGCTGCTGGCCGGTACCGACGAGAGCCCCGGCGAAGTCTATCTCTACCAGGGCCGCAGCTATAAGGCCTATCGCGGCATGGGTTCGGTGGGCGCCATGGCGCGCGGCTCGGCCGACCGGTACTTCCAGCAGGAAGTCCGGGACAGTCTCAAGCTCGTGCCCGAGGGCATCGAGGGCCAGGTGCCCTACAAGGGGCCGGCCGGCAACGTCCTGCACCAGCTCGCCGGCGGCCTGCGCGCCGCCATGGGCTATACCGGTGCACACGATCTCGAAGAGTTCCGCGATAATGCGACCTTCGTGAAGATCTCCGGCGCGGCGCTGAACGAGAGCCACGTGCACGACGTGACCATTACGCGCGAGCCGCCGAACTATCGCGGCGGCATCTGATGCGCCTGCCGGGGCGGCTTGCCGCCGCCATCGAGGTGCTGGACGATATCGACAGGCGCCATCGCCCGGTGGCCGAAGCGCTGAAATCGTGGGGCCTCAACAACCGCTTCGCCGGAGCGGGGGACCGCGCGGCGATCGGCAACCTGGTCTACGATGCCCTGCGCAAGCGCGCGAGCCACGCCTGGGCGATGGGCCAGGACACGCCGCGCGCGCTGGTCCTGAGCGTCGTCTCGCGTGACTGGGGCACGACGCCGGAAGAGCTCAACGACCTGTTTGCATCCGACCCGCACGCGCCCTCGGTGTTGAGCGCCGAGGAAGTGCAACGGTTGAGCGCGCCCGAGCCTTGGCTCGGCGCACCGGACCACGTGCTGGCCGACCTGCCGGAATGGGCGATGGAGTCGCTGCATCGGAGCTTGGGCGAAGAGATCGTGCAGGAGGGGCGGGCGCTGGGCGGCCGGCCCCCACTCGATCTGCGCGTCAACACGTTGCGCTCGGATCGTGACCGCGTGCTCAAGGCGCTGGATCGCTTTGCGGCGGAGCCAACGCACATCTCTCCCGTCGGCATCCGCATCGCGGCCGGGACGCGGGACAGCCGCACCCCCAACGTGCAGGTGGAGGAGGGCTACCTAAAGGGGTGGTTCGAGGTGCAGGATCAGGGCAGCCAACTCGTTGCCTTGATCGCGGGCGCGAGGCCGGGCGAACAGGTGCTCGACGTTTGCGCCGGCGCCGGCGGCAAGACGCTGGCGATGGCGGCGGCCATGGGCAACAAGGGCCAGATCTTCGCCTATGACAGCGACCGGCATCGTCTGGCCCCCATCTACGACCGCCTGAAGCGCAACGGCGTTCGCAACGTGCAGGTACGCGCCCCGGGCGAAGGCGTGCTCGACGATCTCACGGCCAAAATGGACCGGGTGGTGATCGACGCGCCGTGCACGGGTTCGGGCACCTGGCGCCGCCGACCGGACGCGAAGTGGAAGCTCAACGGCGACCAGGTCGCCGCCCGGGCGGCCGAACAGCATGCGATCCTGAACGATGCGGCGGGATATGTCCGTCAGGGTGGAACGCTGGCGTACATCACCTGCTCGATCCTTGACGAAGAGAACGGCGCGCAGGTCGGCCGCTTTCTCAGCGAACACCCCGAATTCGAGGCCCTGGATGCCAGCCGGGAGCTCGAGGCGATCGCCGATGGTGCATCGCAAAAGGTGCATCATACGGCGGCACAGGGTGTGCTCCTGACCCCGCTCCGGACCGAAACCGACGGGTTCTTTGCCGCATTGCTGCGCCGCCGCTGACGCCGGAGTGAACCGATCTCGTTGGGATCACGTTCAAAGGCCATGCACACGTTCGCCATCGACTATCGCAGCCCTCGCGCCATCTCGATCACAATTGGATTCATCCTCATGGTGGTGGTCATCGGGGGCCTGATCGGCGTCAGCGCCATTCCCGACGCCTGGTACGAAACACTGCGCAAAGCGCCGTGGAACCCACCGAACTGGGTCTTCGGCCCGGCATGGTTTACCCTCTACGTGCTGATCGGCATCGCCGGGGCGCGCTCGTTCATGCGTGGACCGGCGACCGCAAGCAGCATGATCTGGGCAGTTCAGATGCTGCTCAACTGGAGCTGGTCGCCGATCTGGTTCCGCTTGCACGCAATCTGGCCGGCATTTGGGGTGATCGTCTCCATCTTCGCCCTCATCGTCGCGTTCATCGCCATGAACTGGCGAACGGACCGGACCGCGGCATGGCTATTCGTACCGTATGGACTGTGGGTGGCGTTCGCCTCGAGCCTCAATCTTTCGGTTGCACTGCTGAACTAGGGGCGCGTCAGCCCGCGGCAGGCGAGAGCGTAGGCGTCGCCGCAGCGCGCCGACGTTCGAGGCCCCGCGCCCAGTCGATGATCGGGCGCTCGAAGAAGCGGTAGGACAGATCGGCGAGCCCCACGGCGATGACCAGAATGAGACCACCGGCCCAGGCCAACTGCACCGGGTCGGTCATGCGGCCCTGGTCCAGGCCCGGCGCGATCGTCAGATGGACGAGTTCCAGCACCACATAGTGCCAGACGTAGAGTCCGAAGGAGATGCGGGCCAGATAGCGCACCACCCGGTTGTCGAGCACGCGGCCGACGACCACCGTCGATGGGATCAGCACAAGGCCGGCCCCGACGATCAACTGGAACCACGGATAGTCGTAGGGGACCCGCAGCAGGCCATAGCTTTCCGTCCCTTTGGCGAAGCTTTGCAGGCCGAGCAGGGCGAACATGGCGACCAGAGCGAGCAGCGCCAGGACGTCGAACAATGGGCCGCGGCGCGTCGCGAGCTTGATGCGGATGCCCGCGGCCAGGGCGCCAAGCGAGAACATGGCGAAGAAGCCGAACGGATTGAACATAGGCATCCATGTCTTGGCGCCGCCGATGAGACCGTAGTCCCAACTGCGCTGGAACGAGCCGGGATTGACCCACGAGGTGAACAGCCAGTGCGCGATAAGGGCGAGCCCGACGACTGCGAGCCAAAGAACACGGGTGCGCCAGCCCTGGCCGCTGCGGGCAGCGACCGCGAACAGGGCAATAAAGCCCAGCGGCAGCAGCACGTAGGACGTGACCTCGAAGCTGATGGACCAGAGCGGCCCGTTGATCTCGACTGGAAAGAACGTCACCCAATGCCAGTCGGCGACAAGGAAAAATCCCGCGAGGTAGCGAAGAGCCAGCTGTCCCGTAGCCGGGAAGTGGAACACCGTGATCGTGAGGATGAAGGTCACCGTCAGCGCCAGCCAGAAGCCGGGCAGGATGCGGGCGGCGCGCCGCAGGGCATAGGTCCGCAACGACGGCAAGGGCTGGCCGGCGTCGAGCGCGGTCCAGAACGGCTGCGCCAGCAGAAATCCGGACAGCACGAAGAACATGGCGACGCCGAAGCCGCCAAGCTGGACGAAGACCCGCAGCCACTCCATCCAGCCGAGGTTGGAATTCCACGACATGCGCTGGGAAAGGTGATGCCCGATGACGACGAGGCAGGCGGTAGCTCGGACGAAATCCGCGCCGGCAAGGCGGCTGTCGGCCATCGTTCCTCCCTCAGGCAAATGGCGACCCTGTTTGTCCCGCGCGGACCCAAATTGCAACCGCTGGGAGCAGCTCTGCCCGACCGCTTGCGGAATCCCGGCGAGGCCTATATTTCCCCGCCATGACAGAGCCCGGCACGCCTCCCGTCGACTCCATCCTGATCATCGACTTCGGCTCGCAGGTCACGCAGCTCATTGCGCGCCGCCTGCGCGAGGCCGGTGTTTATTGCGAAATCCACCCCTTCAACAGGGCCGGCGAGGCGTTCGCCGCGCTGCGGCCCAAGGGGGTGATCTTTTCGGGCGGCCCTGCCTCGGTGACCGAAGAGGGTAGCCCGCGCGCGCCCAAGGCGGTGCTCGAGTCCCGCGTGCCGATCCTCGCCATCTGCTACGGCCAGCAGACTCTGGCGCTGCAGCTTGGCGGCAAGGTCGAGGGAGGCCATGCCCGCGAGTTCGGTCGCGCCGATGTCGAGATCAAGGAGCCGAGCGCCCTCTACGAGGGCATCTGGGAGATCGGCCAGCGCTATCCGGTATGGATGAGCCACGGCGACCGCGTCACCGAACTGCCGCCCGGCTTCAAGGTGGCTGCGACCTCGCCCAACGCGCCGTTCGCCATCGCCGTGAACGAAGCGGCCAAGCGCTACACGACGATGTTCCACCCCGAGGTGGTGCACACCCCCGACGGCGGCAAGCTGCTCGCGAACTTCGTGCACAATATCGTCGGCCTGAAGTCGGACTGGACCATGTCCGCCTATCGCACGCGCATGATCGAAAAGATCCGCGCGCAGGTCGGCAAGGGCCGGGTGATCTGCGGCCTTTCCGGTGGGGTCGACTCCTCGGTTGCGGCGGTGCTGATCCACGAAGCGATCGGCGACCAGCTCACCTGCATCTTCGTCGACCACGGACTGATGCGGCTCAACGAGGCCGACGAAGTCGTCGGCATGTTCCGCGACCACTACAACATTCCACTCGTCCACGTAGATGCGAGCGAGACCTTCCTTTCTGCGCTCGAAGGCGAGGCCGATCCCGAGACCAAGCGCAAGACCATCGGCCGCCTGTTCATCGAAACCTTCGAGGCCGAAGCGAAAAAGATCGGCGGCGCGCAGTTTCTCGCGCAGGGCACGCTCTATCCCGACGTGATCGAAAGCGTCAGCTTTTCCGGTGGTCCATCCGTCGTCATCAAGTCGCACCACAATGTCGGTGGCCTGCCCGAGCGCATGAACATGCAGCTGGTCGAGCCGCTCCGCGAACTGTTCAAGGACGAGGTGCGGGCGCTCGGCCGCGAGCTCGGCCTGCCCGACAAATTCGTCGGCCGCCATCCCTTCCCGGGGCCGGGTCTCGCCATCCGCCTGCCGGGAGGCGTGACGCGCGACAAGCTCGACATCCTGCGGCAGGCCGATGCGATCTATCTCGACGAAATCCGCAAGGCCGGCCTCTACGACAAGATCTGGCAGGCTTTCGCGGTGCTCCTGCCGGTGCAGACGGTGGGTGTCATGGGCGACGGCCGCACCTACGAGTTCGTCTGCGCGCTGCGCGCCGTGACCTCGGTCGACGGCATGACGGCCGACTTCTACCCCTTCGACATGGCGTTCATCGGCAAGGTCGCGACCCGCATCATCAACGAGGTGCGCGGTATCAACCGCGTCGTCTACGACGTGACCAGCAAACCGCCGGGCACCATCGAGTGGGAATGAGATGAGCACGCGCAAGCATCATCTCGCTTCGCAGGAACGCGTGACCAGGCGCCTGCTTGGGCGGCTGAATTTCGACCTCTTGAAGCCGGCCAAGCTCACCCCGAAGATCATGGAACGTGGCGGCTACAAGGTGCGCGACGCGGCGACCGGCAAGATCGTCTTCGGCGAGCAGGGTTATGAGTTCTCCGCAACGCTCGAGGACATCGAGACCTGGCTCGAGACCTACGAATATCCGCAGCACTCCGACGACTAGGCGATCGTGGTGATCGTCACGTCGTTGAGGTGGACGAAGGAAAAGCCCCGCGCCTTGAGGGCGAGGATGCCGGCGATGACTCCAGCGCCGGCTGCGCGCTTGGGCTGGTTGATGTGCGAGATGATCACGTCGCCGCTCCTCGCCGCTGCAATACGGGCATGCGCTGCGGCGGCCGGCACGCTCGCGCCGATGTCGCCATTGAGCGAGAAGCCGGCGATGCTGAGGTTGAGCTCGGCGATGAGCCTCATCGCGTCGCGGCTGTAGAGGGCGGTCGCGTCGCGGTACCAGGTCGGTGCGATGCCGGTGGCCGCGGTCACCGCCCGCTCGCCGTTCTGCACTTCGGCGACCACCGCATCGGGCGTGCCGGCGGGCTCCAGACCATAGACCGTCTCGGTTCCGATCACCGCGGGCAGGTGCATGGCCCCATGGTTCTGGATATCGAACAGATCCTTGTGCTGCAGCAGCAGCGCGACGGCCGGCGGGTTGTTGTCGAGCCAGCGCTTGGTGGCGAAGATCGTCACCGGGATGCGGTTGCTGATCAGCGGCCCGAGGATGCGCATGTCGGTCTCGCCCATGCAGGCGTCGAGGGTCATCGCCACCTGCGGCCTGCGGCCCTGCGGCACAAAATGCATGTGCGGCTCGACGAGACCCTTCGGGATGCCCGCAAATGATGGTGCGGCCGCACCGAGGCAGGCGGCACATCCACAGCCGATGAGGAAATCGCGGCGGCGCAAGGAACAGGAACTCCGGACAGGCCCTCTTACGCCCGCGGCGAACTCGCCACCATGGCCTCACGCAGTGTTGGTCAACCGCGGACCAGGTTGATGCGGGTATTCTGCATGCCCACCGATTGGACGAGGTCGTAGAGCGTTTCGGCATTGTCGGGATCGAGCCGGACGCAGCCATGCGAGGCACGGTGGCCGAGGTGGTTGACCTCTTCTGTGCCGTGGATGGCGTAGCCGCCGGAAAAGAAGATCGACCACGGCATCGGGGCATTTTCGTACTGCGAAGAGTACCACATGTCTTCCATGCGCACCGGCCGGTAGGTGCCCGTCGGGGTGTCGTAGCCCTTGCGGCCCGTGGAAACGTCCCAGTCGTAGAGCGTCTCGCCGTCCTCGGCCACGGTCATCTCCTGGCTGGCGATGTTGACCGTAATTGTCACGCGCGACCCGGAATGGGCAGCCGCGGCGTGCCGATGCGGCTGAACCGCCGGGAAGCCGCCGGCGTCGGGCTGGAAAATGCTGTCTTCGTCGCCATTGTCGGGCCCGAACATGCTATCGAACAGCGACGGGCCGGCGGCGACGGCCGGGGAGGCGAGGCCGATGAGGGCAATGGCGACGAGTAACGGCTTCAACACGGCAATTATCCCTGTTCACCGATCCGGATACTGTGCCCGGGGCGGCTTTCTCTGCCATTAACGACACTGAGCCGAACTCCGTTTCGCGACAATATCGCCGCATTTGCAATCCCCCAGGCCGGACACTATGTTGCGCCCGATTTTTGACCCCGGGCTGTAGGTTTTCATGTCCAGCGATATGCTGATCCAGGAAGTGGACGAGGAGCTGCGGCGCGACCGCATGCGCAAGCTCTGGCGCCAGACCGGCCCGTGGATCATCGCCGCGGCCGTCGCGGTTGTGCTGGGCGTTGCGGCCTACGAGGGCTGGACCTGGTGGCAGAAGACCCAGTCAGCTTCGTCCTCGGACCAGTTCTATGCCGCGACCAAGCTCGCCGACGGCACCGATTTCGCCGCCGCCAAGAAGGCGCTCGACGACGTGATCGCCAAGGGTTCGGGGGGCTATCCGGTGCTGGCCCAGTTCCGCGAGGCGGCGCTGCTGGCGCAGCAGGGCAAGACCGACGACGCGGTCGCAGCCTACGACGCGCTGTCGAGCTCGATCAACAATACGCATCTGCGCGAACTGGCGCTGGTGCTGGCCGGCAATCTGCTGGTCGACAAGGGCGACGTCCCCGCGGTCGAGCAGCGCGTTGGCGGGCTGATGACGCCGGCATCGCCGATGCGCAACGCAGCCCGCGAGGAAATGGGCCTCGTCCAGTACAAGGCCGGCAAGCTCGACGACGCCATGAAGAGCTTCGAGGCGGTCGTCGACGATCCGCTGTCGAGCCGCGACGAGCAGAGCCGCGTGCAGATCTACATGCTGCAGCTCGAAGCGGAGGGAGCGAAGCCACCCGCGCCGCCAGCCGATGCGACGACATCGTCGGCGCCGGCGGCCGATGTGTCTTCGGTCGCTCCGCCCGCTGCGGCTTCCTCGGCCATCGTCGCGCCATCCACGAGTGCCGCGCCGTCCGCGAGCGCTGCGGTCTCGGCCAGCGCCTCGGCGGCGCCGGCGGCTCAACCCACGGCAGCACCGACCGCTGCTGCGGGCACGTCGGCCGCAACCGATGCCGGCACCGACCTTGCCATCACGCCCCCGGTGATCGACACCTCGGCGCTGCAGATGGCGATGCCGCAGGCCTCCGCGCCGGCCGATAGTGCTGTCAGCGCCTCGTCGCAGTCGGCGGGCTCGTCAGCGGCTGACCTCTCGTCCTCGTTGCCGGCATCGTCCGTCTCGTCTTCGGCGCCGTGAGGCGCCCCACAGGCTGGTCTGAATCATGAGCGCGCTCGTCGCCATCGTGGGCCGGCCCAATGTCGGTAAATCGACGCTGTTCAACCGGCTGGTCGGCCGGAAGATCGCGATCGTCGACGACACGCCCGGCGTCACCCGCGACCGCCGCGAAGCCGAGGGCCGCATCGGTGATTTGACGTTCCGCATCCTCGATACAGCCGGCTACGAGGACCGCACCGATGGCTCCCTCGAAGACCGCATGCGGCAGGGAACCGAGATCGCGATCCGCGACGCCGACGTCATCCTGTTCATGATCGATGCACGCGCCGGCGTGACCCCGCTCGACGAGCGCTTTGCGCAGGTGCTGCGCAAGTCCGGCAAAGACGTCCACCTCATCGCCAACAAGGCCGAGGGGAGGGCGGCCGATGCCGGCCTGATCGAAGCCTATTCCCTCGGCTTCGGCGAGCCGGTGGCGCTCTCGGCCGAGCACGGGTTGGGGCTGGCGGACCTGCACGCCATCATCAGCAAGGCGGTCGAGGTCGAGGCGCCCCCCGCGCCGCTGCCGGAAGAGATGCCCGAGGTCGATATCGACCTGCCGGAAGATGATGGGTCGACCGAGGAGGGGCCGGCGCTGCGCTGGAACCCGCATCGCTACCTCAACGTCGCGATCGTCGGTCGTCCCAACGCCGGCAAGTCGACACTGATCAATACCATGGTCGGCGAGGAACGGCTGCTCACCGGCCCCGAAGCCGGCATCACCCGCGACTCCATCATGGTGCCGTGGGAGTGGGAAGGCCGCACCATCAACCTCGTCGATACCGCCGGCATCCGTCGCAAGTCGCGGGTGGAGACCAAGCTCGAAAAACTGGCGGTGACGGATTCGCTGCGCTCGATCCAGTATGCCGAGATCGTGGTGCTGCTGCTCGATGCCACCGTGCCGTTCGAAAAGCAGGACCTGGCGCTCGCCGACCTCGTCTATCGCGAGGGGCGGGCGATGGTCATCGCCGTCAACAAATGGGACCTGATCGAGGACAAGCAGAAGGCGCTGGCCGAGCTGCGCGCCAAATGCGACGAGTTGCTGCCGCAGGCGCGCGGCGTGCCGCTGGTGACGATCAGCGGGCTGCAGGGCCGCAACATCGACCGGCTGATGAGCGCGATCTTTGCGATCGAGCGCTCCTGGAACACCCATATTTCGACGGCCAAGCTGAACCGCTGGCTGGGTGCCGTCGTCGAACGCCATCCGCCGCCCGCCGTCTCCGGTCGCCGCCTCAAGCTGCGCTACATGACGCAGGCCAAGATGCGGCCGCCGAGCTTCATCATCTTCGCCTCGCGGTCGGATGCGATGCCGACCTCGTATCTGCGCTACCTGATGAACTCGATGCGTGAAACGTTCGACATGCCGGGCACGCCGATCCGGCTGTGGCTGCGCTCGGGCAAGAACCCCTACGCGAAGGCCGAGCACTAGGGAGCCCGCCGCGGCGGGGTTTTGACTCCGCCCGGTCCGATTGGCTACTCACAGGGTCCCCATGCTGCTCGAACTGCTGATCGTCCTGGTCCTGGTGCTGTGCAACGGCCTGCTCTCGATGTCGGAGCTCGCCGTCGTTTCGTCGCGCCCGGCCCGGCTCAAGGTGATGGCCGCCGAGGGCAACAAGGGGGCCGCAGTGGCGCTGAAGCTCGCCGAGGATCCGGGGAAATTCCTGTCCTCGGCGCAGGTAGGGATCAGTCTCATCGGCGTGCTGTCCGGCGCTTTTTCGGGCGCGACGATCGGCGAGCGCTTCACTGCATACCTGCTGTCGCGCGGGCTGCCGGATGCGGCGGCTTCGACCATCGGCGTGGGCACCGTCGTGGTGCTCATTACCTATGTCTCGCTGATCCTGGGCGAACTGGTTCCAAAGCAGATCGCGCTGCGCGACACCGAGCGGATCGCGGCACGGGCGGCACCGGCCATGCAGTTCATCGCGACGCTTGCCGCCCCGCTCGTGTGGCTGCTCGACGTCTCCAGCAAGCTGGTGATGGCCATCCTCAGGCAAACCGGGCAGAGCGAGGATCGGGTCACTGACGAGGAGGTCAAGACCATCATTGCCGAGGCCGAGAGCCAAGGGGTACTGGAAAGCGAGGAGCGCTCGATGATCTCGGGCGTCATGCGCTTTGCCGACCGCTCCGCGCGCGGGCTCATGACTCCACGTCTCGATGTGGAGGTCGTCGATCTCTCCGACCCGCCTGATGAGATATCGCAGAAGCTGCGTGCCTCGCACCATTCGGTATTGCCCGTACACGAAGGCGAGCCGGACAAGATCATCGGCGTGCTGGTGCGCAAGGACCTGATCGATATCTTCGCCAGCGGTGCCGCGCCCGACATCCGCGCGCTGGTGAAGCCGGCCCCGGTGGTGCTCGACCAGGCCGATGCGCTGTCGGTGCTGGCGGCGATCCGCTCGTCGGTAGTGCACCTGGCGCTGGTGTTCGACGAGTACGGGCACTTCGAGGGCATCGTGACGCCGGGCGATATCCTGGGCGCCATCACCGGCGGCTTTCAGGAGGAGGAGGGCGGCGAAGCCGCCTTCACCCAGCGCGACGACGGCAGCTACCTCGTTTCGGGCTGGATGCCGGTCGACGAATTCGCCGACAAGATCGGCGTTCCAATCCCCAGGGACCCGCCCTACGAGACGGTGGCGGGCTACGTGCTCGCCGAGCTCAACCACCTGCCGGTCGCCGGCGAGAGCTTTACACGCGAGCCGTGGCGGTTCGAGGTCCTCGACCTCGACGGCCGCCGCATCGACAAGGTGCTGGTGGCCAGGCTCGCCTAGATCGGGCGCGTCTCGCGCGTCGGAAAATTGTAGTAGACGCCGTTTTCGGCGTAGGCCGGCATGATCATGTCGATGAGCGCCGGCGCGACCGCGGCGGGCCACTGGAAATCGTCCGGATCGGCGCCCGGGAAAGCCTTGGCATGCATCTGGGTGCGCGTGTGGCCGGGATTGAACACATTGGCCTTCGCCTTGCTGATCGTGAGCTCTTCGGCATAGCTGCGGACCAGCGTCTCGAGCGCAGCCTTGCTCGTGGCGTAAAGGCCCCAGAACGGCATTACCCCGTGGGCAGCCCCGGAGGTGAGGAACACGGCGCGGCCCGCCGCCGACTGCCGCAGCAGGACGTCGAGCGAGCGGATCAGGCGGTAGTTGGCCGTGACATT
>Ga0157371_10004613_pt1 | contig 11957 bp, 11 predicted proteins | sample C45metaG_FD_113462 | JGI IMG/M metagenome (GOLD analysis project Ga0157371, IMG submission 113462) | Corn rhizosphere microbial communities from Kellogg Biological Station, Michigan, USA - C4-5 metaG | ecosystem: Host-associated > Plants > Roots > Rhizosphere > Soil | place: USA: Michigan... | reverse complement strand
GGCGATGGTCAGCTTGCTGCCCAGCACCTTGTCGCGCGGGGCCAGCGCGTATGTCAGCGGCGTGGCCTTGCCGTCGGCGGCCAGCGCCTCGACCTTGGCGATCTTCAGATCGCGCGTGTCCAGCACCAGCGACTGCGCCTTGGGGTTCTTCCAGTCCAGCTTCAGCGTGGCTTGGCCGTCGAGCTGCTTGCGCGGGAAGTCGATCGTCAGGTCCAGATCCAGATGGGTCACGCGTACCTGGTCGGGCTGGGCGTAGGAGTTCGGGTCGTTGGCGTACGCGGCCAGCGGCAGCATCAACGTGCCGAAGGCGAGGGCGGGCAGCAGGCGCATGGGGAAGTCTCGGGCCGGAAAACCCCAGTATGCCATTGCCGTCGCGGCGAGCGCCGGTGACGAAAGCTCAGGGCAGTTCGTTGACCGAATGCGGGTCCATTGCATACGGATACATCTCGGCGAGAAAGCCCGGCTGCGCCTCCACCCGCGCCACCCATGCGCGGAACTGCGGATACGCCTGCAGCGACAGCCCGGCTTCCTCGGCACGGCTGGCGTAGGCGAACAGCGCAATGTCGGCGATGCTGTAGTCGTCGCCGGCGATAAACGGCCGCGTCGCCAGCTCGCTTTCCAGGATGCCCAGCGTGCGCACGGCGGCGGCGCGTTTCGCCGTGATGATTTCCGCCGAACGGCGCGCCAGCTTGCCGGTCATCGTCCAGTGGCGCAGCGCGCCGATCACCGACTCCACCCGCTCCTGCTCGAAGCACAACCATTGCTGCACCTTGGCGCGGCCGAACGGATCGCTCGGCAGGTACGCCGTGCCGTCGGCGAGATACGCGAGGATCGCGTTCGACTCGGCCAGCACGCGGCCGTCATCGAGCCGGATCGCCGGCACGGTGCCGGTCGGGCTGATGCGCAGGTAGGTCTCGCTGCGGCCTTCGCCCTCGAAAATGCTGATGGGCACCGTGCGGTATGGCCGGTCCACATGCTGCAGCAACTGGCGGACTTTCCAGGCGTTCTGCGAGGGCAGGTAATCGAACAGGGTGAGCATGGGCGGCATTCCGCTGGATCAGGAATGCCGATGGTGGCGCGTGCCGCCATCGGGCGATATCCGTTTCTTGCGGCGGTGGACTGATCCCGTGGGAGCGGCTTCAGCCGCGATGCTTTTGCTCCAGCGAAAAGCATCGCGGCTGAAGCCGCTCCTACAAAAAAAGCCGCAATGATGACGGGTGGCTCAGACGTAGCGGTCTGCCAGGCGGTCGGTGGTCTGCACCAGTTGGTCGACGATCGCCGGGTCGGCGGCGCTGTGGCCGGCCAGCACGATGTGCAGGTCCGCCTCCGGCCATGCCTGGCTCAGGTCGTACGCGCTCTTCACCGGGCAGATGATGTCGTAGCGGCCTTGCACGATGGTGGCGGGGATGTGCCGGATGCGATCGATGCCGTGCAGCAACTGGTCCGGTTCGAGGAAGATCGCGTGGCGGAAATAATGCGCTTCCATGACGGCCAGGCTGACCGCCTTGTGCGGATCCTCGAAGTCGCCGCCGCCGTCGGGGTCGTGCAGCAGCGTGGTGCTGCCGCCTTCCCATGCGCTCCAGGCCTTCGCGGCGGCGATGCGTGTTGCTTCGTCGTTGCCGGTCAGGCGACGCCAGTAGGCGTCCAGCATCGAGCCGCGTTCTTCGGGCGGGATGAAATCGAGGAAGCGCGCCCAGCGCTCCGGGAAGATCTGCGCCGCGCCGCCGCCCACCTCGTTGAACCAGCGCAGCTCCGATGGCCGACCCAGGAAGATGCCGCGCAACACCAGCGCCAGCACGCGTTCGGGATGCGTCTGTGCATAGGCGAGCGCCAGCGTCGATCCCCACGAGCCGCCGAACACCACCCAGCGTTCGATGTCGAGCCGCTCGCGGATCGCCTCGATGTCGGCGACCAGATGCCAGGTGGTGTTGTCGGTGAGTTCGGCGAACGGGGTGGATTGGCCGGCGCCGCGCTGGTCGAACAACACGATGCGGTAACGCGCCGGATCGAAGAAGCGCCGGTGGTACGCCGACAGGCCGGCACCGGGGCCGCCATGCAGGAAAATCACCGGCAAGCCATCGGGGTTGCCGCATTCCTCGACGTGCAGGGTGTGGATCGCGTCGACGGCGATGCGATGGGTCAGGTATGGCTCGATTTCGGGATACAGCTGGCGCATGGGGGGAATCTCCGCAGAGAGAACAGGCTGCCTCTCCCCGTGAGCGGGAAGAGAGGTTTCGATCAGCCGAATTGCAGCGCGGCTGTGAGATCGCCCGGCGGCGGACCGCCGGCGGCGATCATCGCCTCGTCGCGCAGTTTCAGCCCGGGCAGTTTTTCGAGGCCGAAGCGACGGGTGAGGAAGCGCAGGATCGAGCCGGTGTCGTAGACGGTGTGGTCGACGAAGCCCTTCCTCGCGTGCGGCGACACCACCAGCGCGGGAATGCGCGTGCCGGGCCCCCAGCGATCGCCCTTGGGCGGGGCCACGTGATCCCACCAGCCACCGTTTTCGTCGACCGTGATCACCACCAGCATGTGCGGCCACTGTGGACTGTTCTGCAGCGCCTCGACCACCTGCGCCAGGTGGCGGTCACCGGCTTCCACGCTGGAATAACCGGCGTGCATGTTGAGGTCGCCCTGTGGTTTGTAGAACGACACCGCCGGCAGCGTGCCGGCTTCGATCGCGGCGATGAAATGGTTGCTGCCGGCGTCGGAACCGAGGCCACCGTCGCGCAGGTGCGCCGCACGTGCGGCGGTACCGGGTGCGAACTGGCGGAAGTAGTTCAGCGGCTGATGGTGCGCCTGGAAGTTCGGGCTGGTCGGTGGGCCGTTGTCGGGCTCTTCGCCGCCATGGCCTTGCAGCGCCGCTTCCCAGCCGCCGGCGTACCACGCCCAGTCGACGCCCTTGGCCGACAGCACGTCGCCGATCGTCAGGTGGGTTTGCGGCGGCAGCGTGTAGGCGTCGCTGGCGTCGGCCAGTGCGGGATCATGCGGATCGCGGGTAAAGCCGGGGGCATATGCCGGGCCCATCGTGTTGACCGCATGGAAGTCGGGAGTCAGCGTATCGGGCACGGCGAATTTCGCGCGGCCCTGCATCGCGCTGGCCGGCGAATCGTCGGCCAGCCGCGGGCGCGTGCCGGTGGGGTCGTCGCCTTCCAGTGCGGCGATGTGGAACTTCATCGGGCCCTGGTCCGCGTGCGGATAGAACGGCGGCTGCGCCGCCACCAGGTATTGGTGGTTGAGGAACGAACCGCCGAACGCGCCCATGAAGAAGTTGTCGCACAAGGTGTACCGGCGGGCCAGCTGCCACAGCTGCAGGTTCGCGGCGTTGTCGGTGTAATGGCCCATCACCAGCGCGCCGCTGTTGCCCCAGGCGACGAAGCCGTCGTTGCGACCGCCGTTGATCTGCAGCTGGTTCTCATAGAAGCGGTGCACCAGGTCGCGGGTGACCACCCCATGCGGCAGCGGCGTGCCGTCCGGCATGGCCAGGGCGAATGGGCGGTTCGGCAGGCCGATGATCGCCTTCTCGTCGATGTGATAGCTACGTTGCCCGATCATCTGCGTGCGCGGCACCAGGCCGCCCCAGATCGGCGGCAGCTGGGCGAGCACCGAGCCGTCGCGATCGCGTTGCAGATAGTCCTTCGGCTGCAGTAGATCCAGTGGCTGCGCCAGGCCGGGAAACCCGGCGAACAGGTTGTTGAAACTGCGGTTCTCGGCGTACAGCACCACCACCTGCTGGATGTGCTCGCGCAGCAGGGCATCGAGCGCCGCGTCGGGCAATGCGCTCGCGCCGATCGCGCCTGCGCGCGGGCCGGGCAGCGGGCGACAGCTGCCCAGGCCCAGCGCCGCACCGGCCGCCACGATGCCGCCGAGCAGACGCCGCCGTTCGGGATTGCGCGGCGCCTCGTCGTCGGCGCCGGGCGGCAGGTCGGTCGGTTTGTCGGTCATCGGCGTCGTCGTGGGCAGTCGGGAATCAGGAGCGTGGGGCCGCCTCGTCGTAGAAGCGGGCCAGGTCCGCCTTGACCTGCTTCAGGGCGTCCACGTCGAAATAGATCATATGCCCGGACGGATAGAAACCGTATTCGATGTTCTTGCTGATCGCCGGGTCCAGGCCGAGGTGGCCGAGGTCGAACTCGGTCGCGTAGAACGGCGTGGCCAGGTCGTAGTAGCCGTTGGCGGAGAACACCTTCAGGTGCGGGTTGTGGCGCATCGTCTCGGCCAGGTCGGTGCCGACGTACGGGCTGGACAGGAAGCCGTGGGAATCCTTGCGCTTCCAGTCCCAGCCGCGGTTGATCACGCCGTAGTTGTTGGGCAGGTAGGCGCGATCCTCGTCGAATTTCAACTGGGTGTCGGCGTACTGGTTGAACGCGGCCAGGTAGGCACCGGTGGCGGCGTCGCTGGCGGCATCGCCATCGGGCGTCTCGCCGGCGGCATCCGGATCGATGCCCTCGAAACGGCCGTCCAGACGGCCAACGGTACGACGCTGGTCACGCAACAGTTCCTTGCGGAAACGGCTGGGACCGATGCGCAGGTTGGCATCCTTGATGTAGCTCGGCGACAGGCCGATGTACTGACTGAGCTGGTTGGCGATGCGGTCGGCCTCGGCCGGCGTGATCGCGTCGCCCTTGGCCAGCGCGAGCGTGTAGTCGGTGCTGGCGAACTGGCGCACCTTGGCCAGGAAGCTGGCGATGTCGGCCGGCTTGTTGGGCACCTTGTCGTGGTACCAGGCGATCGCCGCCTCGCTGGGCAGGTTGACGATATAGGCGTGGTCGACGCCGGTGCTGGCCCACACGTTGAAGTCGAGGATCGAGGACATCAACACGATGCCGTTGAGTTCCATGCCCTGTTCCTGCAGCACCTTGGCCAGCACCGCCGAGCGGGTGGTGCCGTAGCTCTCGCCGAACAGGAACTTCGGCGAGTTCCAGCGATGGTTGTCGCCGACGTAGCGGGTGATGAACTTCGCGAACGCGGCGGCATCCTGGTCGACGCCGTAGTAGTCCTTGCCCTTGGCTGCGCCGACCAGTTGCGACCAGCCGGTGCCGGGCGCGTCGATGAAGACCAGGTCGGTCTTGTCGAGCAGGCTGTATTCGTTGGGCACGGTGTCGTAGGGCGGCGGCGGGATCGGCTGGTCGCCGCGGTTGGCGACCCTCACCGGACCGAACGATCCCATGTGCAGCCACATCGTGGAGGAGCCGGGGCCGCCGTTGTACATGAAGGTCACCGGCCGCTTGCCGGCCTTGCCGTCGTCGACCCCGCCTTTGTCGAGGGTGTACGCCACGTAGAACATGCTGACGGTTGGCTTGCCTTTGTCGTCCTTGATCAACAAGGTGCCGGCGGTGGCCTTGTAGGCGATCGCGCGGCCGTCGATGCGCACGCTGTGCTTGCTGACGACGCTGCGTTCGGGCGGGATCGGCAGCTCGTCCTTCTTGCTGTCCTTGTCCGCCTGCGCGGTCTTGGCAGCGTCCTTGGGGGTGTCGTCGTCGGCGTGGACGGGGCTGCCGATCACCAGCAACAAGGCGAGCGCGAACGGGGCGAGCAGGGGTGAGGTACGCATGTCGGTGGGCTCCGTGTCAGCGCTGCGGGGCAGCGTGGTCGTAGAACGTCGAGAGGTCGGTCTTGAGGTGATCCAGCGCCTCGGGGTTGAGATAGATCATGTGCCCGGACGGGTAGTAGACGAACTGCAGGTTGCCGCGCAATGACGGGTCCAGGTTCATGTGCGCCAGGTCGTACTCGGTGATGAAGAACGGCGTGGCGAAGTCGTAGTAGCCGTTGACCGAGAGCACCTTGAGGTTCGGGTTGGTACGCATCGCATGGGCCAGGTCACCGGCGACGTACGCCAGCGGCAGCGGCCGGCGCGAGTCGGGCGCCTTGTGTTTCCAGTCCCAGTTCTTGTTGATCTCGCCGTAGGTCGGGCGATAGTCCAGGTCGCTGTGATAGTTGAGCTGCTTGTCGAGGTAATCGTGGAACGCGCTGACGAAGGCGCCGCTGATGCCGGTATCGGAGGGATCGTACTCGGGACGCTCGCCGGCCGCGTCGGGGTCGGTGCCGGTGAAGCGCGCGTCGTAGCGGCCGAGGATGAGGCGCTGGTCGCGCAGCAGTTCCTTGCGGAAGCGGCTCGGATTGACGCGCAGGTCGGCGTCCTTGATGTATTGCGCCGACAGGCCGGTATAGGCAGCCATCTGGGTGGCGATCGCGTCGACCTGGGCGGCCGGGAGGTTCTGTCCCTGCGCCAGCGCGGCGGCATACGGGCCGGACGCCCAGGCGCGTACCTGGTCGAGGAAGCCCTTCAGGTCGGCCGGCTTGTTCGGGATCTTGTCGTGGTACCACGCGGCAGCGGCGTAGCTGGGCAGGTAGCCGATCGAACTCTCGTCATAGCCGGGAATGCGGATGCCGTAGTTGAGGATCGAGGACATCAGGATCACGCCGTTGAACGCCATGCCCTTGTCCTGCAGCGCATCGACCAGCGCGGCGGAACGGGTGGTGCCGTAGCTTTCGCCGTACAGGAATTTCGGCGAGTTCCAGCGGTGGTTGACGCTGACATAGCGCTCGATGGCACGGGCGAATGCGGAGACGTCCTGGTCGACCCCCCAGAAATCCTTGCCGGTGGCCTTGCCGATGGGCCGCGAGTAACCGGCGCCGACCGCATCGACGAAGACCAGGTCGGTCTTGTCGAGCAGGCTGTCGTTGTTCGGCACCAGCTGGTAGGGAGCCGGCCCGGTCGCAGCGGGGCTGGCGGTCTTGATCCGCATCGGCGCGAACGAACCCATGTGCAGCCACACGCTGGAGGAGCCGGGGCCGCCGTTGTACAGGAAGGTCACCGGCCGGTGGCTGGCGGCGGCGCCGTCCAGCGTATAGGCCACGTAGAACACGCTGGCCTGTGGCTGGTTCTTGTCGTCGCGGATGATCAGCGTGCCGGCGGTGGCGGTGTACTTGAGCGTGTGGCCGTTGATGCTGGCGCTGTGTTCGGTGCGTACGGTCTTTTCGGTGGCCGGCGGCTTGGCCTCGGCGGCATCGGCATGCTTGTCGGCCTTGCTGGCCGCCGGGGCCTTGTCGGCATGGACGGGAACCAGTGGTGCAAGCGCGAACGTGCCGGCCAGCAGCAGGGAAATCAGGTGACGCATGGGTAGCCCCTTTCGACGAACCAGTATCGGAGTATGCAGGCGCAGGCGCAGCCGCGACCGTGACAAAAGTACTGGACGGAATTTGGACGTCTAAATACGCGGGCGCATGCTGGCGTTCGGCAACGGCATCCCGGTTTCGCTCAATCGCGCGACATCGCGGTCGCCGCATTCCACATCGCGTGGGTCAGCGGGCGGTGCTCGTGCGGGGTTTGAAACACGATCTGGGTGGTGGTGCTGTTGCTGGCGCCGACCTTCAGTATGCGGTCGAGCACCGACTCCAGGTGGCTGATCGACATCGCCACCACGTGCAGCAGGGCCGAGTCCTCGCCGGCCAGGCGACGGCATTCGAGCACTTCGGGGATGTCCTCGACCAGCGCGCCGATGCGCGCGCAGGTGATGCCGTCGCAGCGCAGCCGCACCATCGCGCTGATGCCGTAGCCGAGCCGCTTCGGGTTGATCGTGGCGCGGTAACCGGTGATCACGCCGGCCTCTTCCAGCCGTTTCACGCGCTCGGCTACCGCCGGCGCGGACAGGCGCACCTTGCGGCCGAGCTCGGCGTAGCCCAGGCGCGCGTCGCGTTGCAGCGCCTCCAGCAACTGCCAGTCCTTGCCGTCCAGTTCGGGTTGCTCGTGCACCTTCGATTCCAAGGCAGGATCACTCGTTGCTTGTTTCGATCGTCGGCGAAACATCATGAAGACGATGCGGTGCATTATTCACCGGCACGCGCGGCAAGACTAGGATGCGCACTTCCCCGCCTTGGAATCCGTCCCCATGGATACCGTTGAACGTCTCGATGGCCGCGCCCTGATCGCCATCGCGATTGCCCTGATCACCTGGTCGTCGGCGTATGCCGCGATTGCCTATGCATTGCCGTCGTTCACGCCCGGCGAGGTCGCGTGCGCGCGACTGCTGATCGGCTCGTTGTGTTTCGCCGTGCTGTTGATGGTGAAGCGGGTGCCGCTGCCGGCGCGGCGCGACTGGCCGTTGCTGGCCCTGCTCGGCGTGCTCGGCCTGACCGTGTACCACCTGTGCCTGAATTACGCCGAGACGCGGATCGCCAGCGGTACCGCTTCGATCCTGATTTCGCTGGTGCCGGCGGCGACGGCAGCCGTATCCGCGCTATGGATCGGCGAGCGGTTGACGCTGCGCACCTGGATCGGCCTGGCGATTGCGCTGGTCGGCACCGTGCTGGTGGTGCTGGCCAGCGGGCAGCGGGTGGAGGTCGATCCGAAGGCGTTGCTGGTGCTGGTTTGCGTGGCCGTGTCGGCGATCTTCTTCGTCGGCCAGAAGGCGCTGTTCGCGCGCAACAGCATGCTCGGCGTCACCGCGTTCGCGTTTTTCGCCGGCACATTGGCGGCGCTGCCGTTTGGCTGGCACCTGCCGCAGGCGCTCGCGCTGGCGCCATGGCCGCGCATCGGCGCGCTGCTGTGGCTGGGCATCGCGCCGACCTTCGTCGGTTATCTCGCCTGGAACATGGCGGTGAATCGCGCCTCGGCGTCGCGGGTCAGCAGCTTCATCTACCTGTCGCCGCCGATCGCGTTGCTGATCGGCTGGCTGTGGCTGCACGAGGTGCCGAACGCGCTGATCCTGGTCGGCGGTGCGATCACCATCGGTGGCGTGGTGCTGGCGAACGCACGGCGGCGCGTCGCGCCAATATCGGTCGCACCGGTCGCACCGGTCGCACCGGTCGAGGCGTGCGAGCGATGCTGAAGGACGCGTGATGGATCATCTTTTCGACCTGGCACGGCAGGCCGCGCAGCTGGAACATTCCTGGCGGTCGAAGCGGCTGGCACGCGTCGGCGATGCCAACCTCAAGCTGATGCGCATGGATGCGCAAGCCTACCCCGAGGAAACGCATGCATGCGCGGAGGGCCTGCTGGTGCTCGATGGCGAATTGCACCTGGACGTGGCGGGCGACGTAGTCGCCGTGGCCGCGGGACAGCTTTACGTGGTGCCGGCCGGCGTGCCGCATGCGGTGCGGCCGGGCAGCACCGGAACCCTGCTGATCATCGACGGCTGAACGTGCTCAGTTGAGGCGGGTCAGCCGCAGCACCATGGGGTCATCGGCGTGGTCCAGCAGCAGACGTTGCACGCGGCCCTGCCATGCCTGCGCCAGTGCCGCGCGTTGCGAGGGCGTGGCGGTGGGGCTGAGCGCCGCACCCATCAACTCGCGCAGGTTGGCCGGTGCCGGCAGCGTGGTCAGGTCCAGCTCCACGCTGACCGCGATGCCGTTGTCGCGCCGACGGAACTGCACCGTCGAGGTGGTGCATGGTCGGTCCGAGAACGTCAGCAGCGACTGCCGCACGAAATGCCCGCCAATGCCATGGAAGCCGTTGTCGCCGGCGGCACCGGTGATCAGCGTGAGCACTTGTGCGATCACGCCGGTGACGCCTTCGTCGGCGGCCTGGGACATGTGCACGAGGACATCGCCGCGCTCGGCGATCCGGTCCGGGTACAGCGCCCGCAGCGCGGCGCGGGCCATCAGGTAGCTGCCGGCCACGGTGGGGCATGAGTGGCCGGCCAGCCGTACCGCATCGATGTAGCGGTATTCCAGCATGCCGTCGTCGGTGGCACCGAGGAAAGCCGCCAGCGGATCGCGCAGTGTGATGCGTGGGGCCTGGTCGTAGAACGCGGGGTAGTTCACGAGCAGGTTCGACTCACTCGACCGGCAGGCCGCTGATCCCGAAGTCGATCACGATCGCGCCGGGATCGCGCTGGCGGTAGGTCACCGACAGGTGGTCGCCGAGGCGCTCGCGCAGCTGGGCGATCAGCGGGATCGGATCGTGGTCGTTGACGAAGCGCATCGTCTCGCCCGAACGCAGCACGCCGATCGCGCCGAAGATCGCCGAGTGGCGGAAGCGCCGCGCCACTCCACGCGCGTCGAAGGTGTGGACGTTCGGTTCGGTGGCGACTTCGATGGACATGTGCGGGGACTCGTGGCGAAAGATGATTCAAGATACGCCGCGCATCGCCAGCGGCCCATGATCTGGATCATTCGATCCGGATCAGCCGAACATCCAGCGCGTCAGCCCCGAGGATTGGCGTGATGTGCGTACCGTATCCGCATGCCCGGGCGTCGGGCGCCGGGGTGGATGGCGTTCGGGGTTGTCGGTGGCCGGCGACAGCAGCCAGCCGAAATCCAGCAGCGGGCGAACCAGTGGTGCGGCCCTGGTCAGCAGGCAAGCCAGCGCGGTGCCGCCGGTGATCGCGATGCCCAGACGCCATGCCGGCGGAAGTTGTTGCAGACTCGCCCACAAACCCCACGCCGTCGCGGCATTGATCAACAGGCCGTGCAGCAGATACACGGCAAGGCTTTGTCGCCCCATCGCGGTCAGCACGCTGGTCCGGCGCGGCACCAGCCGCAGCACCGCCCACACGCCGAACGCCGATGCGGTCAGCAGGCCGGCGCGTCGAAAGCCGCCCCACGCGCCGGGATAGGCAACGCTGCCATACAGCCAGACCGGATCGAGATCGCGGATCGACCATGCCAGTGCGGCCAGCAGGAGCAGGGCGACCACGGCGGCGATGCGCGGCCCGCGCAGGTCGTCGAGGCCGAAGCGATGACCGGCGATGAAGAACGGCAGGAAAACCAGGGTGCGCGACAGACTGAACGGATAGCCGATGTCACCGGCGTAGCCGGCCAGCAGCGCGATCGCGCTCGCGACCAGAAGTGGCCGGCCCAGCGCCAGCATCGGCGGCAGCATCACGCGCCAGCATGCAAGGCTGGCCAGGTACCAGAGCAGCCAGTACGGCACGGTGATGCGGTACGTGAACGCATCGTGCAGCAGCCACGCGTTCCAGGCCTGGTAGATCGCCTGGAACACCAGCAACGGAACGACCAGCGTGCACAGCCAGCGCAGTCCCTGGCGGGTGTCGAACCGGGCACGCGCGAGCGAGCCGGACAAGTAGACGAAAGCGGGAATGTGGAACAGGTAGATGAAGTGGTACGCCGCCTTCAGCAACGGCGAGTGGCCGCGCAGCGCGCCCATGCCATGGCCGATCACGACCAGCGCGATGAGCACGAACCTGGCGTTGTCGACCTGCGGGTTTCTCGTGCGCAGGGCAGGTTGGTCGATGGCTTGTGGCGGAGACGAGATGCTCATGAAGGCCCTCTGCGCCGGCAAGGGAGGGCATCCGGTCATCGGCCGCGAAGATGGGTGCAAGGCCGGCGGTTGCACCGCGGCGGCGGTCGCTCGACTTCAGGCGAGCGACGAATTGCCGGAAAGAGGTTCGAGCTTGCGGGTCAGAGCTTGTATGCGCGGTGAATCGCCACGATGCCGTTGCTGAGATTGCGCACTTCGACGCGGCCGAAGCCGGCCCGTTCCATCATGCCCTTCAGGGTTTCCTGATCGGGATGCTTGCGGATCGATTCGGCAAGGTACTGGTAGCTGTCCGCATCGCCGGCGAACAGCTGGCCAAGCCTGGGCAGGATCTTGAACGAATGGAAATCGTAAAGCTTGCTGAACAGCTCGCTGCGCACCTTGGAGAATTCCAGCACCAGCGCGCGGCCGCCGGGCTTGAGCACGCGGCACATGTCGGCCAGCGCGGCGTCCTTGTCGGTGACGTTGCGCAAGCCGAACGCCATCGTCACCGCATCGAAACTGTTGTCGGGGAACGGCAGGCATTCGGCGTTGAGCTGGGCCCAGCGCAGGCCGGACACCAGGCCGCGGTCGGTCATGCGATCGCGCCCGACGCCGAGCATGGCGGCGTTGATGTCGCCGACCACCACCTCGCCTGATTCGCCCACTACGGGCTTGAGCAGCGCGGCGATGTCGCCGGTGCCGCCGGCCAGGTCCAGCACGCGGTCGCCGCGGCGCACGCCACTGACCGCGACGAAGTGGC
>Ga0157371_10004610_pt1 | contig 11965 bp, 7 predicted proteins | sample C45metaG_FD_113462 | JGI IMG/M metagenome (GOLD analysis project Ga0157371, IMG submission 113462) | Corn rhizosphere microbial communities from Kellogg Biological Station, Michigan, USA - C4-5 metaG | ecosystem: Host-associated > Plants > Roots > Rhizosphere > Soil | place: USA: Michigan... | reverse complement strand
TTAGCCGCAGCAGGCTGTTCTGCCCATCTTTTTTCGCCAGCAGGACCTCGGCCTTGCCGGCCAGCGGCAGCTGCGCGTGACCGGCGCTGTCGGTCGCGCCCTGTTCGAGCACGCGGCCTTCGCCGTCGAGCAGTTCCAGGGCCACCCCCGCCAGGGCCTGGCCGCCTTCCAGCGCCTGGGTGAACACGTCCAGGCGTTGGGCATAGCGATGCACCGACAGGCCGATGTCACTGAGCGTGAACAGCGTCGCCGGCTGTGAATAGCTGTAGGTGCCCGAGGCGCGCATCACGGCCAGGTACACACCCGGGGCCTGCAGCGGCTTGAGCCCGCCGAGCGGCAGCAGCAGCGTTTCACGCGTGTTGGTGGCCGGGTTGAGGTCGAAGCGGCCGCTGTAGACCAGGTCGGCCATGGGCAGCAGTTCCTGCGCCTGATAGTTCTGCAGCGCCCCGCCCCGGCCCCACTGGCCGAGAAAGCGCGGCAGTTGCTCGGGCTTGATGCGGAAGAACTCGACATCGACCTTGGCCACGTTCAGGGCAATCACCGGCAACCCCTCCGCGAGGCGCACCGGCAGCAGCGAACCGCGGCTGGCGAACCCCACCGTGGGCTGCAGGTCGCGGGTCTCCAGGCGGCTGGTGTACTCGCTGGCCAACGACTTGCCATTGACCGCCCGCAGCCCGGTTCCCACTGTCAGCACCAGTTTGCGCTGCGGTTGCAGATGGCGCAGGCGCAGTTCCAGCAGATTGTCGGACAGCTCCCAGGCGCCATCGAGCTTGCCGCTGACGCTATCGACCAGGTGCACGGTGTCGGCAAACGGCTGCGTGGGGTCCAGCGGCACGCTGAAGGTCACCGACAGCGTGCTGGCACCGTCGAGCTGGACTTCCGACACATCCGCCACGGTCAGTTCGCTGCCGGCATAGCGGCGGGCCAACGCGGCGACGTCCGGTGCGGCGGCCGGCGCCTTCGACGGTGCCGTCGACTCGGCCACCGGCTGCGCAGGCGCAGGCGTCGGTGGGGTGGAAGAATCGCAGGCACTGAGCAAGAGCAAAGCGCAGGCGGCAAACAGTCCTTTGTTCAACATGGGGTACTCGGCGGCAGTCGTTCCAGGCAGCAACTATAGAGCTTCCGACCGAGGATGTGTTTGAATCCGCGTGCGCCGTTTGCACGTCCACTGCACGGCCTCTGCCAGGAACCTGCATGTCGACACTTCTCAACGATTGGCGCGACCGCGCGACCCACCGCCGGGTCTGGGCGCTGGCCGCGCCCATGATTCTGTCCAACCTGTCGGTGCCGCTGGTGACGCTGGTCGACAGCGCAGTGGTGGGGCATTTGCCCCACGCGCATCAACTCGGCGCGGTGGCCGTGGGCGGCAGCCTGTACAGCCTGCTGGCCTGGGCCATGGGCTTTCTGCGCATGGGCTCCACCGGGTTCGCCGCCCAGGCAGCAGGACGCGGCGACGGCGCTGGCTTGCGTCAGGTATTGGCCCAGGGGCTGCTGCTCGCCCTGGGGTTCGCGGCATTGCTGGCGGTCATCGCCATGCCGTTCAGTCATCTGGCGCTGGGGCTGATGCAACCGTCGGCCGCCCTGGAACAGACCACCCGGGATTTCTTCAGTACGCGCCTGCTGGGCCTGCCGGCAGCCCTGGCGACTTACGCCCTGGTGGGCTGGTTCCTGGGCACACAGAACGCGCGGGCGCCGCTGGCCATTCTGCTCACCACCAACCTGGTCAACATCGCCCTGAACCTGTGGTTCGTGCTGGGCCTGGACTGGGGAGTGGCAGGCTCGGCCCGCGCCTCGGTGGTCGCGGAATGGACCGGCGCCCTGCTCGGCCTTGCCTTGACCCGCCCTGCCCTGCGCGCGTTTCCGGGGCGCATTGCCTGGTCAGCGCTGCGTCTGTGGGCCAACTGGCGACCATTGCTGACGGTCAATCGCGATATTTTCATTCGAAGCCTGGCGCTGCAGTCGGTGTTTTTCCTGATTACGGTGCAGGGGGCGCGGCTGGGTGATGCGACCGTCGCCGCCAATGCGCTGCTGCTCAATGGCCTGCTGGTGACGGCCCATGCTTTGGACGGCCTGGCGCATGCCGTGGAAGCGCTGTGCGGGCACGCCATCGGCGCCCGTGACCGGCTGGCCCTGCGGCGTTCGATGGTGGTGGCGTGCGCCTGGTCGGTACTGGCCAGCGTGCTGTTCGCGCTGTTCTTCCTGCTCGGCGGGCACCTGTTCATTGCCCTCCAAACAGACATCGCGCTGGTTCGCGCCACCGCCGACCCCTACCTGCCCTACCTGGCCCTGCTGCCCTTGATTGCCGTAGGCAGCTACTTGCTCGACGGGCTGTTCATTGGCGCCACGCGCGCACGCGAGATGCGCAACACCATGCTGCTCAGCGTGCTGATCATGCTACCGATCGGCTGGGCGGCCAGCAGCCTGGGCAATCACGGGTTATGGATGGCCTTTCTGCTGTTCATGGCATTGCGCGCCGTCACGCTCGGCTGGGTCGCCTGGCGGCTGCACCAGCGCGATCAGTGGTTCAACCCCTAGGCCCGCAGAACGGTGTGTGACGCGGGCCGGGTGGGCGGATGCCGGTCAGGACGACAAGTAGGAAGAGCGGGTCAGGCCCAGGCGCAGGGCGTCCAGGTACTGGGTGCGTTCGCGCACCGAAATGTTGGCACTGGCGACCTTGTCACGGTAGTGGGTCATCAGTTCCTCAGGCGACAGGTGCACGTAGCGCAGCATGTCTTCGATGGTGTCGTGGGTTTCGATGCCGGCGTGATAGACGCTACCGTCCTGACGCTGATAGATGTTCACCGAATCGGTGTCACCGAACAGGTTGTGCATGTCGCCGAGGATTTCCTGATAGGCGCCGACCAGGAAGATCCCCAGCAGGTAATCCTCACCTGTGTTCAGGGCGTGCACCGGCAGGCTGGTCTCGATGCTTTGCTCATCGACGTACTGTTTGATCTTGCCGTCCGAATCGCAGGTCAGGTCCTGCAGCACGGCGCGCCGCAGCGGTTCTTCATCCAGGCGGTGCAGTGGCAGGATCGGCAGCACCTGGCCGATGGCCCAGGTGTCGGGCAGGCTCTGGAACACCGAGAAGTTGCAGATGTACTTGTCCGCCAGCTTGTCATTGAGCTCGTCCAGCACCATGCGGTGCGAGCGCTGACGGGCTTTCAGCGAGTTGTGCAGGCGGCGGCACACGGCGAAATAGCACTGTTCGGCCAGGGCCTTTTGCGCCAGGGTCACTTTGCCATCGGCATACTGCGCGGCGATGTCACTGATGTAGTGGGTCGCGCGCCAGTAGGTCTCGGTCACCATCTCGATATCGGTGGGGCCGAGCAGGTCGACCAGCCACTGCAGGGTTTCCGGCAGGCTTTCCTTGTCTTCGATCTCCGGCACCTGGTCGTTATGCTTCTCGACGTCGGTGACTTGCACCACCAGCATGGCGTGGTGCGCGGTCAATGACCGGCCGCTTTCGGAAAAGATGTGCGGATGCGGCAGGTTCTGCGCGTTGCAGAACTCCTTGAGCATGCCGACCACCACGCCGGCGTAGTCGTCCATGTCGTAGTTGATCGAACTGGCGTTGCGCGAATGGGTACCGTCGTAGTCGACGCCCAGGCCACCGCCCACATCGATGTGGTCCACCGGCAGGCCCAGCGCGCGCAGCTCACCGTAGTAGCGGATGGCCTCGCGAAAACCGTGCTGATAGTCGGCCAGGTTGGCGATCTGCGAGCCCATGTGGAAGTGCAACAGGCGGATACCCTGATCCAGCTCGGCCTCGCGGAAACGCTCCACCACCGAGATCAACTGGGCCGCGGACAGACCGAACTTGGACTTCTCGCCGCCGGTGTCGGCCCACTTGCTCGAGGCCAGGGACGACAGGCGTACGCGCAGCCCGACCTGTGGCTTGACCTTCAGCTCGGCGGCTTCTTCGATCACCAGCGCCACTTCCGACTCTTTCTCGATGACGATGAACACGTTATGGCCGAGTTTTTGCCCGATCAGCGCCAGGCGAATGAACTCGCGGTCCTTGTAGCCATTGCAGACGATGGTGCCGCCCTTGGGCGCCAGCGCCAGCACGGCCAGCAGCTCAGGCTTGGAGCCCGCTTCCAGGCCGATCGACACGTCCTGCGTGGCGATGATGTTTTCCACCACCGCTTCCTGCTGGTTGACCTTGATCGGGTACAGCGCGGTGTAGCGGCTCTGATAGTCCAGGCGCGCGATGTTGGCGTCAAAGGCACCGGTCAATTGGCGCACGCGGTCTTGCAGGATGTCCGGGAAGCGCACCAGCAATGGCAGCGACAGACCACTCTTGCGCAATTCGTCGACCTGCTCGTAAAGATCGATCGGCGAACTGTTCGGGCCATTGGGGCGCACTTCGACACGCCCCGCCTCGTTGATCGCGAAATAGCCGGCGCCCCAGTGGCGGATGCCATAAACGCTGCGGCTGTCGGCAACGGTCCACTGGCTGCCATCGTCTTTACGTGTGCGTCGTACGGACATTGAAGTCCCCTATGAAAAAGTCGGATTGCACTGTCGAGCAGGGCTCGGGCAGTGTGGAATAGCAAGATGACGGTTGTCTGCACATGTCGGGGTAGACCCCGCCCGAGGCACCAAGTTTAGCTGAAACAGCCTGCCGGGCAGGGTCAGCCGCCAGACTTCCTGGCCTTGAAACCTTGCTGGGTCAGCTCGGCGAGCAGCAACTCGACGTGGTCGCCCTGGATCTCGATGATGCCGTCCTTGAGCGCGCCGCCCGTGCCACAACGGCGCTTGAGCGTGGTCGCCAGCTCTTTCAAGGCCTCGGCGGGCAATGGCACGCCGGTGATGGTGGTGACCGTCTTGCCACCGCGGCCTTTGCTTTCGCGGCGCACGCGGGCGATGCCATCCCCTTGGGCGATGACGCTCTGTTTGCAGATGCAGGCATCGACGGGTTGGCTGCAGTCGGGGCAGTGACGCCCCCCGTCAGTGGAAAACACCAGGCCGCCGAGGGCGGCGAAGGATGCGGCTTTCTTGGCCACCGGCAACCCTCTCGGGAAGAAAAATAGGCCGAGCAGTTTAACGGCAATCCGCAGCGCTGCTAAGGGACAAGTGCGGCATTTTACGCAAGATTGGCGACGAATCGGTGCAGCGCCGCTAGCGAGTCGGGACAGTAGGGCTTGCTGGCGCTTTCGCGAATGGCCTCTTCGACCCTGATGAAACGCGCTTCCAGCACCTCTTCTGGCTGCAATCGCAAGGGCCCGTCCCAAACCGCGGAAAACACCGCACACCACACTCGGTTGCCCGGCAAGTCGAAGAAGAACCGCTCGTGCGCGGTCAAGGGCACCCCGCTGACCCCGAGCTCTTCTTCCAGTTCGCGCGCCGCCGACACTGCATAGCTCTCGTCGGCCTGCACCATGCCGCCCGCGGCCACATCCCAATAGCCCGGATACACCGCCTTGCTCAGCGTCCGGCGATGCACACACAACTCGCCGGCCGAATTGAACAACAGGATATAGGTGCCGCGACCGATCAAGCCGCGCTCGCGCAACTGCTGACGCGGCAGCGCGCCGAGCAGGCGGTCTTCCTCGTCGACCCAGGCGATGGTCTCGGCGTCGGAAGCCGCACGGTGTGCAGCCTCCCCGGCAGAAATACTCATGGGCCTCAGCCTTGCGACAGCAGTTGGCGCAGGTCGATCACTGCCGCGTTGGCACGCGAGATGTAGTTGGCCATGACCAGCGAGTGGTTGGCCGACATGCCGAACGCGCTGCCGTTGAGGATCATCGGGCTCCACATCGGCTCTTGCGAGGCTTCCAGTTCACGAATGATCTGACGCACGCTGACCGTGGCATTCTTCTTCGCCAGTACATCGGCGAAATCGACCTCGATGGCGCGCAGCAGATGGGACAGCGCCCAAGCCTGACCGCGCGCTTCGTAGAACACGTTATCGATCTGCATCCATGGCGTCTCGACGATTTCCTCGTCGACCTGCGGCGCCTGGCCAGGGACCACCACCTCGGTTTTCAGCGTGGTGTTGAGCTTGACCCGACCGACACTCGCCGACAGCCGTTGCGACAACGAGCCCAGGCGCGTACCGACATCCCCCAGCCAGTTGTTCAGGTTGTCAGCGCGGGTGTAGAACAGCGCATTGGTCTGATTGGGGTCCGACAGGCGAGCCTGGTAACGGTTGAGCAGGTTGATGCCTTCCTGGAACTCCGATTCGCTGGACGGCAGCACCCAGCTCTTGTTGTCGAAGTTGAAGCGCGGCTCGGCTTTCGCCAGGTCGCCGTCTTCAGCCGATTGCGACTGGGACCGGGCGAAGTCCTTGCGCAAGGCCCGGCTCATGTCGCGCACCTGCACCAACACGCCGTACTCCCAGCTGGGCATGTTGTCCATCCACAGGCCTGGCGGGAAACGGTCGTTGGAAATGTAGCCACCTGGCTTGTTGAGCAATGTACTGGCCACGGTCTTCAGGGTTTCGACGGTGGTGTAGCCCAGTACCATCTGCCGGTTCTGCGCCTGCGCCGCCTGCTGTGCATTCTGCTGCACGGGAAACAGTTCAGGTTCGTCGCTCCAGTACCAGCCCAGCGCAGCGGTGACCAGCAGGTAAATCACTACCACCGCCAGCAACGCCTTACTCAGCAGCAAGCTGCCCAGATAACCACGCGAGGCGGTTGCCCTGGTGCCTTGGCGCTCGGGCGCCTCGCCTTTGCCCGCACGGTTTTTCCAGTCCAGCATGGCTTATATCCTTTGATCACTGAATTCATGGGTTCGACCGCGGCCCCGGCGCATCGTGCCTCGGCCCGTGGAAGTTTTCCCGAAGGGTGCGCCGCTGCACTATAAAGGAAGGCGCTGCCTGCACCTATGTCTGTGAGCGACTGGAAACGCGCTGTAACGTCATTGATAAAGGGACCACCGACACAGCGCACAGCGGAAAACAGTGATATCATGACGCCACTATTTATGACCCCTCCCCCACATCATGTACGAGCCAGCCGATCCGTCGCGCGAGCAACTCAAGCAGCATTTTGCCCAGCGCGTCGTTCACCAGGCCCGGCAATTGCTGGAAATCTGGCAGCGCGTGCACAGCATGGACTGGTCCACGGCCAACCTGCTCGAACTCAACGACGCGCGCCTGCGCCTGCTGCGCTTTGCCGAGCGCTTCGACCAGCAGGAACACGCCATGCTGGCGCATCAGCTGGAAGAGGCGCTGCACAGCGTCGATACGCAGCATGGCCGCCTGAGCAGTGAAAGCGTCTACCAGCTCGATCGATTGATGCAGCGCTTGTCGCGCATGGGCCTGCGGCATGCCGATCCCGTGCCGGGCACATTCATCGTGCCATCGCGCAAACCCGTTTACCTGCTGCTGAATCAGGGCGAACGCGCAGAACGCCTGGCGCGGCAGCTGCAGTTTTTCGGTCTTCAGGCGCAGGCGCTGGCCTCCAGCGCGGCGTTCCACGCCTCGCTGCATGAGCACCCTCCGTCGGCCATCCTGATGGATGTCGACTTCGATGGCAGCGCCAATGGCTTGCGCCTGGTCTCGGCCCTGCGCCACGCACCGGGCACGCCGCCGGCTGTGCTGTTTTACAGTGCTCAGGACGCTGTGGCGCCGGTGCGCCTGGCCGCCGTGCGCGCCGGGGGCAAGGAGTTTCTCAGTGGTGCCCTGGACGCGTCGGTGCTGCTGGAAAAAATCGAGGCGCTGACGGCCGTCACCGAGGACGATCCCTACCGGGTGCTGGTGATCGACGATTCCCGCGCCCAGGCGATGCACACCGAACGCCTGCTCAATGACGCCGGCATCGTCACGCGCAGCCTGGTCGACCCGCTCGACGCCATGAACGAGTTGGCCGAGTTCCAGCCTGACGTGGTCGTGCTCGACATGTACATGCCCGGCTGTACCGGCAGCGAATTGGCCCAAGTGATCCGCCAGAACGATCGCTACGTCAGCCTGCCGATCATTTACCTGTCCGCCGAAGACGACCCGGACAAGCAACTCGACGCCATGAGCGATGGCGGCGATGACTTCCTGACCAAACCGATCCGTTCGCGCCATCTGATCACCACCGTGCGCAACCGGGCGATCAGGGCGCGCAACCTCAAGGCACGCATGGTGCGCGACAGCCTGACCGGGCTGTACAACCACACGCACATCCTGCAGTTGCTCGAAGACAACAGCCTGCGCGCGCGCCGCGAGCAGCAGCCCCTGTGTTTCGCCATGCTGGATATCGACCATTTCAAACGGGTCAATGACACCCATGGCCATGCCATGGGCGACCGGGTGATCAAGAGCCTGGCCTTGTTTCTCAAGCAGCGCCTGCGCAAGACCGACTTCATCGGCCGCTACGGTGGCGAAGAGTTCGCCATCGTCATGCCCGACACCGACCTGGCTGCAGCGTTTCGTGTACTGGACGGCATTCGCCAGCGCTTTGCCGAGGTTCATTATCCGGCGCAGCCCGCCGATCTGTTTTGCACCTTCAGCGCCGGCATCGTGCAGATGAACGCCGACAACGATGGCGCAAAACTGGCCAGCGAGGCCGACCGAGCGCTCTATCGCGCCAAGCACGCCGGGCGTAACCGCATCGCCACGCAGCCCTGAAACACTGCTATCAAATAGCCATAAATTATTCCTGGCGTCATACTTTTGTCACGACTTGCGCCTACCTTCAGCGCTCATCATTACGCTGTCGGTTGGGTCGCCATGCGCCTGAAGTTCATCACCAATCTCAACACTTTTTTGCTCGTTTCGGTCTGCGCGGCCCTGGCCGCCACCTTGTGGTGGTCGCAACAGGCACTGCAACGTCCCTATCAATTGATGGATGACTACCTGCGCCTGTCTCGCCACTTCCAGGACAATGTGGCGCGCAACGTCGAAAACTACCTCGCCACGGGCGATGCGGTGCGTCATGCCGAGGCCAGCCAAGGCGTGAACGAGCTGCAGCAAAGCCTGAGCGGCCTGCCCGCCGAACTGGCCGACGACCTGCGGCCCAGCCTGGAAAACCTGCAACGCTTCGCCGACGACTCACTGCTGGCCGCCGGCAAACTGGCCGGCGACCCGCAGGCCCTGTTGCTGCAGGCCGAACGCGAGCTGGGAGCGACCCTGCAACAGCTGGCCGACTACGCTGCACAGCGCGACAGCACTGACGCCGACGCCTACCGCCGCGCGGTGCTCAGTGCCACCCAGCACCTGGCGCCACTGTCGCTGGCCCGGGAAAAGCTGGTCGGCAGCGGTCGCAACGAGCTGGCGGCCGACGTGGAGCGCGAACTGCAGCAGATCGCCGAGCCCGCAGGCCGCATCAGCCAGCTGCCGCTGCTGGGTGTGCTGGGTACCACGGCATCGGGCGGTGACGACTTCGCGGCCATGATGGGCCTGGGCAGCGACACACCCGCCAACAGTGAGGACAAGGGCATCGCCCTGAAACGTGAATTGTCCGGCCTGCTCGAGCGCTACCCGGCGGAACTGCAGCGCACCGCCGCGCAAATTCGCCAGCGCAGCGAGTTGGCCGCCGCCGCCCACCGGCAGATCGACGCAACCCGGCAGGCCCTGGCGGGGCTCGAACCCCTGGTGCGCAGCCAATACGGCAGCATTCAGGCTGAGGTCCGCTTGATCCAGGGGTTGATGATCGGCTTGATCCTGTTGATTGCCCTGTTGATCGATACCCTGCAACGGCGTCTCGCCCGGGTGTTGACGCTGCTGGTGCCGGCACTGAGCCGCTGGGCGGAGGGTGATTTCTCCAGGCCGGTCCGTGTCGGCCGCAGCAACCGCGAGCTGCGCGACATCGAAACGTCTCTCAATCGCCTGCGCACCTACCTGGTGGACCTGGTCGGCACCATTCGCCACAACGCCGAAGCGGTGGCCGGCAGCAGTCATGCCCTGGCGCAACTCAGTGGCGGCTTGCACGAGGGCGCCGAGCGCCAGGCCGGCGACACCGCGCAAATTCGCGACGCGCTGGGCAAGCTCGAAGCCACCATCCACCAGGTGGCGACCGATGCCAGCCACTCCGCCGACGCCAGCCAACTGGCCGGGCAGGCGGTGGAACACGGGCAAGCGGTGATCGGCCAGAGCCTTGATGGCCTGCATGCCCTGGTGGGCGAGGTGCAGGGCAACGCGGACATGATCGAGCACCTGGCGCGTGAGTCAGCCACCATTGGCAATGTGCTGACAGTGATCCGTGCGATTGCCGACCAGACCAACCTGCTGGCCCTGAACGCTGCGATTGAAGCCGCGCGCGCCGGCGAACAGGGCCGCGGCTTTGCCGTGGTGGCTGAAGAAGTGCGGTCCCTGGCCCAGCGCACGGCCGGTGCCACCGGCGAAATCCAGACGCTGATCGCCGGGTTGCAACGGGCAGCGCAAGAGTCGGTGCTCGGCATTCGTGCCCAGGTCGAACACGCGCAGGCGACCGCCGCCAAGGCTCAGGCCGCCGACGGCGCGCTGGACGAGATGGTGGTGGCCATTCGCACCATCGCCCAAACGGCTCAGCGCATTGCTGCGGCGACCGCGCAGCAGGGGGGTGCGGTCAGCGAGATCCGCGATCACAGCGAAGGCATCCACACGCTGGGCGGCGCCAACCTGCGGCGCATCGGCGAAGGTCGGGCGCAGGGCGAGCGCCTGCTGCATCTGGGCACCGAGCTGAGCACTGCCGTGCAGGCCTTCAAGGTGGGCTGAACGGTACAGCGTCGTCACCCTGAACCGGCGTTTTCGCCGTGCTTGCTGTTACAACTGGCGTTCTGCACGGCTGGGCGGTCTCCGCTATCATGCGCGCTCATCAGCTTCATCGAGACAACCATGCGCCGCCTGATTTACCTGCTCCTCGTGCTTCTCGCGCTTCCCGTGTCCGCGTCCGCGTCCAGCCTGCTCGACAGCCGGCCCAGCGCGACGCTTGGCGGCGCCACGCTGAACAACAGCAGCGACTTCCTGCCGGTGCGCCAGGCCTTCCAGCTCAGCCTGGTCGAGCAGTCGGCGGGCAGCGTGACCCTGCGCTTCGTGGCGGCCGATGGCTATTACCTGTATCGCCATCGCTTCCAGTTCCGCGCCGAGCCCGGCGATGTGCAACTGGGCCAGGCGCAATTGCCCGCGGGCGAGAAAAAACACGACGAGTTCTTCGGCGACGTGGAGGTGTACCACGGCATCGTCGATGTCGACATTCCACGGCCGGTCGGTGATCAACGCGCGTTCACCCTGGTGGTGACCTATCAGGGCTGTGCAGACAAAGGCCTGTGCTATCCACCGGAAACCGAGCGCCTGGCGATATCCGGCATCGGTGAAGCGCCGGGCAGCGCCCAGGCAGCTGCCGACGCGACAAGCGATGCCCCGGCACCCTGGTCCTGGCATGAATTGCTGCTGTTTTTTCTCGCCGGTGTCGGCCTGACATTCACCCCGTGTGTGCTGCCGATGTTGCCCATTCTCTCTGGCGTGGTATTGCGCGGGCAGGTCGGCGGCTGGCGCGGCTTGAGCCTGTCGCTGGCCTACGTGCTGCCGATGGCCGCCTGCTTCGCCCTGCTGGGCGCCTTGATGGGCCTGTTCGGTGCCGAACTCAACCTGCAGGCGCGGCTGCAATCGGCGTGGGTGCTGGTGCCGTTCGCGCTGTTCTTCGTCGCTTTCGCCCTGGCGATGTTCGGTGTTTTCGAATTGAAACTGCCACAGGCCATCAGCGCTCGCCTCGACCGGGTCGCCGGCAATGCCAAGGGTGGTTCGCTGTGGGGAGCGGCGGTGCTGGGGGTGGTCTCGAGCCTGCTGGTCTCACCTTGCGTGTCGGCGCCGCTGGCGGGCGCCCTGCTATACATCAGTGCCAGCGGCGATGCCCTGGGCGGCGGCCTGAAACTGTTCGCGCTGGGCCTGGGCATGGGCGCGCCGCTGCTGGTCGTGGCCACGGGCGGGGCGACCTGGCTGCCGAAAAGCGGCCCCTGGCTGGTCACCGTGAAGAATGCCATTGGCGTGCTGCTGCTAGGCCTGGCCATCGGCATGCTCAGCCGGGTCTTGCCGGGGCCCATCACCCTGCTG
>Ga0157371_10004607_pt1 | contig 11969 bp, 9 predicted proteins | sample C45metaG_FD_113462 | JGI IMG/M metagenome (GOLD analysis project Ga0157371, IMG submission 113462) | Corn rhizosphere microbial communities from Kellogg Biological Station, Michigan, USA - C4-5 metaG | ecosystem: Host-associated > Plants > Roots > Rhizosphere > Soil | place: USA: Michigan... | reverse complement strand
GTCGCTTTTCTACCCGCCGATGGATAAATTCATAGATTTGTACGATGAATTTCTTTCACAGTAAAAAAAATATTGCACTCTATCCCGGATTTTCATGGCTTTCGCAGGATATTCATTCTCATATTCTTCCTGGTCTTGATGATGGATCTCCGGATGTAGAAACTTCCCTTCAACTTTTACAATCTCTATCTGATGCAGGTATTCAAAACTTTATTTGTACGCCACATGTCATCGGAGATATGTATCGCAATACTCCGGAGACAATAAACCATGCGTTATCCAAATTAAAAAAAGCAGTTCAGCAAAACGGAATGTCGATACAATTAAGTGCCGCTGCGGAATATATGCTTGACGATCACTTTTTGGAATTACTGCGTAACAAATCGCCGTTGATGAAGCTTTATAAAAATTATATTCTTACAGAACTTTCTTATTCTACGGCTCCGGAAAAATTAGAACAAATTTCTTTTGAAATTAATATTAATAGTTATCAGCCTTTAATGGCGCATCCGGAAAGATATCCTTATTATCATCATAATTACGATGCTTATTACCGGATGAAAGAACTGGGATTTCTACTTCAGGTAAACCTGCTTTCTCTCACCGGCTATTATGGGAAAAACGTAGCAAAAGCAGCGAAATTTATTTTAGAAAACAAACTTGCTGACTTTGTAGGAACAGATCTGCACCATTTTAAACACCTGAACGTTTTAACCGATTCAAAATCAATTGAAATCTATGAAAAATATTTGGGCGACAAAATTTATAATCAATTCTGATTTTACACAAGTTTAATTTATTGAAATCCCCAGCTTTTCATCGTTTTTAAATCTGCTGCTGCACATTCAAGTGGTGTTTTATCCTGGTATTCTTCCTGCTCTATGATAAAATATTTTGTTCCGGTTTTGCGCGCGTAATCAACAATTTCTTTTACCGGCAGTACACCATTTGTAAGTAAAGTGCTTTCATATAAATTACCATTTTCTCCTGGTGAATCACGTTTTAATTCATTTTTTACATGCATTAATAAGAATCTACCCGGATACTTTTTTAAATAATTCATCGCTCTGCCGCCTGGTTCGTACATATTACCGATATCGATCTGTTGCGCGACAAGGTTTTTATCGGTTAATTGGAGAATCAGGTCATATAAAACAGTGCCATCAAGACTGTGATTAAACTCATAGCTTTCGTTGTGAAAAGCAAAATGAATTCCGGATTTTTTACAAAGCTCCCCGGTTTTATTAAACATATCCATGTAATGATTAAAATCATCTTTGGTTTTGCAAAGGCTTTCATCTACGCCGGGACTGATTACATATTTCATTCCGACTGCCGCCGAATCTGCTATTGTTTGTTTCCACTCATCTGTAAAATCATTTGTCGCTTTATCCCATTGCTTTGAACCAAGAAAGTCGTGGCCGCTGTCCATTTTTAATCCATTATCTTTTAATAATTTTTTGAAATCTGCCACTGAATATCCATAAAATTTTCCATTGTAATAGCCAGCATGTTCCACATATTTATAGCCAATTTCCGCGAGTTTTTTCAACGTACCTGCCGGATCTTTTTTCATGTCGGCTCTTACAGAATATAGTTGAATGCCAACAATAACATCAGGGCTTTTTTGTTTTAGAATTGAAGGAAGCAGGGAAGCGCCTGCAATGGTAAGACCGCTGTTTTTAATAAATGCGCGACGGGACGTGTTCATAAAGATTATTTTAAAAAGTGAATATCGATATTAAAAATAGCGAATAGTTATTATTAAGCGGACATAAAATTTGACTTTATCAGATTTTTTAATAGTAAAACAATAAATAAACAGAAATTGTATTTACTTCAAATCAAAGTTGCGTTTGCAGCTTTCCGTGATATTTAGAATAAAGATATTTTTGCAAAAAGCCGATGTTGAAAAAGCCGGCTTTACGTTCAACTTTTTAAACAAACAAAAATGACATCAGCAACTAATTTTCAAAAATTTATAGATGCACAGCAATCTGATTATTCAATAGCTTTATCAGAAATAAAAAATGGTAAAAAGCGCTCTCACTGGATGTGGTATATTTTCCCGCAGATTTCCGGTCTTGGGTTTAGTGAAATTTCAAAACTGTATTCATTAAAAAATATTGGCGAGGCCGAAGAGTATTTAAAACATCCGGTTTTAGGGCAGCGACTGATTGAAATTTCAAATGCATTGCTGCACATTAAGAGTAATGATGCCCATTCTGTTTTTGGTACTCCTGACAACCTCAAACTCAAATCATCAATGACTTTATTTTCTTTACTACCGGATACAAATCCTGTTTTTGACGCAGTACTTGACAAATTCTTTAATGGCTCAAAAGATGTGAAAACACTGGAAATTCTTAAGCAACAACAAAATAAATAAATTTTGAAATGAAACAAAAAATATGAATTAACTAAGTGCAGTTGAAACGTGTCATCCCGGGTGTTTGAAAATACATGGTTTGTTCCAATAAATAATTGACACATTTTATTCAAAAAATTATTTGATAAAAAGCCGGATTTTTTTGTTTGCCTAAACCTGTTCTTTTTCTTTATTTTACACCTTAATTATTTTTCTTAATGAAAATAATCCTTTTTATTGTTTTCGCAGTTGTTACCATTAGTTTGGTTTTGTTATTTAACACCAACATGATTCTTCCTGTTCCTTTGGGAAAACTATTAAGCCCGCAACATGGTTTATGGCAAAATGCTGAACCCGTAAATGAAGATTATTCCAGTCAGCTTTCTTTCCCGAATCTGAAGGGAAAAGTAAAAGTTTATTTCGATGCAAGGCTGGTGCCGCACGTCTTTGCAGAGGATGAAAATGACGCTTTTTTTGTACAAGGTTATCTTCATGCAAAATTTCGTTTATGGCAAATGGAGTTTCAAACCCGCGCTGCGGCGGGAAGATTGAGTGAAATACTTGGACCAATAACAATTGAATATGACCGCGACAAAAGAAGATTGGGAATGGTTTATGCTGCCGAAACTTCTTTAAAAGAAATTGAAAAAGATCCGGAAACCCTTGCAGAATTTGATAATTATACAGCCGGTGTAAATGCTTATATTGAAAGTTTAACCGAAAGTTCGCTTCCAATTGAATATAAATTGCTAGGCTATTCTCCTGAAAAATGGACTAATTTAAAGTCTGCGCTTTTTATGAAATATATGGCGCTTGAATTGGCTGGTTATGAAAAAGATTTTGAAATGACCAATGCAAAATCTGTTTTTTCTTCGGCAGATTTTAATAAGATTTATCCCATTGTAATGGATTCTTTGGATCCGATTGTTCCTAAAGATTCTGTTTTCCCAAAACCTGCTATACATTTAAAGATCCCTGCTTCTGCTGATTCGCTTTATTTTGACACAAGAGATTCAACAGCTATTGTTGAACAAAAAACAAATCCGGATAATGGAAGCAACAACTGGGCGGTTAGTGGGAAAAAAACAAAAAGCGGTTCACCTATTTTCTGCAACGATCCGCATCTTGGATTGAATCTTCCTTCCATCTGGTATGAAATGCAACTGAGTACGCCTTCGTATAATGCATATGGAGCTACGTTTCCCGGCGCACCCACTGTTATCATTGGTTTTAACGATAGCTGCGCCTGGGGATTTACGAACGCACAGCGGGATGTAAGGGATTATTATGAAATGAAATTTAAAGACGAAACGCGCAACCAGTACTGGTTTGATAGCGCATGGCATCCATCTTCGTTTAGAATTGAAGATATAAAAGTAAAAGGCCGGCCAGATTATTTTGATACGGTTGTTTATACAAATATCGGCCCTGTGATGTATGATAAAAGTTTCAGCGGTGGCAGAAATACGAATGAAAAAAATTATGCAGTAAGATGGAAAGCGCATGATCCGAGCAACGAATTAAAAATGTTTACTTTATTGAATAAAGCGAAAAATTATAAAGATTATTTGCGTGCAATTAAATACTTACATACTCCTGGACAGAACTGTATTTTCGCTTCTAAAAGTGGCGATATTGCCATTTGGGATCAGGGCCGTTTTCCTGCAAAATGGTATCGGCAGGGAGATTTTGTAATGCCGGGAACAGATAGCAGTTATTTATGGCAGGCAATGATCCCTCAAAGAGAAAATCCGCATTTAATAAATCCTGAAAGAGGTTTTGTAAGCAGTGCCAACCAATTGCCTGCCGATACTTCTTATCCATATTATCTCGGTGGAAGCTTTCCGCCTTATCGGGCTTTAGAAATCAACAAAAGATTGGAAAGCATGAACGGTATTACGCCACAGGATATGATGAAATTACAAACAGATAATTATAATATTTTTGGAGAAATGGCGCTTCCGGTCTTAATGAAAAATATCAAATTAGATCAGCTTAGCGGCGAGGAGAAAAAGTATTTCAATATTCTAAAAAGCTGGGATAATAGAAATGATACGGCTTCCAAAGGTGCCACATTATTTGTAGTAACATGGGATAGTTTGGAAACAACTGTGTGGAAAGATGAATTTATAAAAACAGGGCTTGAATTGTCATGGCCGAGCGAAAGCACGTTATTTGACGATATCGAGAAATATCCGGATTTTAAATTTTTTGATAACATCAATACGCCGCAGGTAGAAACGTTATCAGACGACGTTACAAGCGCATTCAAAAAAGCAGCAGCAGTAGTTGGTTCAGCGGACGAAAACGGAAAGATGGAATGGGCAAAATATAAAGATACGCGAGTAGAACACCTGGCGCGAATCGACGCTTTTAGCCGGTTACATTTACCAATAGGAGGCGGCACAAATACGATCAACGCGGCAAAAGAACAACACGGCCCAAGCTGGAGAATGGTCGTGTCATTAACAGCAGAAACTGAAGCCTGGGGCATTTATCCGGGGGGCGAAAGCGGAAATCCTGGTAGCAAATTCTATGATGATTTTGTAACCGATTGGGCACTCGGCAAATATTATAAACTGTGGATGATGAAGGATTCTGAAGTAAATGATAAAAGAGTAAAATGGGTGATGAGTTTTAACTGAGAATTGGAATTAATTCTCAAACCATCCTTTTTTAGTAAACAAACAAATAACCTAATTTTTAAATCATTATCTGGTAAATCAATTAACAAGAACCTCTTTTTGAAAAATGAAATTTCTAATAAACACAATCCTCATTATACTGTTTAGTTTTATTGCTTCTCTATATTTTCCGTGGTGGAGTATTGCAATCGTTGCTTTTATTATTCCCATACTAATCCCGAACGGCCATTTGGCGGCATTTATTTCCGGATTTGTCGCCCTGTTTTTGTTATGGGGTCTTTTGTGTTTATGGATAAGTATCAGCAACGAACATATTCTTGCGCACCGGGTTTCTTTATTAATTTTTAAAACAGACAGCCCATATTTGTTAATAATAGTGACGGCACTTATCGGCGCACTGGTAGCAGGTTTTGCATCCTTAACCGGAAGTTTTTTGAGAAAGGAAAATACGATTGAAAGAAGGAAAATTTAAAAACTTTTTTTGTTTTTTTTTTATTTAATACCTCTAGATTTTTTTTAGAAGCTATTTTCGTGATATGCAAAAACTTTTACTGTTATTTTTTTCCTTTTCTTTTGTTAATGCTTCCGCACAAAAAATTGAAGGAACTGTAAAAGACACAGAAGGCAATATTTTACCTTTTGCTTCCGTGTTGGTAAAAGGAACGCCATTGGGCGTTACAGCGAATAAAGAAGGGAAATTTTCTATTCATCTTTCACCCGGAAATTACATCCTGCAATGTCGTTATGTTGGATATGCTTCGCAGGAAAAAAAGGTGACACTCGATTCAATAAATCAGACCTTAAACTTTGTTTTGACTCTTCAGCAGCTAACTTTAAAAGAAGTAATTATTAAGAAAAACGCGGAAGACCCGGCCTACGAGATCATTCGTAATGCAATAAAAAAGCGTTCTTTTTATGAAAACCAGGTTTCTTCTTTTGAGGCGCGGGTTTATATAAAGGGTCTAATTAATTTAATTCATTTGCCGGATAGAATTCTGGGAAAAAAAATTCCTGAGGAAGACAAAAGCGAAATGGGTGTTGATTCTTCAGGCAAAGGAATTATTTACTTGTCTGAATCGGTTACAAAAGTTTACGAACAGGAACCTGATAAATTAAAGCTGGAAATACTTTCAACAAGGGTAAGTGGAAGCAATGGCTTGGGTTTCAGTTTTCCTGCCTTCATCAGTTTTTATAACAACAATATAAATATTGCTCCGCAATTAAATCCACGAGGATTTGTATCGCCTATTGCCGACAATGCGCTGAATTTTTATAAATATAAATTTCTGGGAAGTTTTTTCCAGGACGGTAACCAAGTGAATGTTATAACGGTAACGCCTAAACGAAATTATGAGCCTTTGTTTTCCGGCATTATCAATATCACTGAAAATGACTGGCGCATTTATAGCTGCAATCTTAAGCTTACAAAGAAATCTGACATGGAAATTTTAGATACCTTGCAAATATCTCAAATATTTATGCCCGTCGAAAAAGATATCTGGCGTATAAAAAACCAGGTTCTCCATTTTACTTTTGATCAGTTTGGTTTGAAAGCCGAAGGCAATTTTGTAAATGTTTATTCCGATTATAATCTGAATCCAAATTTTCCGAAAGACTTTTTCAATCGTGTTGTAATAAAATATGACACTGCCGTGAATAAAAAGCCGCATGCTTATTGGGATTCGGTGAGGCCGGTGCCGCTGGAACCTGAGGAAATAAAAGACTATAAAACGAAAGATAGTGCTTTTGCTATCCAAAAGGATTCGACGGTCAAAAATCTTGATTCACTTCGGAAAAAACAAGGGCCTGTAACATTAACTCAAATTTTTTGGTCAGGCGTAAATCACACTCATTACAGTTATAAAAATCCTTACACCGTTCAATTCGATCCTTTGTTAAAAACGTTGCAATATAACACGGTAGAGGGCTTAGCAATTAATCCATCTTTGGTTATTTCAAAAGATGTAAAAAGAATTAAAACGGAAATTAGTTTTATTGCTGATGCACGCTACGGGTTTAACAACCACCATTTCAATCCATGGGTGGGATTCACGTTCAACAGTAAGGATGTTTTTGATCCTGATAAAAAAATGAAACGTCAATCATTTTTTATTGCCGGAGGAAAACGGGTAAGCCAGTTTTTTAAAGAAAGTGATATTACCGGCTTGGCTAACAGTATTGGCAGTTTATTGTATGGTAAAAATGATATGAAAATCTATGAAAATTATTTTGCAAAAACCGGATTTAAAAAGCGGTGGGAGAGTGGCACTACTTTTTTAATCGAAGGAGAATATGAAGATCGTTTGCCAATTGATAATACCACCGATTTTATTTTAAATAAAAAGTGGTTGTACAGATTTACACCTAATTATCCGGTTGAAATACTCTCATCACAATTTCCAAGACACCAGGCGGTGCTTTTACGTGCAGCAATCGCCATAAATCCCGGACAGCGCTACATTCAATTCCCAACTTACAAAATGGCCATTGGCTCAAAATATCCAACGTTTACTTTGGATTATACGAAAGGCATAAAAAATATTTTCGGCAGTGATGTGGATTATGATAAATGGTCTTTAAATGTGGTTGACGACGCGAATTTGCAATTGGCGGGATCTATAAAATATAGTGTAACCTTTGGCGGTTTTTTGAATAATAATTCTGTCTTTGCTCAGGATTATAAACATTATTATTCCAGCTATTCGCATATTGCCGGTGAGTATTTGAAGTCGTTGCAAATGGCCACTCCATATGGCTTTAGTAATATTTCTTCATTTTATACACTGCTTCTTTTTGAACATCATTCCAACGGACTGCTTACAAATAAAATTCCTTTAATTAAAAAGCTGAATTGGAATTTAGTGGAAGGGACGAACGCGCTTTATATAAATCCTGATACCAGATATGCCGAAGTTTTTGTGGGTCTTGAAAATATTTTTAAGCTTATTAGAATTGATTTTGTCGCTGGGTTTCAAAATGGCTTTCAACCGGTATATACCTATCGTATTGGCTTTGGTGGATTATTAGGTGATGCGTTTAATGTTGAGAGATTTAAAAGAATACATAAAATTATTGATGCCTGGTAAAGGGAAATGTCAGAATGGTTTTTTAAAATAAAACAGTAGTAAACAAACAAATAACGCTGATATTTATTTTCTTTTACCTACTATTTTCTCAGAATATTCGTAACACAAAATTTTTTTGTTCAATTAAGTTTTCATCCTTTACTTTGCAGCTCAATGAAACAAAATATTCACATCCATCATCATCATTTTTTACCAAAAGGTAAGCTGTGTTGATTTGTATGTAAAAAATATATTCTCAAAAAGGCTTACTGGAAAGTGAGCCTTTTTTATTTTTAAAAATTAAGAAATGCTAAAAATTGCGATTCAAAAATCAGGAAGATTGTACGAACAATCGGTTCAACTTTTAAAAGAATGTGGCATTGAATTGAACAATGGAAACAGGCAATTGAAGGTACAGGCTTTTAATTTTCCGGCCGAAGCGTATTTCCTTCGCGATGATGATATTCCCCAATATGTTTGTGATGGGGTGGCGGATATAGGGATTGTTGGAGAAAATGTTTTTTTCGAAAAAAACAAAGATATTCAGATGGTTCGCAAGCTTGGTTTTGGAAGATGCAGGTTGAGTATTGCTGTTCCAAAAAGTTTGAATTATTCAGGCGTAAAAGATTTAAATGGTTTAAAAATTGCAACATCTTACACGGTTTTATTGCAGAAGTTTTTGGATGAAAATAAGTTGAAAGCGGAAATTCACGAAATCAGCGGATCAGTAGAAATTGCGCCAGGAATAGGTTTGGCTGATGCAATTTGTGATTTGGTAAGCAGCGGCAGCACGCTCTTTACGAATAATTTAAAAGAAGTAGAAGTTGTTTTGAATTCGGAAGCGGCGCTTGTCGCCAATAAAAATCTGAATGAAGAAAACGTGAATATTTTGGATAATTTATTGCTCAGAATAGATGCAGTAAAAGCCGCCAAAAATTATAAATATATTTTGATGAATGCGCCCGATCATCAGTTAAAAAATATCTGTGCTTTATTGCCTGGAATGAAAAGTCCTACCATTGTTCCCCTTGCAGAAAAAGGATGGAACAGCATTCAGAGTGTAGTAAATGAAAATGATTTTTGGCAGGTAATTGAAAAATTAAAAGTTTTTGAAGCCGAGGGCATTCTTGTGGTGCCGATTGAAAAAATGATCTCATAAAAGCCAATGTTTCTTTTAGATTTTTATAAAGGAGAACAATAACAAAACCTTTGTGCTTTTAAAAAAAAGAAAAATAATATGAACGCAATTATCAAAAATCCTTCACGTACTGATTGGCCTGAATTGATGACCCGCCCTGAAATTAATTCAAAGAATCTGGAGACGACTGTTGTGGAAATACTGAACACAGTAAAAGCAGAAGGTGATATTGCGGTAAAAAATTATTCATTAAAATTTCATGGATTTGCTCCTGAATCTTTGTGGGTAACGGAGGAAGAAATTGCAAAATCATCAAAAAAAATTGACAAGAGTTTGAAGAAATCAATTCTTCTCGCGAAAAAAAATATTGAGAAATTCCACCAGCACCAGCTTGAAAAAATAAAAAAAATAGAAACTGCTCGAGGTGTTGTTTGCTGGCGCAAAAGTGTGCCTGTTGAGAAAGTTGGTTTGTATATTCCAGGAGGAAGCGCGCCATTGTTTTCCACTTTATTAATGCTTGCTATTCCGGCAAAAATTGCTGGCTGTAAAAATATTCTGGTTAGCACTCCTGCAAATAAAGATGGCGATGTGGACAACGTGGTTTTGTTTGTTTCAAATATTTTAGGCATTGAAAATATTTATAAAGGAGGCGGAGCTCAGGCGATTGGCGCAATGGCATATGGAACGCAAACAGTTGAAAAAGTGGATAAAATTTTCGGGCCGGGAAATCAATATGTTACTTATGCTAAAAAGCTGGTGAATATGGACGACGTGGCTATTGATATGCTGGCCGGTCCGAGCGAATTAGCAATTTTCGCGGACGAAACTTGTGTGCCTGAATTTGTGGCAGCGGATCTTTTGAGCCAGGCAGAGCATGGAGGCGACAGCCAGGTAGTTTTGATTGTAGTAAACGAACAAATAATTGAAAATATTATTTCTGAAATTCATCAGCAGTTGCGTGAACTTGCGAGAAAAGAAATCATCGAGCAAAGTTTTTTGAACCGAAGGTTTATGGTAATTGAGGATATAGATGAAGCGTTTGAATTTTTGAATGAATATGCACCGGAACATTTAATCATAGCTTCTGAAAATGCAGAACAACTTTCAGAAAAAGTGCGAAATGCAGGAAGTGTTTTTCTTGGAAATTTTTCTCCTGAAAGCGCTGGTGATTATGCATCGGGCACGAACCATTCCTTACCGACAAATGGTTTGGCAAAAACATTTAGTGGCGTTTCAGTAGATAGTTTTGTAAAGAAAATCACCTTTCAGAAATTAACCTCAAAAGGAATAAAAAATATTGGAAAAGCTGTAGAAAATATGGCGGCTGCTGAAGGATTAGCGGCTCATAAAAATGCAGTAAGTATTCGTTTGAAAAAATTGAAAGATGGAAAAATTTGATGTTGAAAAACTAGTAAGGGAAAACATAAAAAAACTTAAGCCTTATTCTTCTGCCCGAAGTGAATACCGGGGGAATGCAGAGGTATTTATGGATGCAAATGAGAATGCATATGGTTCGCCGGTGCTTCTTTCTTCTCCTTTTCCGGAAGATCCGGGAATGCCGCTTCATCGTTATCCTGATCCATTGCAATGGCAATTAAAACAGCAAATTTCAAAAATAAAGGGTGTGCCTCCGCAAAATATTTTTGTCGGTAATGGAAGCGACGAAGTGATTGACCTTGCATTCAGGATTTTTTGCGAACCGAAAACAGATAATGTCATTATTTGTCCGCCTACTTATGGAATGTATAAAGTGTGCGCAAATATTAATGATGTGGAGGCAAGAGAAGTTTTACTGACACGCGATTTTCAATTAGATGTTGAAGGAATTTTATCTGCTGTAGATGAACATACAAAAATTCTTTTTATTTGTTCGCCAAACAATCCAACAGGAAATGATCTGAACAGAATGGACATTGAATTACTGCTGAACAATTTCCCGGGAATTGTGCTGATTGATGAAGCTTACATTAACTTCTCAATGCAAAAAACTTTTATTCGGGAACTGACAGAATATGAAAATTTAATCGTGATGCAAACGCTTTCAAAAGCATGGGGACTTGCAGGATTAAGGCTCGGGCTGGCTTTCGCATCAGAAATTATAATTGATCTTTTAAACAGAGTAAAACCTCCTTATAATATTAATCAATCCTCGCAACAATTGGCAATAAAAGCCTTGGAGAATATTCAGGAAGTAAATAGCCACATTAAAAATATTGTGGAACAAAGAAATTGGGTCCATGACCAATTGCAACAATTTAAATTTATTCAAATTATTTATTCCTCTGACGCAAATTTTATCCTGGTAAAAGTAGATGATGCTGATAAACTGTATCAATATTTATTGATGAACCGCATCATCGTAAGAAACAGAAGTAAAGAACCTTTGTGCGAAAATTGTATCAGGATAACCGTCGGAACTCCATCGGAAAATCAAACATTGATAAATGCTTTAAAAAATTATGTCTAAGAAAATTTTGTTTATTGACCGTGATGGTACCATCATCATGGAACCGCCTGTTACCAATCAGTTGGATGCTTTTTCCAAACTGGAATTTTATCCGCACGTGTTTGAATACTTAATCAAAATCGTAAAGGAGTTGGATTACGATTTGGTGATGGTAACGAATCAGGATGGGCTTGGAACTGATGTTTTTCCTGAAGATGCCTTCTGGCCGATTCAAAACTTTGTAATCAAAACATTTGCAAATGAAGGCATTATTTTTTCTGAAGTTCTGATTGACAGATCCTTTCCT
>Ga0157371_10004605_pt1 | contig 11970 bp, 10 predicted proteins | sample C45metaG_FD_113462 | JGI IMG/M metagenome (GOLD analysis project Ga0157371, IMG submission 113462) | Corn rhizosphere microbial communities from Kellogg Biological Station, Michigan, USA - C4-5 metaG | ecosystem: Host-associated > Plants > Roots > Rhizosphere > Soil | place: USA: Michigan... | reverse complement strand
GCGTCTCAGAGAGATATCTGAGACGCTTTTTTCGCTTACTTCAGCAGACGAACGCGGCAGGCTTTGCCTTTAATTTTACCGTTTTGCAGCTGCTTCCAGGCTTTATGCGCCACCGACTGGCGAACCGCCACGTAAACGTGCGCCGGATGAACCGCAATCTTTCCGATATCCGCCCCGTCCAGACCGATATCTCCGGTCAGCGCCCCTAAGACATCACCCGGACGCATCTTGGCTTTTTTGCCGCCGTCGATGCACAGCGTCGCCATTTCAGCCTCCAGCGGGACAATGCTGATATTGCCCGGGGCATTCACCCAGTTCAGTTTAATCTGCAGCATTTCAGAAAGGATATTGGCGCGCTGCGCCTCTTCCGGTGCGCAGAAGCTGATGGCAAGACCGCTGTTGCCCGCGCGCGCGGTACGACCAATACGATGGACGTGTACCTCGGGATCCCAGGCCAGTTCGAAGTTAACCACCAGCTCGAGCGATTTAATATCCAGACCGCGGGCGGCAACGTCGGTCGCGACCAAAACGCGCGCACTGCCGTTAGCAAAACGCACCAGCGTCTGATCGCGGTCGCGCTGCTCCAAATCCCCATGCAGCGACAGTGCGCTTTGACCAGCGGCGTTCAGGGCATCGCAGACCGACTGACAATCCTTTTTAGTGTTGCAAAACACCACGCAGGAAGCAGGCTGATGCTGGCTCAGCAGCTTTTGCAGCAGCGAGATTTTGCCGTGCTGCGACGTTTCAAAGAACTGCTGTTCGATCGCGGGCAGAGCATCAACGCTATCAATTTCAATGGTCAACGGATTCTTCTGCACACGACCACTGATTGCCGCGATGGTTTCAGGCCAGGTCGCGGAGAACAACAGCGTCTGACGATCCTGCGGCGCAAAGCGGATCACCTCATCAATGGCGTCGCTAAAGCCCATGTCGAGCATACGATCGGCTTCATCCATCACCAGCGTCTGAAGGGCATCAAGCGAAACCGTCCCCTTTTGCAGGTGATCGAGCAGGCGTCCCGGCGTGGCAACAATAATGTGCGGCGCATGCTGCAGCGAATCACGCTGTGCGCCAAAAGGTTGCCCGCCACAGAGGGTTAAAATTTTGGTGTTCGGCAGAAAACGTGCCAGACGACGCAACTCTCCGGCGACCTGGTCCGCCAGCTCGCGGGTCGGACACAGAATTAGCGACTGCGTCTGGAATAACGCCGCATCAATATGCTGCAACAGCCCGAGACCAAATGCAGCCGTTTTCCCACTGCCGGTTTTTGCCTGCACGCGTACGTCACGGCCTTCCAGGATGGCCGGCAGCGCAGCCGCCTGTACAGGGGTCATAGTGAGGTATCCCAACTCGTTAAGGTTATCAAGTTGGGCAGCAGGCAGAACGTTCAGGGTAGAAAAAGCGGTCACAGTATTCTCTCGTGGTCATCTTCGCAGTCAGATGGCGCGTATCCTCGCAGATATCAGGGTTGGATGCGACATTTTAATCGGTTCTTCATCAGGCGGCGGGTCCGGCATTGGCTGAGGACGCGGAATGGGATCGGGCATCGGCGTTGGGTCGGTAGGTACCGGATCGGACTGGCGTGTATTCATGAATTGCAGCGCGAGTAGCATGCTCATCTCTTCCTCCAGGTTTTTTTGTTGACCCTTTTAGGGTAGTCGCTGGGGAACGGCAGGCAAAAAAAAGCCGACTATTAAGTCGGCGTCGTACGAATCAATTGTGCTATGCAGTAATTCAAAAAAAGGAAGTAAGACAATATGGAGCGCAACGCCCATCGCTTGACGTTGCATTCACCTGCGAGAGTAATATTGCACCTTGCGGTGCCGATGTTTATTGACTTCGCTCAATTAAAATGTCGTTTTGAAGCAATCTACTGACCGAAAAAGTGCAAATTTACAACCATTTACTACGATGCAACCACCATGCAACACCGCCAATCAAAACCACTAACATGACGCAAAAGGTCGTAAAACCATAGTGGTATTCTCCGCCGGGTATTCCGCCAAGATTGACGCCAAACAGCCCCGTCAGAAAAGTGCTGGGCAAAAAGACCATCGCCATGAGCGACATCGTATAAGTTCGTCTCGAGAGTGACTCCTGCATCACCTGGGCAATTTCGTCCGCCATCACCGCCGTTCGGGCAATACAGGAGTCGATCTCGTCCAGTCCTCGTCCGAGCCTGTCAGCAATGTCTTGCATTCGTCTACGCTGGTCATCGTTCATCCAGCTCAGCCGCTCGCTGGCCAGTCGCGCGTACACATCGCGCTGTGGCGTCATGTAGCGACGCATTACGATCAGCTGTTTGCGCAAAAGCGCCAGAAAACCGCGTGGGGGGATCTGCTGATCGAGCAGATTGTCCTCCAGATCGATAATTTTATCGTGCAGCTCTTCGATAAACTCGCTGGCATGATCGGTCAGGGCATCGCAGACGTCCACCAGCCAGCTGCCGCAATCCGTCGGGCCCGTGCCCTCTTTCAGATCATTAACCACGTCATCCAGCGCCAGCACCTTACGCTGCCGGGTGGAGACAATCATCCGCTCATCCATATAGAGGCGCATGGCAACCAGTTGGTCGGGACGTTCATCCGTGCTGCCGTTAATGCAGCGCAGCGTAATTAATGTCCCCTCGCCCATTCTGCTGACGCGTGGCCTGAGACTCTCTCCGGCGAGCGCATCACGCACGTTATTGGGTAAGAGCGGCGTCGATGCCAGCCACTGGGCACTGTCTGGATGGGTGTAGTTCAAATGCAGCCAGCAGGGATGTTCACTATCAATATCATCGCTGTCTTCCAGCGGCCTCGCACCACCACGGCCATCGAACACCCACGCAAAAACTGCGTCAGGCACGTTAATTTCGGACCCTTTAATGCTCTCCACAGCGCCTCCCGCTTTTCATCTTTACGGTGTCAGTCTAGCTTTCGTCCAGGCTTAAGCAATAGATATGTTCAGCATCGCGCTGAATGCGCTCAGGAATTGTACTTTTCGCATCAAAGAAAAAGCCTGGCAAGCCAGGCTTTTTATCAGAGAGAGGGGATCGGGGAACGTTGACGCCGCGGTGAGGGCTCATCCGCGAGATGTCGCTGGTCAAGCCGGAAATTACGCGTGCGGGTTTGCAGTTCAATCACCTGGTTACGCAGCACATCGGAGGATCCGTTGAGCTCCTCCACCATGGCGACATTGCTCTGCGTCACGCGCTCTAGCTCAGACAGCGCCTGCGTTATCTGCGAAATCCCCTTTTCCTGCTCTGACGTGGAGGCAGAAATATCGTCCATTAACCGGCTGACGTTGTTCGACCCCGCCACGATATCCTGCATATTTCTCTCCGCTTGCGAGACAACGTTAACGCCCTGCGTCACGTTATTGCTGGTCACGTCAATCAGCGACTTGATGTTTTTCGCCGCTTCTGCGCTTCGGTGTGCGAGATTACGGACTTCACCCGCCACCACGGAAAATCCTTTGCCATGATCGCCCGCGCGTGCAGCCTCTACCGCCGCGTTAAGCGCCAGAATATTGGTCTGGAAAGCGATACCATCGATAAGGGAAATAATTTCCGTCATTTGCAGGGCACATTCGGTTATCGACTGCATGTTGTTAGCAACCTGCCCCATTAATTGTCCGCCTTTTTGTGCCTGTAACGTCGCGGCATTCGCTTGCTCACTGGCTAAACGGGTATTGTCTGCATTGTTTCGGGTACTCGCAGCCATTTGTTCCATGCTGGCCGCCGTCTGGATCAATGACGCTGACTGCTGTTCGGTCTTTACCGACAGCTCTGCACTGCGGGACGAGAGTTGCTCCGCAAGCGTCATGGCCGTTTGTGAAGAGGATCTGATCTCGCTGACCAGCGTTGCGATGTTACTGGACAAGCTATTAATCCCTGGAATCAAACGCCCTGCGCAGTTGTTGCCAAATTCAGGGATAGAGACGCCAAGATTGCCCGACGTCACTTCTTCAATACTTTTCTTCACAGTATTGATCGGCGTCACAAGATATTTTGTCATGTACGCCCAAAGTAAAATCAGAGCGATGAGTTGTGTAGTATTCACGGCAATAAAAAGTGACACGCCATTAGCAAACAATGCAATCACTCCGTTATTAACCAAAAAGAGACACAAAAGGAAATAGACAATAAAAGTTCTGACACTAATATTTCTTAGCATACTTTTTTCCTGGGGCTTTATATTTTTATCGGCATTAAAATTTATAGCATTGCACGATAACTTTGTCCTCACGATCTGCGCGAGTTTGTTGTTTCGCAGTTTGATTAGCGTGATTTCACTTAAGAGAGTATAAAAGCGGGTTTTAGAGGAAATGCAATGCTCGACATGCTGCCGCTCTGGTTTATGCCACCCGGACGCGATACTCTGTCCTTACGCCACGCGATAGATATTCATACGTATTTAAGAGGCATTGCATTAAAAACGGGATATTGTTTAGTCGCACTTAAAAGAGTAATTTGCTTAATATATTTTATATTCTTTATTAATTGATAACTCCGTAACTTTTGGCGTGGGATGACATAATGCTCAACGTATCGTGGGACCCTGTTTTAATAGCCATTTCTTATTTGGTGGCGTTTATCGCCTCATTTGTGGCTTTAGACTGCGCGGGTAAAATCCCCCTTGCCCCCCGTAAGGCAGCACTATTCTGGCGTATGGCCGGTGGCGTGACCTTAGGTATCGGGATCTGGTCCATGCATTTCATCGGCATGCTGTCGATGAAAATGCCGATGATCATGAGCTACCACCTCTGGCTCACCGTCGGCTCGCTGGGTATTGCCGTCGTTGCTTCTACGCTTGCCATTAATATCGTCGTTCCCGGGAAATCGCTCTCCTCTTATCGACTGATCCTCGCCACGCTGATCCTCAGCGCGGGTGTCGTTTCCATGCACTATGTCGGCATGGCCGCATTAATGCTGAAGGGCAGCATTATCTGGGATCGACGCATTGTCCTCTTATCGGTGCTGATTGCCGTCATCGCATCCGGCGCGGCACTGTGGTTAGCCTTCCATTTACGGGAAAAGCGTAAAGGCGTGTACATCAACCGCCTTGCGGCTGCGCTAGTGATGGCTGCAGCCATTTGCGCCATGCATTACACCGGAATGAACGCCGCGCATTTCCACGAAATGGAAAACACATTACCGGGCGGTATCAGTGAACTGGGATTATCAATTTGGGTATCCGTTACCACATTATGTTTGCTCGGTGTGATGTTGATTATCTCGCTGATGGATTCACACTGGCGGACTAACCGGCTGACGGATAATTTGCGCCAACTCAACCGACAGCTGGAGTTGCAGGCACGTTTTGATGTGCTTACCGGACTTGCCAATCGTCAGCAGATGGACGTGCGGATGCAGGACTGCCTGCACAGCGCACTGCTGAGCAAAAAGCCGTTTGCGGTGATATTTTTCGATATTGACCATTTCAAACGGATTAATGATATCTGGGGTCATCACGTTGGCGATGAACTGCTGATAAACGTGGCTCATCGCGTGACTGCACGGTTAACACGTGAAATGACGCTGGCACGCCTGGGTGGTGATGCTTTCATTTTGCTGGTCCCAGAATGCGATGGCGACAAGCTGAACGCGCTGCTTTCACCCCTGCTGAACGATATCCGCCGTCCACTTTCCCTTTGCGGGCATACGTTAACCATCACGCTCAGCGCAGGAGTAAGCCTCTATCCTCAACACGGTGAAACCCTGCATGAGCTAAAGCTTAAGGCCGATGCGGCGATGCATAACGTGAAAAAGCAAGGTCGTAACGGCTGGGCCATTTATCGCGCAGAGATGTCCACGACGGTTCCGGCTGAACCTGCCTTTTTGCAGGAGTTATCCCTGGCGCTGGAACGCGATCAGTTTGAAATGTGGTATCAGCCAACCTGGCAGGCAGAAGAGAACACCATTCACGGGTTTGAGGCACTGCTACGCTGGCGTCACCCGGAACAAGGTGTTTTACTGCCCAGTCTCTTTTTACCGTCGCTGGAACAAACCGGGTTGATCATTCCCGTTGGTAACTGGGCGATTGAAGCGGCCTGTAAACAGCTGAGTTTCTGGACTGAACAGGGGTTCAGCCAATGGACATTGTCATTCAACCTGTCGCCGATGCAATTTGAACAGCAGGATATCTTTCAGGTTATCTCGTCCATGCTGCAAAAATATAACCTGGCCCCCTCCCGGTTGATCCTTGAAGTGACGGAAAGCACGGCGCTAAATAACCTCGATCGCAGCATTGAATTGCTCACCGCGTTCAACCAGGCAGGGATTACCGTTTCGATAGATGATTTTGGTACGGGTTATTCGAATCTTCTCATGCTCAGCGTCTTACCGGCGAAAGAGCTGAAAATCGATAAAAGCTTCGTCAGTTCAATGCTTGAAAATGAGAAAAGCAGAAAGCTTGTAGAAACGATAATTACCATCGCCCGGACTCTGGAGATGAATGTCGTTGCAGAAGGAATTGAAACCGAAGCGCAGAGGACAATGCTGGCGAGTCTGGGTTGTGATTATCTCCAGGGGTTCCTGTACTCCCGCCCTTTACCTGCAGAACAGGTTCCGTGGCTGCTTCTGCAAAAAACATCTGAAAGACAGATTATACCAATCGGTAAAATTCAGGCGGAATCCCCTTTTATTTCACAAAAAAACCACGCCTGATGTGATTAAGTAAGGTATGTTTCAAAGGAGCCCACGCGAGTCAATTCCGGCGTGATCGTCAGGTATACCGTGCCGATGTACAGGAATTCCCTATGTCGCAATATTGCTTCGATGCGCTGAATGTTATTAAAAACCCGGTGTGGCTGATTTCACCCGTCGCAGAAAACATTCTATTTGCCAATACTGCGGCGACTAAACTTATGGGTGATAAAACATTGACCGAGATGCGCACAGGGATCTATTCCGCTAATGCGCAAACCGCTCTCTCAATGTATGTTCCCGAACTTAAAAGCGAACTGGATATCGTCGAAATACTCACCGTCTGGCGAGACAATCAAGAGAGCACACTGAGCTGTCGTCTGACGCTGACGCATCTGGCACCTTATGGTGATGTGATTGTGTTTGAGGGGCTTTTGCAGCAAGCGCCTTCCGGGCTTAAAGCCAGCCGTTCAGCAACCTATCAGCGAAAAAAACAGGGATTCTACGCGCGCTTTTTTCTTACTAACAGCGCACCAATGTTGTTAATCGATACGGCGCGTGATGGTCACATTGTTGACGCCAACCTGGCTGCGCTTAATTTTTATGGCTACACCCATGAGGAAATGTGCCGTAAACATACCTGGGAAATCAACACGCTTGGGCGCGACATCTTGCCTATTATGACAGAGATCGCCAGCCTGCCCGGAGGACATAAACCGCTAAATTTTGTCCACCGACTGGCGGATGGTTCGACCCGACACGTACAGACCTACGCAGGACCCATTGAGATCTACGGCGATAAGCTAATGTTGTGCATTATTCACGATATCACTGAACAAAAGCGGCTCGAGCAGGAGCTGGAACATGCAGCCCTGCGAGATTCAATGACCGGTCTGCTTAATCGCCGACAGTTTTACAACATCACAGAGCAAACCACGCTTTCTCACCTCCCGGCGCAGCAGCAGTTTAGCCTGATGCTGGTAGATACTGACCATTTCAAAAACATCAATGACCTCTTCGGACATCTTAAGGGTGACGAGGTACTCATTTCGCTTTCGCGCATGCTTGAAGCCTGCAGCCGTCCCGATGACTACGTTTTCCGCTGGGGTGGCGAGGAGTTCGTACTCCTGCTGCCGCGAACATCACTTGAAACCGCGATGCAGATAGCAGAAACCATTCGTGCCGCAGTAGCACACATTACGATTCCTGGATTGCCCCGCTTCACCGTCAGCATCGGCGTTGCACGCCACAACCAGGGCGAAAGCATTGATGACCTCTTCAAACGTGTCGATGATGCGCTCTACCGCGCCAAGAATGACGGTCGCAACAAAGTGCTGGCCGCATGAAGCTGGAGTTGTGAAGAAAGCCCCGTTAGAATCCCAGCCAGGGCTGAAACAAACTTCAGGTGGGTAATTGATTAGATGGGAAAAACAGAAATAATCCTCACCTTAATTATTCTCTGCCTTATTATATTGGGTTTGTGGTTTATTTTTAGTGGTGAGATTTGGGTGCTGGTCGCCTATTTTGAAAATAGCCTTTATCCCACCATTGAAGCGCCGTAAGTCTCGTTTAACGCCTTGCGCCAGTGAGGTTTTACATTATAGTGCTCAATGTGCCGGGTATCCGGCTGAGATATTCAGGCCAGACAGTCCACTGCCAGGAAAAAATGATTTTCCGTCATAATGGCATTCTCTTTTACGCCCTGCTGTTCACGCCGGATAAACCAGCCTTCCTCCGGTGCCATGCTCAGGTAAAACACCTGGTTGATGCCGGGCGCATCAACCCGCATTGTCACACAACCCCTCTCCGCGCTACGACAGAGTTGCTCCGGCATAATACTCACGCTGCGATCTCCGTTTACCAGCCGGATGGTGGTGATGTCATACCGGCATATGCCGCTGTTAAGGCTGTCACCAAGAGTACTGAGGTCATGAATATGCTTTGTCGACACAATGACCTCAATTCCACTTCCCTCAAACCACACACAAATCTGCTGTGCCAGCGCATCCATCCGCTGACGGAATGCCCTGATTTCACCCTCCGCTGATTCGTGATCGGGCGGGATACTGTCATTTTTCTGCTGCACTCTTTTGAAAAATCGGTCTCTGGCTGACACGTTGCCGTCCCTGTTAACATTTCGTACACTGTTGAGCCAGATTCAGCGTGATATACGCCGACCGGCCATTTTCTTTTTTTCTCAACCGCACCCTCACTTTCTTTACCGATAATCGGCTCATTCCTCCGTTTTTTGTTTCAGCATTGCATAGCGTGTAATCAGCTGTTGAAGATGCTGTTCCGTCTGGCTATGCAGCGCTGCAGGCCAGGACTGATTTTGCGGTAACACGGATAGCTGACGCAGCTGCTCCTCGACCGGCACAGCGCTGTTGAACGACTGCGACATGGCAAACACGGCCGATTTCAGCTCGCTGACCGTCATGTACTTCCCCTTCTGTTCATCAAGGGCATTCAGCCGCTTCGCCAGCTGCTCTAGCTGCGTCATTCCCTGATGCCAACCATTAAGATTGTCCTCAGCAAGAGCCGCGAGCGTGATCTGTTGCTGCCACTGCTGCACCAGCGGTTTCGCCTGTTCTGGCCACAGCGTCAGCGCCTGCTTCAGCAGTTCATCACCATAACTAATGGCCCAGTCCGGTTTTAACTGCACAAGCCGCGTGAGCTGCTGCTGTGTCTGCCTGATGCCCGTATCAGGCGAAGGAGAGGATTTACGGAAAAACCGGATTTGTTCATCCGAAAGCACTGAGGGTAACGGGGCAAGCGTTGCCGCAAACTGCATCTGCGCTGGGTCAGGCTTATGTATTATCTGCCATCCCAGGACCGTCGTGCCGGACAGTACCAGCATGCTCAGCATTCCGGCAATAAACGGCTTCCAGGGTTTTACGGGCGCTGGAGATTCCGTCTTCATTTGCACATGCGGCTGAGGGTCAGGTTCAATAACGTACACCCGCTTCACTCGATCTGCCTGCACAAGGGACACGGCCTCACCCGAGAGACTCACGCCAGCGTTTTCACTGTTTTCCAGCCGGACCGCTGCGTTATGGATCAGTATGCGCAGGTCATCAAGCTGGCTGGTATGCTTTAATTCCAAACGCTGTAACACGTCACCCAGCGCATTCAAATAAGCCTCTGCCTGGTACAGTTGGTTAAGGTCGGCATAGCTCAGCGTCAGGGTACGAATCACCTGCTGTAACCGCTTACTGAGGGAACTGAGAATTTCCATCCGGGCATGCACCGGCTGAGGCCACATGTTCCCCCACTGACGTGAGAGAAGCGCATCCAGAATCGCCAGTCCTTCATTCATGCCGTACAAACCGGACAAATGCGTGCGCGCAAGCGTATACCAGGCAGTGGTTTGCAGTTCCACCCCGTTGTGCTCAAACAGCGATAGGCAGAGCGTTTCCGCGTGCGGCCAGTTTACATCCGGACGTGCCGGATGCGTCAGCTTGCTCATTTCATCGCGCAGGGAAACATAATCGGCAAGCGTGCGCGAGTCACCGCCGGTTTTAAGGTGACGTTCAGGGTATATTGTCATGTTGGTTTCAGCCAAAATAAAAACTAGATTGCGGAGCGGGCATCCAGATACTGCTGCTGTTCACAAACACCGTGCGCCCAAAACCGCTCCACTCCTGCCCCAGACCGGCGGCAATCAGACTGCCGTAGTCACGGGTCTCCGTCAGGTCAACAGCTTTGCCCTGGAAAACCGTCTGGGCAATAGTCTGGGTCATCGCCTGCGGGTCAGCAGCATTGGTCACCTGCTGCAGACGCAGGCGTACCTGTGTCACACGGGTAAGGAATGACTGCAGGCTTTGTTCCTGCGCCCCGGTGCGGTTCTTGCCCATGAGCGCCAGCACCGGGCCAAAGGTCGCATCCATCGGGCCGTGGACACCTGCACTCTGGTCAATGCCATCCTGGCTGTCACCGCCCAGCAGATTTTTCGCTGATTTCACCAGGGAGTCAGAAATGGCTTCGCCGGTCTGCCCGGTACGTCCCTGCACATTCAGGGTGTTCATCAGCGCCACCAGTGGTGACTGCCGTACGTCGGCCATCAGGGTCAACTGGTCAATGGAGTCTGACAGCGTGACGGCCTGGTTCCAGTGCAGGCTGTTGAGGAACTCAAGCCAGGCTCCGCCAAAATCGGCGAAGTAGCGCTCCGTCAGGCGATTTTTCAGCGCTTCAGGCGAGGTTTCATCCTGTTCATTCACCTGACGCTTGCTGTCAGTGAGTACCCAGTCGAGCTCATCCCGGCGCGCTTTCACCACTCTCTCAATGGCAGGCTGTACGGCCTGCTCCCAGGCCTGACGGGTAAACACACCCGGCACAATTTCGGTGGTGCTGAACAGACGCGATGCATCGGTATCGCCGGTCATGTCTTCGAGGCGCATATCGACATACAGATGCGCCACCTGAGAGAGCATCTTCTGGTAGAGGGTCGATTCGCTGTTACGTACCCCCATCAGGCGAACCAGCAGTGCGCGCGCCTGGCTGACCATGCTCTCATCGGCACGCAGCTTCCACTCCGGGTGCGTAACCAGTTGCGCGCCATAAAACGACAGCAGCGATGGAGCTATCCTCTGCCAGACACCGTCCTTCACACCATCACGCATCGGCCAGTCATTCATCAACGCAGAACTGAACCAGGATGCATCCATATGCTCCGGGCGGGCCAGCATCAGCCAGAGTTTGAGCTGGTCATAAGTGGTTCTGGCCATCTGCTCTCGCAGCGGGCTGCCAGGGGGCAGCGCATTAAAGGCATTCAGTTGTGTCTGCAGATGGTCAGCGGCGGCATCACGCAACAGGGGCAATGCGATGTCCTGGTAACGCGGCCAGAGTGCGGCCAGCAGGGCATCATTCTGGCTCAGCCCGGCCTGCTCAAACCACGGCACACCGTGCTCAGAGCGGTACTGCAGACGGGCCAGCGTTTTTTGCAGTTCAGACAGCGCGTGCAGGCGCTGCTCCAGGGGCTGATTCTGTCGGGCGGCAAGTGCGGCCTGGGTATTCGCACCGTCAATCTGACTGCGGTTGGTAACATACGCAAGCCCCATCCACGCAGCCCAGCCCACCATCGACAGGGCGACAACCGACGCAAACACTTTGCGCCAGGGAATGCCGGGCTTGCACGGACGCAGTCCGGCAGGGAGTGTCCTGACAGACTCAGGCAGGACACCCCAGCGTTTATCCATGCCCCAGTGGTGCGGCACAGCACGTTCGGCACCGGCTGAAGGCTGACTGAACACCACGCCGGCCAGTGGAAGCGGGCGGTACGGATTGAGCATCACCGACAGCGGTGCGGTCACGCTTTCCGGCTCACGAATGAGCTGGTCGGCCAG
>Ga0157371_10004604_pt1 | contig 11970 bp, 12 predicted proteins | sample C45metaG_FD_113462 | JGI IMG/M metagenome (GOLD analysis project Ga0157371, IMG submission 113462) | Corn rhizosphere microbial communities from Kellogg Biological Station, Michigan, USA - C4-5 metaG | ecosystem: Host-associated > Plants > Roots > Rhizosphere > Soil | place: USA: Michigan... | reverse complement strand
CTGCTTGGGACATAAATTATTAAACTCAGATTATTATAGAGAGATGTCAATATCAAAAATATCACTGATTTCTTCAGCTAAAGCACTTTGTTCTTGCTGAGCGAGATTCATCATTTGATCTGGATCATCTAATAAAATTAAACTCATCGATTCAATCTGATATTTGTGAATACGAACCGCAGCCCAAGCAGACATTAAACCTATGGTTAAGATTTTTACAATCCAGTTTGAAGCTACAATCCATGCAAAACGCCATTGATTACAGTCTGTTTTAAATTGACTGTTTCCAACTGTAGTATTGTTCCATGTAGTAATAAAAAGACGTGCAGCAATTAATGGATAAATAAATAATCCAATAAATGCATATACCATAAACATTCCGAAGACTACAGCGTTAGGTGAGAACCCAGCAATTGTTCCTGCCATAGCAAAGTAAATGATTGAAAAAATAGCAATTATACCAATTGCAATAAAAACTGGTATATAAACTGCAGCCATATATGCAGACCATTTCGCGTTTAATTTAAAATTTAATTGTCCAGCATATAAGTTGTTTAGATAATATTTTTTATATAGCCAAATAGCTACAGGTGTAAAGATTCCTAATGTGAAAATATATACCAATATACTCAAAAGAAAGACTTTATAAGATTCTTTTATCGTTCCACCAAAATAAAAACGTGCGTTGCTGAACTTACTATTTCTTGCAGTAAAACGCAAAGTAGCACGAATTAGCCAAGGTACTGCTGTATATAATGAAACTAGTCCAACCACAGTCGCAATCATTGAATATTGTGATGAAATTGCAAATACGACGTAAATTCCTAATGCAATTAAACGTCCAATCAAAATTTTGGTTGGAATGCCTGTAAAATCAAAGCGGCGTTCATAAAATTCTGTATTGCCATAGAAATAGCGTAAGCGACGAACTTTAGCCCACGGTGCATATAAGCTTAAAGTAATAATAGTCAAAAGAATATTAACGATCCAGATTCCAAAATATTCTGAGGCTTTACCATGAAACTTAAAATGATAAATTCCTGATTGGGAAATTGGTGGTGACGTAATATTTTGATCCTCATTCAAATCTTGAGGAGATGAGGGTAAAGCTTGTTCTTGCATTTTATTCTCTTTATTGAAACTAAATGATCTTGATTGAATGTAATAGATAATTAGAAAACTATTGAGAATATTATATATTTTTTATAAATTGAAAGAAATAGAATGAAAAGCAAACAACTATTTTTACCATTATATTCTTATTGAGTTGTTCGGAGCAGAAAGCAGATCGAGAGAAGTATAAATAATAGGTTTAAAGGGATATTGGTGACTTATTGCAATTTCTAACTGAAACTGTTCTACATCCTTCATTTTATCATTTACCATTTTTTATATTCTAATCTTACCTGTTGAAACTAATATAGCTATATAAATTTCAATTTCGTTATAAACCCCAAATTAACAATAAATTTTAATTATTTATCCTTACTTTTTAATGATCTATCTTAAAGCAAATGTCGTTTAGTGTGCTTGACTGCCAAAGGGTAGAGCACTATCCTTTGCCTGCTGGCCACATTGCCAGTCGGCTTTGACAGGCTGATTCAAACGAGCACTAAAGGTTTTTACTTTTGGTGTGTGCACCCTCGTGCCCCCTCTGCGGCGGAACGGGAGGGGGACACCTTTGGGTGTGCTGGCCTCGTTTGACCAGTCTGTCAACCTTCTTCCGTTCTGCCACCATAATTTTAATGATTTGGCAGAACTCCCAATAAAAAGGAGTTGGCTTTGCACATTCATTATTTCTTGGCAGCTTTTGCCAAAAGCTATAACGATACGACTTAAACTTTTAAAGCAGTTTGAAAGTCATTTGGCTTTTCAGGCTTTAAATCGTCTTAACTAAAAACTTAATCAACAATAAAACTTGAGATGTGCCAAGCACAGTCTTTATGGGCTTTGCTATGCCTTTTTTCTCCCAAAAACGGCAGCGGTTTTTATATCTCATTTATATACAACAAGAATTTATTTTATAACGGTAAAACTATGCCACATTCAGATCTCCCATCTCGTGCTTTAAGTGTGCTTCATACTTCCCGATATCTGTTTAACAACTATGGCTTTCACAATGTCGGGATCGACCGAATTATTGAGTCAGCAAAAATCCCAAAAGCGACTTTTTATAATTACTTTCACTCAAAAGAAAGGCTAATTCAAATGAGTTTAACCTTTCAAAAAGACGGTCTAAAACAGGAGGTACGTTCAATCATTCATGATCAAAAAGACTTAACGATGCTTGAAAAGCTTCGCAAGCTTTACTTTTTACATGCCGATTTAGATGGACTTTATCATTTGCCTTTTAAAGCTATTTTTGAAATTGCGAAAACACATCCCAAGGCCTATCAGGTGGTCGTTGAATATCGAAACTGGTTTATTAATGAAATCTATAATTTGCTTTTAACCACCAACACAAATGCTTCAAAACAAGATGCTCACATGTTTTTGTTTGTGATTGATGGGGCAATGGCTCAGCTTTTAGATCCAAACAAGCCCGATGAAAGAGAGAAGTTGTTAGATTATTTTTTAAACTGTTTGTCTAGTATGAATGAATAACTTATATGGCAAAATGAATAGATTACTTGGATTAAGGATATTACCTATAAATCTTAAGCACAATATTAAAAGCCGAAGTTAAATTTTATTTAAATTGCTTAAGTTATTGATTTGTTGTGTGTTAACAGATTGAGAGATTATAGAATTATATATGTTTATAGTGTTATTTAATCTTATAGTTAGTGAAAATATACAATCTCAATGATTTATTTTATGAGTTTTAATAACTATAATTTAAAAAATTTATTTAATAGCAATGATATCATTATGTCAAAATTAGAAGTAAAAGCTGAAAACCATAAAATTTTTGTTTTTAAAAAAATATTTGAGTTTGATTCAGCAAAGCAACAAGCTGAAAAGAAGAAGGTTAATGCTTTTGGAATGTTAGCAAAATTTAATTTTTTAAAACGTCCTACGGAAGAAACAGTACACTTAAAAAATCATATATTACGTTATGAACCATTTTGGTTTGTCTCAAGCGAACGTAACCTTAATTACGATTGTGTTGTGACTTATTCTATTCCTGTACATAATCCACATGCGAAGCAAATTCAGGTTTATGAAGACCCTGAACAAAAAAATTATCCTGTTACACGCCAGCAGGATAAAGGAAAAGTAGAATTACAAATGAAGGAAGTCTGTAGCCGAAAAATAGAGTTCTCAAATTATTTTGATGGTCTACAGCGTGAACTCAAATCATCTCATTTAGCTGAATATATTAAAAAATTTGAACTTTCCGAAGTAGATAAAGTCGAATTTGAGAATGTACTTCAACCATTACTTTCTCTTGATTCTATTACTAGCATTGTCAGATCGGAACTACAAAATCAAAAAGTTCATGCGACTAATATTATTGAAGATTCAGAGGAAATAACCCAACTGTACCTATATTTTCGTCCAGTTTATGCATTTGAATATATTTGGTCTAATGCAGATAAAATTGGTGTTATTGAAGTTGATGGGCTTACTGGAGAAGTTATTGAACAAGGAAGTTGGTTCCGGAATACTTTTGATCAAGCTTTTACTAAAGAAAATTTAGTAGAACTTTCGGCGGAGTTAGCTAGTACGGTTGTTCCTGGTGGAGGTACTTTGGTAAAAGTCGCTTCCAAGGCTATTCCTCTTTAATATAGTTTATAGCCGTCCGATTCTTCTAGCCAAACTTATAGTTTGGCTTTCTATTTTTAGAATTTAACTTCGATTTATTGGGATTCATCTAAATCGCGTTCGCGGCATGATAATTCATAGTAATTACCTTTGGGTAATAAAGTGATTTTAAATCCATAGTAAGTTCTATCTTGTTCTACAGGAGAGATTTTGCATTGATTGGTTTTTGCAAATTGTTTAATCAATTTCAAATTAGAGGTTTGTTTAAATACTGCTCCCCAACCTTCACTAACACAGCAGCCCACATATTCAGACATGTATTCATCTGAGATTAATACAACATTTTGCCCCATAAATTGATAAGGCTTTTTCAGTTTGTATATATCATTATAATCAGCTCTTGAAATATTTGCTTTTTTTGCTATAAAGCCTTGTTTTTTTAGTATTTCAAACTTTAAAAAGTCATTAGTGCCAGTGCCAAGTCCACGGTAAATTGAACTATTGTCTTCAGCAAAACTATATGAGCTAAGAATACTTACTAAACTTAAAAATAATATTTTTTTCATTTTAACTTTCAGATGTTATATGAGGTAGCAATTTTTTCATGTCCTCTTGATAATGTAAAGTAAGTTACTGTTTTTGAGTGCTTCTCTTCACTAAAGTTAGTTGTAAATATTTTGTTGTTAAAATTTAAGGTCAGTTTTAGATTTAAATAAAGCAAGTGAGAAGATACTAATATAAACAAAACATGAAATACCTTAAATTGAGACAGACTTGTCATTCTGTTAGACTTGTTTAATTAATAATAAGGTTTGCATCATAATGTTGAACAATATCTTTAGTATTTTGGAAAAAATAGGATTTGGCGCTCAAAAACGTGCGATTAGTATCCAGTTTTCAAATACTGAGCTTAATTCACAGATTATGTTGCAACGTATTGATGGTTATCATGGTATTAATGATGGACTATCGGCAGAGCTTATTTGCTTATCTACAAATCCATATATTGAATTAAAACAGTTTATTGGATGTCAGGTTGCAGTTGATCAAGTAACAGATTCAGGTCAGCTTTTTAGAACTACAGGTATTGTCACTGGTGCTAGCCAAGGTCAAAGCGATGGTGCTTTTAGTTTATATCGCTTGACTATGCAGGACGCTACTAGCTTATGGCATAAACGACGTAACAGTCGTGTGTTTATGAATAAAAGCGTTGTGGATATTATCGAAGTCATCTTTAAGGAATGGCAGAATAAAAGTCCGTTATTTGCGTCAAGTTTACAGTTAGATACGAGTGGTTTAACTAAAGCGTATGATGTACGTCCATTTTCTATGCAGTCGAATGAAAGTGATTATGCATATTTAACTCGAATAATGCGTGAAGAATCGATTAATTGGCTTGTGGATGAGGCGAGTTATCTTGTAGCAAGTAATAGCCAGAGCATTGAGGCACAAAAACTACGTTTAATTGATGATAATGGTCAGTTTCAATCGCTCGAACGCAGATCCATTCGTTATCACCGTTCAAATGCGACTGAACAATATGACAGCATCACTAGTTTTATTGCTCAGCGACAGTTACAACCAACTGCTATCCATGTACAACGTTGGCAAGCTGATAGTCTAAGTCAAGAAGATGCTAGTGGTTCAGTGGTCAGCTCACATCAACACAGTGCTCAGCGAGAAAATGAAAGCTTAAGTTTAGAACAGGCGTGGAATATATCTCCTGCTTGGATAAGCGATCTTAAAGGAGAGGATCAAGCCACCGCTTCAAGTAATTCTCAGTTAGAAAAACTGAATATGCACTTAAACCAATATCAGGCATTACAAGCCAAGTATTTTACTGCGCATAGTAGTGTACGAGATACTCAAGTTGGTTATTGGTTCCAATTGATTGACTATCCAGAGTTAGAAAAAAATCATAGTCAGCAAGATAGGGAGTTTTTGATCCTTAATAAGTACTTTTATAATCAAAATAACCTACCTAAAGATATTCAAGACCAAGTAGAGAAACTATTGACCTTAAGTCACTGGCAAAACAGTAAAGACAGTGAACAAGAGCGTCAGGCCAATGAATTTGTAGTTGTTCGTAGAAATATTAACGTTGTCCCTGAATATGATCCATTGAAGCATCGCCCTGTTGCCTATGTCCAACGTGCCAAGGTAGTCAGTGATGGTGAAGAAATTCATGTGGATGAATGGGGGCGAATAAAAGTCAGATTCCTATTTACGCGTACAGATGACCATGCCCATGATGGTGGTGCGGGGGCTAATAATAGTGATACAGATTCGGCTTGGGTAGACGTCCTCACTCCTTGGGCTGGTGAAGGTTACGGAGCACGTTTTTTACCTCGTAAAGATGAAATCGTAGTAATTGATTTCTTTGATGGCAACATTGATCGACCATTTGTAACGGGACGCATCCATGAGGCGCAGCGTTCTCCAACGAAGTTCGATATTAAAGGACAATTACCTGACACAAAAAAACTGAGTGGTATTCGTTCGAAAGAAGTCGGAGGTATGGGCTATAACCAACTTCGCTTTGACGACACAACTGGCCAAATTAGTGCTCAGCTACATAGTAGTCATGGTACTACACAGCTTAACTTGGGAAATTTAAGTTATCCTAAAGAAACTGCGACGAGTGAGGGGCGTGGTGAAGGATTTGAATTAAGAACAGATCGTGCAGGTGCAATTCGAAGTAAAGGATTGTATATCTCAACATTTGTTCAGAGTAATGCAACGGATATACATTTAGAGGCAAAAGAAGCGGTTCAAAACTTCACGGAAAGTTTAGAAAGTATGAAAGCTTTATCTGAGTATGCCGTGAAACAGAAAGCAGAAGCTGCTGACATGCTTGAAAATATTGATCAGTATATTAAAACGATTGAATCTCAGTGGTCTGACCTAAAAGCGACTAAAGAAGCTTTGATGTTACTTGCCTCTCCAGATAGTATTTCTTTAGTTTCTGGAAAGAATATACATATTAATGCTCTGGATAGCGTAACAGTTGGCAGTGGGCAATCCATTAATGTCAGTACTGATGAACATCTAATTTTAAATGCTAAGAAAAAAGTAAGCCTGTTTGCAGGTGAGGAAGATTTAAAAATTTACGCAGCAAAAGGGAAGTTTGATCTGCAATCGCAAGATAATGTATTAGATGTTTCTGCAAGACTCGATGTAAAAATAACATCCTCTGAAGGTAAAGTAGAAATCCATAGTCCAACGGAAATTGTATTTAAAGCAAAAGATAGTGCTCTAAAAATTAATGGTGATGGCGTCACGGTCATTACACCAAATAAGTTTACTGCGAAAGCAGGTCAACATCTCTTTACAACAGGTGCAAGTGAAAGCCCAACGCTTCCGATCTTTCCAAATAATATTTGTTGGGAATGTCTTGCTCGACGCGCAGCACAACGTGGAGCTTTCATCAATAAAGGAGATGGAATGTAAATGATAGATAATCAAAGTCTCCAGTACTTATTTAAAACGTTTGAAAGATATCCGCTTGATCAAATTGGATTAAATATTTATGCAATCGCTGATGCAGCCCAAGATAAAAAGTTTTTAAAGGTTTTAGAGCATTTACGTCAAAAATGTCTACTTAAAGAAGCTAGTGGTGAAAAAGCTAAAGAGATTTCTCCACATTTAATTCAGCTACCTAAAAATTTTACATCACTTGAATGGGAGTGGATTGAAAGTAATATTGCTGGCACACCCAAAATGACAATTATTATTACGCCTTTAACTTTTGATTATCTATATAAGCACTTAAGAAATTTTTTAGATGTTGAATTTGACGGTGGTCTAGAAATGATGTTGGCATTTTGGGATCCCGCTATCTTAGCGACATTAGTTGGGCACAAAGCTGATAAAACTTTATATGTACAAGGCCCTGTATTTAATCCTCAGCAAATTGAAGCTTTACTAAAACCTATTCAAAGCTGGTGGTATTGGGATCGATTAAGCAATCTGCAAAGTATATTTGGATTAAATGAGCGTGTTGAAGTACTGCCATCAATCGAAAAGCCTTTACATTTCACGGTGGAACAAGAAGAAATGATGGTCGAGGCTACTTTTCCTGACAATCTAATTTATTACCTTAAACTCAATAACTCATTTTTGGTTGATAAAATTGATGATGAGTCATTATATGAATTTGTAATTGAAAGCATCCCTGAAGCAAGAGATCACTATTTATCTGGTACTCGCGATATTTTAAATTTTATCTGCCTAAAATTGATGTACGGAGTCCAGTTTGAGTCAGATGATAACCTACAGCATTTGTTAAATAATTTGAAAGATAGAAAGCTAACAATGGATCAGATTATGAATAGTTTGATGTCTAAAGCTGGGTAATCAATTTTTTTAATTATGATTAATATGGCTTTAGTGAGAGTAAGTCAATATGAATTTAAAATGGAGAGAAATAATGAAATATAAAATGCTATTTATTTTACTTGTTATACCAGTAATTTTAACAGGTTGTAATTGGATGTATGGACAAATTTAAGTGATGGGAGTGAGCTTATGAATATTCATTTGTATATTTGTAGCCTGTTTATACATTAGAAACTACCACATCTAATAATTGAGTAAGTTCAGCTATAAAAGGTCCAAGATAGCAAGGAGAAATGAGGAAATACCATGAGTCTTAAAAAGTTTTTACTCTTACCAATAAGTTTAGCATTTAGTGCTGCAGGTTGTGCTGGTATTGGCCCAAACGCAACATATTATATGGGCACCACATCATTCAACTATGATCCAACTTATTCTGATTATATGTTGAAATTGAATGGTCAGGAAATTGGAGGCGGTTTTGGAGGTGCTATGTCGACTAACTCAATTAAAACTGGTGCTCAAGTCATTACATGGAAAGATGCAAAAACTGGTGAACCTCACTCTGCAAAAAATCAAGTGATTATTACTAAAGAGCAATTAAAAGGTATGAAATATTTAGCTGCACATTTATATCCAGATGATACGGTAGAAATTACGACATCTAATAATTGGCCTGAACCAACTGAAAAAGGTATTAAATGGTTAAATCAACTAAAAAATAATAAAAAGTGAGATTAGTTCATGTTTAAAAAAACAATTATAAAACGGACTATAGAAACAAATAGTGATGTTTCTAATACTCCTCCATCTGCAAAACAGGATTGTTCAGATGTAGTCCATATTTCAGTTTTTTTTGACGGTACCGGTAACAATAAAGATGCTGATGAGGAGCAAAAGAAATGGTCGAATCCTGCCCGATTATGGCGGAATGCCAGAGCTCTTATTGATGATCATAAGAAAGAAGGAAAAGATAGCTCAAATTATGCGATCTATGTATCAGGTGTAGGAACGCGTTTTAATGGTCAGTTAAATATTTTCCAACGAGCACTTGCTATGATCCAAGATCATAGTGGTTTGGGACTTGGTGTAGGATCAGGCGGTACTCGGCGGCTCGATTATGGAGAAGATCAACTTAATGATGCATTAAAACAAGTCATGATTCTGAATGCGAAAAAAGCAGAAATAGATACAAGTAAATATGCAAACGAAAAAAAGGTTTATAGTTTTGCTGAAGTAGAGAAAAGTTTAAGTCAACATCGTCTCATCAAAAAAATTAATATTTCCACTTTTGGCTTTTCTCGGGGCGCGGCTTTAGCACGTGCTTTTAGCAATCAGTTTATGTGGCAATGCGAATCTGATTGTAATGGTTTAACTTATGGTACTGGAAAATATCCTATCGAATTTAAATTTATGGGGATATTCGATACTGTCGCCTCTTTTGGCTTACCTGCGACTAACTTAAATAATAATTTAACTTTTGAAGGCCGTGATATGGTCATTGATGAACGAGTCAAAATGTGTGTTCATCATATTGCAGGAAATGAACAGCGTTTTGCCTTTCCTGTTGATTTAATACATAAAGAAAATGGTGAAATTTCGAATCCTAACTGGAAGGAAATTGTTTACCCAGGTATGCATTCGGATGTTGGGGGAGGTTATACTCCGGGAAGTCAAAATGTAAATGATAACTATGCTCGTATTCCACTGAAGGATATGTTGGAGGAAGCGGTAAATGCAGGTGTGCGAATGTTTGACTATAATCAATTAAAAGAAAAATATGGGGTTCTATTTGCTGAGCAATTTGAAATACAGGATAAAACCCTACATTTATATAATGCTGTGAAAGCAGAAATGCAGTCTAGCGGTAAAATTCAAGATCAAATTATTGCCACAATGAAAGTCTATTATGCAGCTTACGGGGCTTTAGCTGAAAAGAAAATTCTCTCTGTAAGTCAGCAAGCGCGTAACGACAATAAAATTCGTGAGTATATTCCGATAGGTCCATCAGATATGGCAACCGAAATTAGTCGTTTAGAAAAATTGCAAAAACTCACTGCTCCAAATACAACAGGGGGAATTAATATTTTTAGATTATTATCACCTGTTTCGAAAGCTTATGAGTTTTACTTGGGTATTGATGATTGGGAGTTTGCAAGCTGGAGAAAAGGAGCAAGCCCAGAAATTATGGACTTTTATCAGAATTATATACATGACTCCAAATATGGTTTTATTAGTAATGCGGAACCATTTAGTTACTTCCGACAAAGAACAGTTTACGAATCCCGTCGTAGTGGAAAAGGGAAAGAGGTAGATCAAAAAGTCGCTGAAGATAAAGCTGTATGCAGTGTAGGTAGTCAAGATGTTAAGCAAGAACAGCTTTTTGATGAATACCAACAAGTCCAGCAGGGCTTGAAAGCAGCCAGTTAACTCAATAAGAGTCGGATTGTCGTCTAAAACATTTCTTATTTTTCAAAAATAAGGCCTGCATTTATAAAGTATAAAGTACTGATAGTGTTTATGGGGCAGGAGAGCTAGAGCAACTAGTTCTCCTACTTAATTGGTTTTACTTCTTTTGCTTAAAGCGATATTTACATTTTAGACAGCGATAATCCTGAAAAATATTTTTATCGATCATTACGCCTGCTTTTTTACCAAAAATATTGCCAACCACACCGCCAGTAATACCTGCGCTAATTGCACCGACAAAAGTTCCTACAGTTCCACCAACAATTACACCTAAAGGGCCAGCAATCGTACCAATCGCTGCACCAACAGAAGCTCCAGTTGCAGCACCACCTACAGTGCCTGCTGTTGTACCAGCAGCTGTCAGTAAAACACCGCCAGTTGTTCTAAGTAATTTGTCATGGTCACGTGCTTCAATTTCTGTAGAACCACACTTAGGACATTGCAGAGCTTTTTCCATAAAATTTCCTGTCTTTCATCATTGAGTGACACAGTACGGCGCTAAATCAGTGCAGTGGGTAAAGAGCCTGTCTTGCGATGAAGTGTCTTTTGCCTATTGAGTGATCGTAACGATAACTGGTCTGCTTTGATTTTAGCTGAACATTGACACAAATATTTATAGATCATGTAAACACTTGTACTTTAATAATTATCTCATTAAATACCAATGTTTAGAATGACTAAGGCTTACATATCAATGTGTTTAGTAGAGAGAAATTCAACAATGATGAATAGAATGTGAATGGTTTTTTGAGTAGATTTTCTGAAGTTACTTAGGAAGACGCGAGCTATTCAATGATAAAAGGCTTATCCTGTTTGAATAAGCCTTCTTTGAAGATTAGATTGATTTTTTCCAACTCAAAAATTTATATAATCCAAACATGAATGTAATCCAAATTGGAATTAAAATCACTGATTTTTCAAACCCTTTAGTCCACATGATATATAAAATCATGCCAATAAAAATCAAAACGATATAGTTACTTAAAGGTGAAAATAGTGCAGGGAATTTGACAAATTTACCTTCAAGTTTAATGGCACGTTTAAACATCAAATGGGTAAAACTAAAGATTGCCCAGTTTAAAACTAAAGATGCCAAAGCCATGTACATGAGATAGCTTAAAGCTTCTTCTGGGATAAAATAGTTCAGTAATACACAACCAAAAATCAGAATAGAAGAAAAGATAACAGCAGGTGTAGGAACACCTTGTCTGCTGACTTTTGTAAAAATTTTGGATGCATGGCCTTGTACTGCTAGACCATATAACATACGACTGTTTGCGTACATACCGCTGTTATAAACAGACAGTGCGGCTGTTAAAATAATAAAGTTAAGCAAATGCGCTGCCCAACCAATCCCAAGCTGGCTAAAAATCATCACAAATGGACTTTTATCTAAACCACCGAGGTCAAGCTGATTCCACGGAATGAGCGACATGATGATGGCAAGCGAAGCTACAT
>Ga0157371_10004603_pt1 | contig 11970 bp, 13 predicted proteins | sample C45metaG_FD_113462 | JGI IMG/M metagenome (GOLD analysis project Ga0157371, IMG submission 113462) | Corn rhizosphere microbial communities from Kellogg Biological Station, Michigan, USA - C4-5 metaG | ecosystem: Host-associated > Plants > Roots > Rhizosphere > Soil | place: USA: Michigan... | reverse complement strand
GGTTTGCCGTTCAGACTCGTGATGTGCTTCTTGCCAAAGATAATGGCACGTTCCATATCCTCGGCATGATACAGGGAACAATCGCGACGATTCTTCGCAACTCGCGAACCGGTCTGATACTTCACTGCCTTGGCCGTGCCGCTGAGCGCCCACGAATTACGGAAAATCTGCGTATAATTGAGTCGCGGACTTCCCTGCTGCGTGATCGCCGTCGGCATTGCACTGGCTTCTTCGTGAGCATTACCGATGCTCTGAATGAACATGGTATTGTTCACGGAGACTACAGGCGTTCCACCCATACCACGAATCACTGTAAGGTCATTCGAAGCAATCGCCGAGACCATCACAATCTCGCCAGTGTCCTCGACGAGGCACACCTGATTCGGAACGTAGATGGAACCGTCACCGACCGAAATCGTATTGGTGGTGCCACCTGCCGTAATGTTGGTTCGACCAGCCTGGTGCGAATCTTCGAACCAGTGAAAGACGGTGTCCTGTGCAGATTCCTTGCCCATGCCCGAAGACAGTGCAAGCAACAGCGCAGTTCCCGTTGGATCAATCTGAAGAATCGCAGAGGAGAAATCGCCGACGCGATCCCCTACGATCCCCTGATTGGATGCGAAGATACCCTGAATCATTTCAACCTACTCCTTTGCTCCCGACTCGCTTCCTACCGTTCGAGCAAGGAATCTACGAAACTCCTGCTTGCCGCGGTATTGACACCGGCTGTACTGTCGTCTGGCGCCCTACGAATATCGTCTGGTGCAAACTCAGTTCCCATCGCATTGAGCATAGCGCGAGTCATTTTGACTGCCTCTTTGCGATCGCCCTTAGTGTTGAGTAGAGACTGATTCCAGACTCGCTCAACCATCGGGGCAAGAGCCGGATTCTTCGCTTGCGGAAAATTCTGTTGGAGGAAATCAGAATTATCTTTATTGCCGAACGCAGCATTGATTCGCTGATCGAAATCAGCTTGCATACGCTGAGCAACTGCTCCCACCAACTTCGCTGCGGCCATTACGGACGTTTGAATCGTAGCTTTATGAGAAGCTGCCATCGCCTGATTTGCCGCATCGAAATCACCTTCCGCAATCTTTTCTGCAATCTCCTTCGAGAAAACTGGACTCGGCGGGGCGAAGTTGTCGATCATCTGCTTGAGTTCGCCACCTAGCGCTTGCGACGCTTGAGTGGTTTGGTCGTCAGATTCGCCGGGCTTGCCCTCTTCCGGTTTCGTTTCCCAGAATCCTTCTAAGCCCTTCTCAAGTCCACTGTTATCTTCACCTGATTTATCATTCGGTGAGTCAGCTGGATTACCGTCTGTGTTATTTGAGGCAGATGAAGAATCACTACCTTGCGGAGGCGGATCATCGCCGGTCGGATGGTCCGGTGCACGCATGAATCGTCCCTGCGCACGTTCAGATGGAGTCATCATTGTGGTTGAAAGCAACACGCGGTTATTCACTGTACTTCTCCTTTTTATGAAATTCTTCCCCCAACTGATGGAAGGACTCAAGCATTCCAGCCTTTCGCCGAAATTCTTTGATGGACTGAGCAACAGCCGTAAGATTCTCGTCGGCATCGCCCGCCAGTAATCGGTTGCGCTCAGCCTCTATTTGCTGGCGCATGACTCCAGATTGCCAAAGAAGTTTGAATGCTTCTTTAGCAATTGGATTCTTTTCGAGAATTTCTGGGTCAATCATTTATTCTCTCAACGGTTCTGTAACGGAACCCGGAGCCGTAGCTGGTACGATTGCTGGAGTCCCATCGGTATTCTGCATGATTGGCTGCCCGTCAGGTCCAACTTGCCCTGAAGGTTTGAGTCTAAATTGTTTCATATCAATATCAACATCAATCATACTGGTCCAATAATCAATGAGTCCCAATAGATCGAGTTGCTGTGCAACTTGCGGTGCTTGAATCAACGCAAAGATAATCTCTTGCAGCATACTCGCCGCAGCCATTCGGTCAATCGCTTTGAGTCCTTGACCTATAATGAATGGAAGATTCGAATTGCGCAGTGCCTGAATATCCAGTACGACTGGTTTACCAGTAAACGCGTCAACGAACTCTTCGCGTTCCGGTGCGTACTGAATAATGTTGTAGTACATTGCGAATCGAACATTTCTGAAGATACTATCATCCAGAAGTCTTGCGGCTTTTTGCTGCCGTCGATTCGCACCTTGTTGAACCGCGGCTACTTGATTGGATACCGCACGATCAATACTCGCAATTTGCGAAGGCAAACTCTGAGTTGGAAAGAACTGATTGATTAGATTCATTACTGAATCCAAATCTTGCAGTGTCGATCCGGTATCTTGATTCGCCTGCATCTGATAAACGTACTGGCGAATATCCTTGCCGTATGCGGCTGGCTTGACTTTGACTCGGGCAGCGACTTCTCCTGCGGGTACGCTGTCCAAGTCTACCATCGTTGGGTCATAGAATGTCGTGCCGTACAGATTAGCTCGAGTCGCAGATATATGCGTATTCACGAGAAAACTGGCGAAATCCTGAAGCGGAGTCAGAATCTCCGAAACAGACTTAGCAGCGGCGCCCATGATATCGTCATTCATAGTACCTACCATGCAAGGCAGATAGCCATGAATATTATTCATGTAGGTAGCATCGATGATTTTCTCATCGTTAAGAATCGTAAAGCGCCACACTTCATAGCGATCGCGCATACGTGACGAAGCTTTTGGAATCAAAGCGAATTTGTTTGGATTGATTCGAATATAAATCGTAACCAACTCATAACCATTTGCCTTGACATACCCCGCGGTTTCGCTGAGAATCGAAACCCAGTTAGTATCTTGTCCTGTATTATTTATGCTGTTAAGTGAAGCTTCTTGCGGCGGATTCCGATAATAAGTCATTTGATTGCTCATGCAATCATCTTCGAGTGCATCTTCGCAGTTGTAGAATTGACCGGCGGCCGCTTTACTTTGCAGCCAGTAATGACTCCGAATATCTGCCCTAGCGACAAATTCTCCGTCAACGTGAAGTCGATGTAGTGGCACACTCGGATCATAGAAGAAGTTGTAATTATCAACCGCTTCCATGCGGTTGCCCTGCCACCGAATCTGCATTTCAGTCTCAGGTGGTGAGTCTGCGTCACGCTGGACAAGATTCGGGCCGAGTTCTTTCGTCCAGTTCAACCAATAGCCGCCCTTATTATATTTGAGCAGGCTGTAAAGTCCCTGTAGAATCTCGCGGTATGCACCAGATTGAATCGCATCATTGTTCATCTTTGAGACAATTTGTGACGCCTCACTTGTCTCGTCAGGATTAGCCGTATGGTAGAACATACCGCGATTCGGTGCGAATGTCTGCGCAAAATAAGTCATGATATCATCAATATGAACCCACGACAAAGGTAGGTTAACCTTGGTGATAACGGGATCGCCCGTAGCCTCTTGAGTCTGTTGGCGGACAATATCTTCTTGCGACAGCTTCAACCAACCAGCTACCTTTTTATCGGTATTAACGAGTCGAATTAACTCGGCATCACGGTTGTTTTTACCGTAAATCAGTCGCTGTTGAAGAAATCGCAGCAATGCATCATGAGTCGCTTTGTTGCGAAACGGGTGTCCCGGCGGCACATCTGGCTTTGGAAGAGGCACCTTACAATGGTCAAATTCTTCAAACACCCGCTACCTCCGTTCCGTATTTAGCAAATTGAGTCGACTCAAGATCAATACCCGCAGCTTGTGCTAGGATAAGATACTCGAACTCAGTGAGCATGGATGGTCCATACGCACATGAATCAATAATATCATCAGCTTGATCTTTAACCCTAAAGTCAAAATCAAGAATCTGCGTAGTAATATCTACGTCGCCCTCGGGAATTCCCCATTCTTCGTTAGCCATGAGACTAACCCAGGCACTAATTCTTCCAGCTTTTGAGTCGCCGCGCCCTGCCATTAGTGGGATTATTTCCACTCGTCCAGTCATCATCCTAGCTGCGAGAAATACGTTCCACAGACTAATGAGAACGCGCTGCGCGGCGACTGCTTCGACTCCCCATACCCAAGCGTTCCAATATAGGGCGAGGTCGTAAACCTCTTGGAAGAGTCGATTATCGTCGAAATGCCCATGAACAACCGCAACTGTTCGTGGAGTCGATCCATCCATAGGGATGGCGTGGACGGCAATCGACGATTCATCATTATGTGCTTTGATGCCAAATGCGGGATCAACCGTAATCCACGTGGCTCTGCACATATCTGGAGTCGGTACACTGAGATAATTAATCTGCTCGGCAGTGAATCCATTCTCACCATGACCGGGCATATTCATCATTTCGCACATCCAGGACTCAACAAGTCCCAGACTTTTATACTCCTTGAAGTCTTCTTGAAGTGCGCTTACAGACCACTTCTCCGGCCACAAAGGTCGCAGCACACCAGAAACAACATCTTTGACTAGGCAACCGAACACGACCGGATTCCATTTCGGATTGCGACTCAAGCGGGCAAGCAGAGACGTTTTGGTCAGCATGTTGCCTAACCAAAGAATCTTGCGTTTCCTTGCGAGCGCTTTCAAGAATGGGCCGAACATCCATCGGTCTAGTTTCTTCTGTTGTCCTTCTGACTCCGTATTCTCATTATCCTCGACGTCGTCGATCACTGCAATATCAGGACGCACGTTGTCGATATTGATTCCGCGCATCTGCTGACCTTGGCCAATCGCACGAAGCATACAACGCTTCATTTGGCCGTTTGCCATGACAAGATTGAATATCCAGAGTCCCTGCCCGTCATCGGATTTAAGAATCTCGACTTTGCCAAATACAGTAACGAAGTTAGGGTGGGATAAATATCCCATGATATCGCGACAAGCACCCTTTGCAATAGGTGCCGTATTGCTAAGATATACCGCGAATCTATGACTCGTGAATAGCCAGTACCAAACCACGACTAGTTTAGCCAGCGTTGTCTTGGCGTGGTCGCGAGGAATAGCTAGAAGGACTCGTTCTTTCTCTTCGTCAGTTAGCTTTCCCCAAATCTCCTTATGAAACTCAGGGACTGACATATCCAGTTGTTCGGCCAGAAAGAACTCAATAAAGAATTCACCATCTGTTCTAAGCAGGAGTCGTACTTGCTGTAGATCGACGTCAACGGACTCCGTTGCTACTCCATCCGTAGCAAACGCAGCCCGTTCAAGATCATCTAGCGAGTAGGACTCAACTATCATTTGAACAACGACATAACCTTCTTGATTGTATCCATCAAGTCACCGCCGGTTCCTACACTAGTCTCAGGTCGCATGAAGTCTTCCCCAGGGTCTTGACTCGCGGAGAATGCCATTTCCTGCGCTTTCTTTCGATGCGCCGAACGAGACTGCTCTACCGCATTTCGATCTTGCTCACTCATTTGACTCGTATCTGGGCCAAAGATAGCATTGACGATTCCATCAAGCAGATTCATGGCATAATCCTTTTCGCGTCTTCTTCTAACTCATCTTGAGTTACTTCAGGTGTGTGAGTCTTAATCTGAAGTCGTTCAGACATAACTGGCTCATTGCTTACGTGCAACAACGAATCAACTTCGTCGAAACTAGGGTTGGCGGCCGAGCCATCGGTGATACTCACCTGTCGTTCGATTCCACGCTCCATTCCGCGATTCGTGAATCTCTCGACAATCCTAGTTGTTAGTTCAATCCTTCGAGTCGCGCCTGCGGCGGGGTCCAGAACTCCATGCTCTTTTCCTGCACTATGTCTGCGACTGGCCTTATTTGCAACTGCCGCGACTTTCAAAAGGAAATCGGGATCGCGACTCACTTTAACGCGATCGACCAAATTCGTAACTGCATGTTGCTCCAGCTTATCCCAGCCGGTTGTAAGATCAACTGTCGATTCAGCTTGTGCAGCGCCAATAATAAGACGCACTTCACGATACAACGAATCGTTTAGGATCTCACTAAGTTCTTCTTTCTCGCAACCAATAACCTCACGAATCGCTTCCTCATCCATGCCCAATACCGCATGTTTCGCGATAATAACATAGACCTCCGGAACCTCCCGACTCAAGTCTCGGGACAGAGATTCGTGCGTGATATCTAGTAGCGACATTTCTGACTCACATCTTACCTTTTACATTGCAAGGCGGCCAAGGTCAATACTTATTCTGTGTTTCTTTCTGACTCACGAAACTCGTTCGACTCCACATTTTATTTTTCAATTTTTGTGGCGGTCATGCTGGACTCATATTAAACGCGTAGGCCCTCGGCGCTGATGGGGGGATACCCACCCCCCTATATAAAGAATCGCTGGACACATTATCCTGACAAACAACGCCGAGCGCAGCGAGTCCACAATGTGAGCAAAGCGAACCAAACAAATAACGCATCACGAAGTGATTCCTTTAACCGAGCGAAGCGAGGCGCGCCGTATTGGTGTATTAAAACAGTAATACACTGAGTCATAAAGAATGGCCCGCTGCCCAAGGTCGAAACCAAGAGCAGCGGGCCGAGTCAGTTACGCAGTTGCTTCGGTGTCGGCGGGTGTCTCCGCTTCATCCGTTGCCTCGACGTCCTCGGTTGATTCACCGGCAGGGGCTGCTTCGCCCTCGTCTGCAATCAACTGAGTGGCCAGCGAGTCAAGATCAAGCTCGTCCTCGTCCTCGTCCTCGGCTGGGTTGTAGGTCTTGGCGTTCCGAGTCGATTTCCAACGCTCGAAAATCGTCGGGTCCAGACCCTTGCGCTTGGCGGCATTGATTCCAAGGTCAAGCGCGGACTCGAATAGCGAGCGACCCTTGTAATCCTCAAGGTCCGCATAGAACTCCTGTGCGTAACCCTTGGACTCAAGTGCCTTCTTCAACTCGCTCTTGATGAACCGGCGCTTGGCCCATGCCGGAATCTTGCCCTTGAGAACGTCATCAATGCCCTTGTAGAGCGCGTCAAACGTTTCCATGATTCCGCCACTAGCACGCTCGCTGGTGATGTAGCCTTCAAGCGTCGTCGGAATCTGATCCACAAAGCTAAGCGGGTCTTCCGCGTCGCGCAGATGCCTGACAGCAACGTGGTTGATTTCCTTGTGGAGAATCTTCTCGGCCCATGCACGGCCGGACTCAGATTCGAGCAAGGCGCTAATCTTCGGAACCGGCGCTGCAACGATCGCCTTAACGCCCGCGCCCTGCTTCTTGAGTAGGGCGACCATCACGTCAACGGAGTCGTTATACATCTCCGGATCGGTTTGCGGTGAGCCGTCCTCATTCACTAGCGGATCGCCGTTCTCGTCCTTCACGATTCCCGGCATGGCAACCGGAATATCCGCGAAGTCAGAGAAACGCCCTGCACTCGCCATGAGGTATTGAGTCGCCTCATTGACGTTCGGGAAAATGCGGCGGGAATCCATGCCCTCCGCGACGGTCTGTTGCTTCGTTTCGGTCTGTGTGTTGTTGGCTTCATCGGCCATGAGTCAAACTCCTTCGTTTGCGGTTGTTTGCGAGGAGGATTCAATTCCCTGCCTCCTCAAGATCAGGGTCTCAAACCACGCGAGCGCGGTCAAGTCCGTTTCACCATCCGTTGCGCCAAAACAGCCATGTGACTGCATCAGCAAGCCAGCGAGCGGTGAGAGTGATTAGCCAAACGGTCAGTGCGACCGTGGCAAGCGCGATTAGGCAATGAGTCATTTGCGAAACTCCCTGCGAGCGAGCGGGACTGCTTTGGCGCAAGCAGGTGCGTTCCAGCGATTGAGTCCAAGCGCCAAAGCTGGTGGCAACTTCGTCGTGACTTCCGACGCGAGTGATTGGATGTTCATCGGTTCAACTCCGTTCAAGAAAGCTGGAGTCATTTCCAGCAAGAGAAAGGCTACGCGCGTGAAGAGGCAGAGTCAATGCGTGTCAAGAGTCAGTGCCAAGATGTTCTCGCAAATGACTCGTTTGATCCTGATTCGTTCACGTTTGTTCCGAGGCGTAAAAAAAGAAAAACTTTGGGATGGAATTGCAGGATTAAGTTGAGGGTTGAGTCAGGTTTGTAACACGTTTGTCAAAGTGTTTGTAAGATTGTTTGTAAGTTTGTCTGCCAACTTGCCAGCCGAAGGCATGTATATCTGCGCGCCCGCGTGCGTGTACGCGATTCCGTTCCGAGTCGTAAGTGATTCTGGTGACTGTGGCAATGCTTGTGCCTCCGGCAAATCAAAATTTGAGTCAGAGATAAAGATAAGAAGATAAATTTTTAGACCCACCTTGCGAACTCGTCGCGATTAGTGGAATCTAGGGAGTGAGTCAGAGGCAAGGGATCAATAGCAAGGTAGGGCGGGTGAGTCAAACTTCGTGGCAGTTGGCGAATAAAGTAACAAAGAAAATGAGAAACAAAGTGAGAATTACATTGACATTACATAAACAAACTGATTCAATCACTTACCACTTGGCCGCAAGGCCTGAAGCTTGCAAATACTCTAAAGCATCAGAGTCAGAAACTGAAGGTTGCAAAAGGAGCAAAGATATGGCGAGTCGCAAGTTGAAAGTCAATGACGTGTTTGTGGAGAGCTTCCCGAACAAAGATAAGAATCCAGAGTATGCACATGATGGATATTCAGTTGTGACAATTCGGTTCTCACGCAAACTCAGTGCACTTGAAGTGTCCGGAGTCAAAGCTGTGTTGGAAGGTGAGATTCGATGAATACACGAAACAGATTTATCATTCTCAAATGCTGGTTCGATGATAAGGATCATTACAACTGGATTCTTACTGATAATTCAGGCCGCAAAGTTGCGCAAGGAAGCAACTGGCTTAAATCAGAACAAGCAATTCGCAAGAGAATCAAGCGTATTCGCACAATCTTTCACTCAGCTGGAGTTGTGACTCAATGAAACCCAACACAACAATTTGGTATCAACTTGAGTCAGTCGGTAGACCCGAAACTACAATTCGCGGACAAGCACGAGTCAGCGAAATCATCAAGATAATTGCAGAATGGCTTCTTGGTGTTTACATGGGCCAGAAGATTCGAATTAATCTTGCAAGGCGCGAAGAGGAATTATCAACTGACAGGCGTTCCGCCGAGAAGAGTTTGATATTGCACGATCTTGAATCAATGCTTGATGGACTTGATGGAGTCGATCAAGAAGAGACGAGCGAATAATGGACGTCCGCCGTTCAGGGTTCTTTGCCTATCTGAGTCTTAATGGCAAACCATTAACCCTTCAAGGCAACCAAGGCTCAATCATGAGTCTAATTGCCGAGTCCCTCAAAACCTTATCCAATGAACGTTCACGTTTGACTCCAGACGGTGAACTTGAGGTCTTGATTCGCATACGCAATCAACCAATGGATACGAGCAAAGAAGGAATCCTCTTACTTGGACGAACCGAAGAAGTTGAAGCATTGGTCGACGCGCCAGCCGATCAACCAAGAGTTAATGAGTCATATGAGCAATTCTATGAACGACTCTTATCAATGGAGTATCCTCAAGCATCGGCTGAATATATGGCCGCTCAATGGTTCAATCGGGAAGTGAATCCTGAAACAACACTCTGGCTCAACGATCCGAAGGCGATTCGTTTCAGAGTCCTTAACTCTCGAGACGAGGCATTTGAGAATGCGTTGCCACAAGAATATGAGTCGTTAAAGAATTACGTTCTTACGACTTATCCGAACTTTGTCGAACACTTAGTTTTTAGGACAGCATAAAATGCTTTGCCCAAAATGTGGTGGAAAAAGCCAAGTCATGGATTCTCGTCTTTCAGGCAGAGTGGCTGGGAGAAACGAATCAAATATTCGTCGGCGACGCAGATGTTTTTCATGCAAATTCCGATTTACGACTCGAGAAGTCATTGAACATATGACTCGTAATTCCGATGTAATCTAACTCATACCTCACGACTCATTCGAGACTCGCTAATTTATTTTCACGTAGGGCTTGACTTTCTGATCGTCTTATGCTATAAGGGACAATCAGATTCTTTATAGCCAATAGGAGGCAACGACTCGTGCAAGTCCGAATTGTCACGCAACAACGAACCGCCAGAGGGTTCGAGATTTGCGAGATTCCCAAAGTCATTGATTGGAATAATTCGTCCGATCGCAAATGGCTTGCGAATCACACTCACTGGGCAATGACGAACGACAAACTCGTCATATATATGCCCTACCCTTTTGAATCCACTAGCACCCATTTGCAGGGAGATTCCGATGTCCGCGAATCCGCTTGAAACGGTCAACCATTTCCACACTGAATATGGCTTCAGTCCGAGTCAAATCTTCTGTCAAGTCACCGGCAAGCCAATCGGTGATTATTCCGACAACGAGTTTCAGAGTGTCCTCAGCTTAATCTGCGAGTCGAATGACGGAGCGGATGAAGCTGCTGATGATCTTGCGCTCCGCATATTCGGCTCAATGCGTCCGAGTCTCCGCTGGAACAAATTTCGCGTTGAGACAGTCGCAGAATTAAGAGTGAGTCATCCCGACGAAACTCTGGCCTACCTTATCAACCGAATGTTCGCTCCGCACAATCGACTCAAAGGTGGCGTAACTCCGCGTCATCTAGAAGAGCGTATCAAAGCATGGAAGCATATTGAGTCGTGGGAGCAATCTGACGACACGAATACGCTGATGTATATGCTTCTCGAAATCGACGCCAAGATGGGACTCGATGTAGAGCAACCACCCTATAACTGGCAAGATTTCTTCAACGCTGAGTCTATGAAGCATCGCGTCGAAATGCTGCAAGGTTGGTATTCTCAACTCATGGAGCGGTGGGAGAAACGAATCAAAGCGGAGGAAATGCAAACGAAATGGATGCGGCATGGCAACGTGCTGGCTAAAGCAGCATTTCGTGACGTATATATGGAGTCGCAACCGCTGACTCAAACCGCTATCAAGAAAGCTGCAAAGGCAGCCGATAAACAAATATTCGCCGAGGCGCTTTACGATGTTCTCGGGGATATTTTCGACTCAAATCTGGAACCCAAGAAAGAGGCTCCTAAGCCGGTGGTCGTTCCGTTGAAACGAGTCATCAATCCATTCGCAAGGAAAGCATAATGGCAAACCTATTCGCCCCAAAGCCTAAGACTGAGACTCCATCTGAGTCAGAAGTCACAACGGCTGTACGCGCTGCAATTGCGGACAACGCAGAGGCAGACTCACTGATTGACGACGTTCCAATGGTGGATGTAGTTGAGCCAGCCGAGGAACGATTTACGGGATATAAGAAACTCTCGACTCTAATCGAGGGTGATTTTCCGTTCGACGAAAGCCAGCTTGACGCAATCGACGGACTCGCAACTGAAAAGTATGCTTGTCTGACTGGCGCGGCTGGCACCGGCAAAACGACGACGACAAAAGCTGTTGTTGATCGAATCATGAAACAAACGATTCTTTCGGCGGTGGATATGAGCACCTACTGGAAGAAAGGTTCTGAATCATCAACTGACCGCGACGACGATTATGAAATGCCGGAGGGTCGAATCCCAGCGGTTGCGCTCTGCGCGTTTACGGGTCGCGCGAGTCAGATGATTAAGAAAAACTTTCCGAGGGATTGGCATGGCAACATCATGACGATTCACCGGATGCTCGGATTTGTCCCTGAGTATTATGAAGATTGGGACGGTGAGACGAGCGAGTATAAGATGAAGATGCGATTCGTCCCGACGTACAACTCAATGTTCAAGTTGCCGTGGGACGTAATCATAATCGACGAAGCGGGTATGCTCGGACTCGACCTCTGGCATCAACTGCTCGACGCGGTTAAGGATGATTGTCGAATCATAATGATCGGCGATATCAATCAGCTTCCGCCGGTGCATGGTAAGTCGATTTTTGGATACGCAATGGCTAACTGGCCCGCGTGGGAATTGACTCATGTGCACAGGCAACAGGGAGTGAACAACGAGATTGTTGATAATGCTTGGCGAATCATTCACGGACAGAAACCGCAATCCGGCGGTAGGTTCTCGATGGTTCCCTTGCAAAAGGATGCTCAATTTTCGAGTCGTCAAGTGCGGGCTATGCTCCCCAAGATGAAAG
>Ga0157371_10004599_pt1 | contig 11982 bp, 12 predicted proteins | sample C45metaG_FD_113462 | JGI IMG/M metagenome (GOLD analysis project Ga0157371, IMG submission 113462) | Corn rhizosphere microbial communities from Kellogg Biological Station, Michigan, USA - C4-5 metaG | ecosystem: Host-associated > Plants > Roots > Rhizosphere > Soil | place: USA: Michigan... | reverse complement strand
GCTGCTGCTCACGGACACGTTCAAGTTCTGGTTCCATACCTTAATTCAATTATTGGGCCTAAGGGGTTCCACCATGGCTAGCACACTCTCTTCAGAGATCGAGTCAATTCCTCCCGGGAAGATCGGGAACAGCAACTGCGTATTACTCACAAAAGCAATTTGTTTGCTATCTGGCGACCAGGATGGTGTATTGATCGTGCCTTGTCCGCCATATAGGTAGGCAATCACCTTGGGCTTTCCTCCTTGTACCGGCATCAGCCGGATGTAGACATGCTTATAGAAAGGATGGTCGCTGGGCTCCACCTCCTCTTTCAAAAAGGAGAGAAATACCACCCATTTACCATCTGGCGATACATGGGGAAACCAATTGTTAAACTGATCATCCGTGATCTGGGTCTGTGCGCTTCCATCCGCTTTCATTCTCCAGATCTGCATCAGCCCACTGCGCACCGAGTTGAAGTAAATGAACTTTCCGTCAGGTGTATACTCCGGGCCATCATCCAATCCGGGAGCCGTCGTTAATCGCTTTTCTGGCCCACCCGCAGCTGGGATCCTGTAAATATCAAATTCTTTATTCCTTTGTCCGGTAAACACGAGGTACTTGCCGTTTGGCGACCAGCCGTGCATATAAGAAGGACCAACCGGCGTCACCCGCCTGGCCATTCCCCCGGTACTCGGGACAACATAGCCCACGGAAGAGCCATTCTCACCCTCGCCGCTGCTGATCGCCAGCCATTTACCATCAAAGGACAGTACATGGTCGTTGTTATTCTTTTTGGCATCACCGGTTTCCATGCGTTCGGGTATAGGGGTACTCAGGTCTAACCTATATAAGCTACCCCCTGAATTGAAGATCAGCGAACTACCGTCTTTGTTCCAGTTGGGCGCTTGTATGGATCCAGGGTCCTGGTAAATGATCCGGCTTGTCCGCGTACCTACATCAAGCAGTTCCAGGTTGCTTCCGATGTATTGACGGTAAGGCACCAGGCTGGTTGGTGCCGGCACAACCATGCGCACATTACTAAATACAGCTTTTTCAGTTACATTGGCGTTATGTGCGCAGACAAATAGCCCCACATACACGTCCTCGCCCAGATCCAGTTCTTCCATGCTTTCAGAAACAAAGGTTTCGCCGGCTTTGGCAACCGACATGGTGTAAGAACGCCCTCGTCGTTCCAATTGGACAACATCCGGAGCTACGATGGTAGATCTAACCTCCCTGGTCTCCGCACCAGCCTCCGCCCGGTATTGGAGCGCGCTTAATCCATCACCATGGACGGTTGCATCCAGGTACTTCGAATTGGAATCCAGCGAGCTGCGCACCATCCAACCCCATTTTCGATGGGGATCATGGCCCTGACCCAGAAAAGCGCCGTTTACACGCAAAATAAAATCACCTTTTATCTTACGCCAAAGAAAATGAAAGGCATCGTTGCCGCCCCAAATGTTCGATCCCGAGCCGGTTACGGTGTAAACCTGACTTTGCATGTTGTAAGCCGAACTTCCCGGATGTTTGACGTTCCCAACGTCGGATGCATGATTAAAAATTCCGAAAGTGGCACTTTGTGCCTGAACAAATAACGGTAATAGCAAGGCCAGAAACAGCCATAGGCAACGGAGAAATGGAGAATAGCGCATAGGCATGTCGACTCTATTAACTGCTTACTCTAATATAATTGTTTCATGCTGAAATACAGCAAATTATTTGTGCAGGTTATTATCGATTTATCTCAACATTTCAATGTAGGCGCCACTTCCGGGTTCGGCCGGATAATTGTTAAATATTTCGCATGAAATCAGCAATTGTAATTGGAGCCACGGGGATGGTCGGCAAAGCACTTGTTAAGTTACTGATCGCCGATGCCCGTTTCGGGAAGATCTATGTTTACGGACGACGTTCCCTGGGCATTCAAACCCGAAACTGGCCGAACAGCTTGTCGACTTCAACAAGCCGGATAGCTGGCAAGAGCTCGTACGTGGGGACATCCTGTTTTCTACGTTAGGTACGACGCTCAAACAAGCTGGAGGAGAACAGGCCCAGTATAAAATTGATCATACTTATCAGTATCAATTTGCCCAGGCAGCAGCTTATAACGAAGTACCCGCCTATGTGCTTGTATCTTCCGCATCGGCCAGCCCGGATTCAAAACTTTTTTATTCCAGGATGAAGGGTGAATTGGAACGGGATGTGAAAAAACTGCCGTTTAAAAGCATTAATATCTTACAACCAAGTTTGCTTCACGGAGACCGGGAACAGGAACGCTTTGGTGAAAAGCTGGGTTATACGGTATTGAACGGACTCAATACAATCGGCTTGTTCCGGAAGTACCGCGCAATTGAAGCGCAAACTGTGGCGCTGGCCATGATCAATGCCGGTTTACAAGCATTAAACGGCGTCCATACTTATGCCTTAGATGAGATCTTTAACCTGGCGGGCTAAAATCCTTTGGTGGATGACAGGTCCATTAACCTGATGTTGCGAAAATCGACAGGTTGACCTTCGCTTTGCAAAGCAATATATCCGCTTTTCAATAACTTTCCATCTTGCTTTATCTTAGGATCGTACCTGTTCACGACATCACCACCGATCTGCGGCTTGCTGTATTTCATGACTGTATCTCCATTGATGATATGCGTGATCAGCGAATCACCGAGTACGATCAGCTCCGCATGTACCCATTGATCCCCATCGTAGGTCTTGGATTTCGAATCAATGCAATGTCTTTCATCAAGCTTGCCCTCATAGACGATCTTAGTGCCTGGAGAGCACATGTTGCCCGTCGTTCTGGGCTTTCCATCTCCCAATCCGCCCAACAGCTGGAACTCTATGGAGATCGGCCAATCCTGCTCTTTCGGCATCGTCCGTGGATCCTGTGAATGGAACATCACGCCGCTGTTCCGCAGGGTGTAATCCGGAGCACCTTTTTGCAACGCACCGGTAAAGCGATAGTCAAACTCCAGGTGGTAATAAGAATACGGGATCTTGTAATACAGATGTCCAAACTGGTCATTGAAATCACCGTACTGATCATAGCGCACCTGGATAACGCCGTCCTTAACCCGGAACGTCTCTCCAAAATTATCACCAACCTCGTGATGATGAATCTTCACCATCCAGTCCTTAAGGTCCTTCCCATTGAATAGCTGGATCCAGCGAGGTTTTGGCGCTTTGAAACTGGTTAAAGAACACGTTAAAGCCAGGACTAAAACGCAGAACATGGGACGGACATAGAGACGCATAAGGATGATGTTTAGGTTGATAGTTAAATGTAAAGAATTCGGCCGACCCAAACAAATCACCGGCTCCACCATGCGCTAATCTCATTTAAACAACTATGCAGGACCAAACCCGGTGCACACCCAGTGTGAGCACGGCAAAACGCCCTGGTTGGGCCCTGTTTAGGCCCTGTTTAGGCCCTGGTTGAGCCTTGATTGCACCGAATATTTCCCGATGCAAAATCGCAGGAGTTAAGAATCTAAAAACAATTTTCATTGATCGACTATTATTTAAGTGCTGGGTATCTACCAGCATTTAAAATGGGAGGTTTTTATGCTCAGAAGTGTTAAAAATTTAATCGGATTTACAATTGGCGCTACCGACGGAGAGATCGGTAAGGTAAAAGATATTTATTTCGATGATCTGACCTGGAAGGTCAGGTATTTCGTTGTAGAAACCGGCAATTGGCTGGTCGGACGGAAAGTCTTGCTTTCTCCAGTCGCACTCCATGCGGCCGACATGGATGGCAAAACCTTCCCAACAGGCCTGACCAAAGATCAGGTAAAAAACAGTCCGGATATCGATACCGATAAGCCTGTATCTGTACAACAGGAAGAGGAACTGCATAAACATTATTTATGGCCCCAGGAGATGGAAGGCGGCCTGGGCTTTATGACAACCGGTATGGTGGGTGGCGTTATCGCTCCTGACATCCCGCTGGAAGAGCGTCTAAAAAGGAATGCAGGATCGGATGGCATTGTTGACGAATCTATGCCGGTGTTTGAAACTGGTGGGGACAAACATTTACGAAGTTTTGATGGTTCTACAGGGTATACCATTCACGCCAATGATGGTGAATTTGGGGAACTGAGCGACTTTCTGATTGAGGATACACTTTGGTCTGTCCCTTTCGTCGTGATCAAATCTGGCAACCTGTTTTCAAATAAGAAGGTCTTAAGGCCAACGAGCAGCATTGAAAAAATTGAATGGGCAAATTCCTCCGTTTATGTAAGTCACAGTGTGGATTTTCTAAAGCAGCTACCGGAATTTAAGGAAGATCAGTTGGATATCCCTGACTTCGGCACCGGATTATAGATCATTGAGGTCATCATATTACAAAAGAGGAAGCATTAACAAGCTTCCTTTTTTTTCATCTTAATTTTTGTACTGTACAGTTATTCAACGGATAACTTGTATCTTACAGACCGTTTGCAATAATAAAATGACAGCTAGAACATCCTTCAACTGGTCTGATGACCATGAGCCACACAAGTCCAGAACCAAGATTATCATTAATGATCATCCGGAGATCCGTTCCTTGATTGGAAGAAACCCCTACACCTTTCTCGTAATTCTTTTCTGTGTATCCCTACAGCTGGCATTAACCTGGGTGCTGGTCGACCAACCCTGGTGGTGGAGCGTGATTGCAGCTTATGCAATCGGCGCATTTGCCTGTCATACCTTGTATGTTTGTATACATGAATGTTCACATAACCTGGTCTTCAAGAATAAGACTTTAAACATCATCAGCAGCATTATCGCCAACCTGCCGATGGTTTTTCCAAGTGCGGTTTCTTTTACCAAATACCACATGAAGCACCACTCCTATCAGGGTGTCGAAGAATTGGATGCAGATATGCCTTTCCGCTGGGAAGCAAAAATGATCAATAACTCCAGTATTGGAAAAGCCACCTGGTTGTTATTCTATCCTATTTTCCAGGCCTTACGTCCGACGCGGTTGAAGGAGATCAAAATGTTTGACACCTGGACCTTCGTCAACTTCGCGGTACAGATCGCCTTTATGGCATTGGTGATCTATGCTTTTGGTCCCAAAGCCCTCATTTACCTGACCTTAAGTTTCTTTTTCTCGGTTGGCCTACACCCGCTTGGAGCCAGATGGATCCAGGAGCACTTTTTAACACATGGCGACCACCAGGAAACGAAAAGCTATTACGGCCCGTTGAATGTTTTGAACTTAAACGTAGGCTACCATAATGAACACCATGACTTTCCTTCCGTTCCATGGAATAAACTGCCGGCCTTAAAGAAGATGGCCTCCGGGCACTATGATAATTTAGGCTATCATACTTCATATAGTGGCTTGCTTTTTCAGTTTTTAACAAACCGCGATCTCTCGGTGTATTCCCGCACGGCACGCTCAAACCGCGGAAAAACAGGGACTTCGAAGAAAGCGCAGGCCGCTGCACAAGTTTAAAGATCCAGGATTTTTCATTTTACTTAACGGCAGAGATTTCAGGATCCCTGCCGTTTTTTATTTGCATTTAACTTAGGTACAATCAGGTTGCAACCTGTCCAGGCAATCCCACCAGACGCTGGAGAAAACAAGAAAATAGCTTGCAGCTTACGTGTGTAGTGAACCTGCGCTGAGCAAATTTTTTGGACTGTAACCCAGCCTTTTGTAAAAAAGTTACATCTTTCAAATCGAATATTGCTGAATAATCGCATATTAGACCATGGTAAGTATCAAAGCGGGGCTAAGGCTGGTATAAAGCAATGAAGATCTCCAACAAAGACGTTTTCGATTACAGGTTGACCATTCAAGCACTTGGTGTCATCCTGACCTATATGCACACGGACCTCTACGAGTACATGTACTATCTGACTTTTAAGCGGAGCATGAAGTCCTATGCCAAGGAATTTAATGATGCCTGGGAAAACAGCATTGATCACGACGAATTTTTTGAAGGTATCAATGACCGGATCGTTCAAAACTGTTTTAATACCCATGGAAAGATCATTGACTGCAAACAGGAACTCATCCTGCGTTTTGGTCTCAATGAGGTTGAAGACCTGGAAAGCCGGGAGATTATCACTGAAGCGCAGCGGTATCACCCTTTTCAGCTGTTATTTAAGCGCTCAAAAAGCTACAAAAGACTGAGTTTATATTATGAACGAACACTGGATGGCTTTATAGAATGTTTATTTATCTATGCCTGTTCCCTTACGGCAGAAAAATATAAAATTCCTTTGGTGTTAAAAAAGCCATTTAAAGGGCCGGCGGAAGATTGGTTTAAACTGCTAAACCACGATGATCCTACTATCGAGTTGCTTCAAAGTCTGATTATGGATCTGCATCAGGAACTATCCACCTTGCGTGTAATCCTGAAAAAGTAAATCACCTTAGATTTAATTTGCTTAAAAAACCTTAAATTCGATAAAGCTGCCAGGGACAGGAGGAATCTGCATGTAACATGAGGGGTCGGATGATCTCAGGATCAGGAGGTAATGGCGGCATCTTGGAACAATTAACACCAACGCTATATGTCAACATTAAACGAATTTCGTAAAGAGCTGGACCAGGAGTCTGTCGTAACACGTAAAATGCTTGAGCGGGTTCCGGCGGATAAACAGGACTGGCAGCCCCATCAAAAAAGCATGACCATTAAACAACTTGCAGCACATATCGCCGAGCTGCCGGGGTGGGTAAGTATGGCATTTACGACCGACGAAATGGACTTTTCTTCAACTCCGTATTCGCCTCCGTCCTGGACGACGGTTGATGAACTGCTCGCGGTATTTGACAAGGAATTGGCCGGTGCACGGCAACATCTGTCTAATGGCCAGGAAGAAGATCTGGAGCCGCAATGGCTTCTGCGCGATGCAGACAACATTTACATGAGGATGAGCAAACGCGAACTGGTTCGACATGCGATCAGCCAGACCATCCACCACCGGGCTCAACTTGGCGTTTACCTGCGGTTACTTGACATTCCAATTCCAGGCACATACGGCCCAAGTGCCGATGAACAAAGTTTCTAACGTTATTCACGGAGGCAATTTCTGGTTAAATATACTTTCTGTACCAGCAAAAAGGCTGTTCGTCACATTTTTCTCACAGGCCATTCTAAATGCATTAGTATTGATCAAAAATCAAGATTATGAAAATTAGATGGCCTGAACATGAGGCTGTTTTGGTCCGCATTACCGCAACAGCCCTAACTGGAAAATACGTGTACGACATGTTTCACACGTCGCACTTCAACCTGGAGTATATTAGCCGGATCTTATTGCCGCAGCTGATCACGATTCTATTGATGTACCTGGCATACGTCTGGCTGAACCGCCGGATCGTGCCGGTTATTTTATCCAAAAACAAGAACTTACTTCGGGTCGGATGGGCAGTCGTGCAGCTGCTGCTTATTGCTTACATATTGGGTCCGGTGCTCAACTTTGCGGCGTACTATCTCGCCGGAAGTCAGCAGATCCCCTCCATAGATTTCCCTTTTGCCTTCGGGCATCATCCGCAACCCCTGTTCAATACTTTAGGCGGATGGGGCTTCAGCCTACTTTTCGTCATTCTGTACCTGATTTATGCACTAATTAGGGAACTGATTGTCCGTGAACTGGAGCGGACGCGTCCAAATCAGCCTATAGTTGTAACGATGGCTAATGAGACCACCCTTTTTCTCCTGGCCTTGTTTGCGCTCCCTGTTTTTACAAGTACATTTGACCTGATCAGGGAGCCGCTCTACTATCATTTTTATTACGCCTGCCTGCTGCCAACCCAGGCTGTTTTTCTCTGCAATAAGTACTTCCTGTTTCCACTAAAAGCGAACAAATCATTTTACAGCTGGGCGGTTGCGGGTCCACTCCTGTTCTTCAGCTATGTCTTTTCACTGCTGTTTAGCTTTACATTGGCTTCGGACTGGTCCATTTTAGCTGTTAATCTAATCTGGGCCATGCAGATCCTCTTTGTAATTCCGATTTCGTGGCTGGACTATTTGCAGCACCGCGACCGGGTGCTCAGGTTGCGTGGCGTAGAGCAAGCGCTGGTGAAATCCACAGCAGACCTGCAATTCTTAAGGATGCAGATCAACCCCCACTTCCTGTTCAATGCCCTAAACACCATTTATGGTACAGCCTTAACAGAGGGCGCTTACCGGACAGCAGAAAGCACCTTAAAGCTTGGCGATATGATGCGTTTTATGATTCATGAGAATACAATGGACTTCATCCCCCTGGATAAGGAAATTGATTACCTCCGGAATTTTATCGACCTTCAAAAGTTACGCATCCAGGATTCACCAGACATCTCCATTGAGGCAGACATGGAAAGTCAGAGTACCGGGCTCCGGATCGTGCCTATGTTACTGATCCCCCTGGCTGAAAATGCATTTAAGCACGGCATAGACCTTGCAGAAAAATCCCATATTCGCATACAGCTTCGTGTTTCGGAGGGGGTACTTGTCTATGAAGTGCGTAACAGCTTACATGACATGCAGGAAGGCGACTACGAAAAGGAACATTCAGGCATTGGCCTGGGCAATGTGAAAGAGCGTTTACTGATCTTTTATCCCGAGAAACACGAGTTCAGTTGTGGAGTCGAAGAAAATGAGTTTGTTTGTCGGCTGGTCATTCATTTATAACAGAAAACCAATTCATGCTTAAGGCTATAGCTATTGATGACGAACCCATCGCACTGGATGTGATTAAGACATTGGCAGAGCAAGTCCCCTATCTTCAAATGGAAGGTTATTTCGGAAATCCATTAAAAGCCCTGGCCATTCTTCAAAAGGAAGATATCGATCTCCTGTTTTTGGATATCAAAATGCCGGGGCTATCTGGAACGGAATTCCTGAAGAGTTTGTCAAATGCGCCTATGGTCATCTTTACCACAGCCTATAGCGAACATGCGGTACAAAGTTTTGAACTCAACGCCATAGACTATTTGCTTAAGCCCTTTTCCATGGCTCGCTTCCTGCAAGCTTGCAACAAAGCCCAGGCGCAACTTGAATGGCGAAGGCCGAAAGTACCCCAACCCTTGTTCATCAAAAGTGGCTATGCCCAGGTCCGGGTAGAGCCCGGGGAGATCATCTATGCGGAAAGTGCAGGGAACTATGTGAAGTTTGTCCTCGAGTCGGGAATCCTGATGTCCAGGCTTACTATGGCGCAGGTAACTGATCTACTATCTTCGGATGCTTTTATCCAGATTCACCGATCGTTTCTGGTAGGTACCAGGCATGTGACCCGGGTGGATAAACACAGCGTTTGGCTCGGAAACGTTGAACTGCCTATCGGGGCAGCCTACACGCAGGTACTTCAAGCCTTTGTTGACGGGAAAAAGAATGAAATCTGATGTTTACGACCGATAAACTGGCATCTTTCCATCGTCTTTGGTCGTTAATTACCGAAGCCTTGCAGAGATTCCAATAAACGTTTGATAGACATTTAATAATTTTATATCTTACCTGCATGCAAAGCAGCAAAACGCTGCCTTATCCTAACCAGATATCATGCCCATGAACACGAACCTTGCTTCGAAATTCCTGCCAGGTAAAGGAAACCTGATCCTGATTTTACTCCTCCTGAGTTCAACTTTGTTCTGCTTTGCGCAGGGAAATGGTGCTCTCAAACCCAAAAGCTGGACATCAGACAATGGAAACGGTACTTTCACCAATCCGCTGTTTTACGATGAGTTTTCAGATCCCGACATGATCCGGGTGGGCGACGATTATTATCTGACCGGCACAACCATGCATGCTATGCCAGGCCTTCCTGTACTTCATTCAAAAGATCTGGTAAACTGGAAATTTCTTTGTTATGTAGTTGACAAACTGGATTTCGGACCAGCATACCGGCTGGAGAATGGAAAGGATATTTATGGGCAGGGTGTTTGGGCACCGAGCTTCCGTTATCATAACGGTAAGTTCTATATCTTTTTCAATGTAAACGGGCAGACGGCTCAGATGTATACTGCAAGTAAACCTGAGGGCCCATGGACGCATACGCCGATGAAAAGGTCGTTTCATGACCTATCTGTCCTGTTTGATGATGACGGCAAGACCTACGTGGTTTGGGGATATGATGAATTGCGCATGGCGGAGTTAACCTCGGACCTTACAGATGTGAAACCAGGCACAGAACAAGTAATTGTACCCAAGGGAAGTGGAGCTGGTGAAGGTTGCCATTTTTATAAGATTAATGGCAAATACTACATCACCAGCACGAACTACGACCCACTTTGCTACCAGGTTTGTTTGCGCGCAGACAAGCCGACGGGGCCTTATGAGGTTAACGTGATGAGCGCGGAAGAAAACTTCGGTGTAGGTACAGGATGGCAACATAAGAACATTCGTACAGGTCCGCCATTTGCATTGTCGCCACCAAGGCCGAATTATGTAGGCTCTGTAACCTTGCATCAGGGTGGGATTGTGCAAACCCAGTCGGGCGAGTGGTGGGGCTGGTCGATGATGGACCATAACTCCGTTGGACGTTTGACTGGCTTATCACCTGTGACCTGGAAAGACGGCTGGCCATATTTCGGCTTACCGGGCAACCTGACCCGTTCACCGGCAACCTGGGTGAAACCGAACACCGGATTCTCCTCCCCCCGGGCGGCGCCTTTTGAGCGTTCCGACGATTTCTCCGGTAAAACACTAAAACCGGTTTGGCAGTGGAACCACGTTCCTCTGGAAGGTAAGTGGTCGCTTACAGCCAAAAAGGGATCCTTGCGTTTATCTTCGCTCCCGGCCAAGGACTTCTGGATGGCACGAAACTCACTTACCCAGCGGGCTATAGGGCCCGAATCCATTGCCACAACCGAGGTTGATTTCCGGGGTTTGAAAGATGGTGATCAAGCCGGATTGGCCTTGCTCAATCTTCCCTATTCCTGGATCGGAGTGAGTAAGAATGGTAAAGAAACTACGATCAGGCATTTCGATCAACAAACGGGCAAAAGCCTGACTGAGCCATTAAGGTCTTCAAAAGTCTGGCTTCGGGTGCACTGCAATTTTGACACGGAGAAAGCACAATTCAGCTACAGCACGGATGGTCGTTCTTTCCAGGCGGTGGGCGACACAACGATCATGGTGTTTCAGCTACGAACATTTCAGGGCGTCCGTTTTGCTCTATTTAATTACAATGAGAAAGGTTCTGCTGGTGGATATGCAGACTTCAACAGCTTTACAGTGGACGAACCCAGGTCCAGTGGATTAACCAGACCTATTCCTTACAACGAGATCATCACGCTACGCAGTTTGGCGGATAGCACCATTTTGGTTAACTGGAAAGATTTTGTTCGCCCTGTTCCCATGAACAGCCCATTTGCAAAAGGGAACGCTGCGCAGTTCCGGGTGCTTGATCGTGGCAATGGCCGGATCGCCCTGCAGTCTGTTGCAGATAGCGGCTTTGTGGTGATTAAGGGATTGGGTGGAATGGCTGAAGTGCGGATTGAAAAGGAAGAAAAAGGCCTGGCTTCACAGTTCCAATGGCAGGACATGCTCCGTGGTGATCTGATGCTCATGTCCTTGGTTACAAACCGGTACCTGTTTGCCGATCCGCATCAGGGCAGCCTGACTTCAGCAGATGCCGTGGGAACCAGGCCAGACCGGCAAGACGGCGCTTGCTTTTTCTGGAACCTGGCAGCGAATTAGCTTATTATTTTTCCTGATGGAGACTGATCCGGTTTCCATCAGGATCGGTCACAGCCATAAAGCGTCCCCATGGGGTATTGTCGATTTTACCGGGTTCAATGCCGGCCGCGATGAGGTCGGAACTATCTTTTTCGATATCGCCTGTTTTAATGACAAGGCCATCAATGCAGCCTGCCGGCATGTTATCAAACCATGTCACCAGGGTAATGAAAACTCCGCCACCTGGAAAGCCCATTTGGATCCATTTCTGGTCGCCCTGGTACGGAGCTTCAACGGCAACTTCAAAGCCTAGTTTTTGGTAGAACTGCTTGGCCCGTTGCTGATCAGTAACAGGTATGGAGATAATTTCGATTGCTTTCATGGAAAGGGATT
>Ga0157371_10004595_pt1 | contig 11988 bp, 10 predicted proteins | sample C45metaG_FD_113462 | JGI IMG/M metagenome (GOLD analysis project Ga0157371, IMG submission 113462) | Corn rhizosphere microbial communities from Kellogg Biological Station, Michigan, USA - C4-5 metaG | ecosystem: Host-associated > Plants > Roots > Rhizosphere > Soil | place: USA: Michigan... | reverse complement strand
TCACAACCGCGGAAGAGTCGAACCGCGGAAGAGAGAAGAACCCCATGACCGAATCCCGCCTAGCCGTCGTCATCCTCGCCGCGGGCCAGGGAACCCGGATGAAGTCGTCCCGTCCGAAGGTCCTGCACGAGCTGGCCGGCATGTCCATGCTCGGCCACGTGCTCTCGATGACGGAACAGCTGGGCGCGGCCCACGTCGTCGCCGTGGTGCGGCATGCGCGAGACGAGATCGCCGCGGTGGTCGTCGAGCATCTCCCGTCGGCCATCATCGTGGACCAGGACGAGATCCCCGGCACCGGCCGCGCGGTGGAGCTCGCCCTCTCGGGCCTGCCCGCGGGATTCGACGGCCAGGTCGTCGTGCTGAGCGCGGATGTCCCGTTGCTCGACGCGGACACCGTGCAGCGGCTCGTGGAGAGCCACGTCGGGTCGGGCAACACGCTCACCCTGCTGAGCACGGTCTTCGACGACCCGACCGGGTTCGGCCGCATCCTGCGCTCGTCGGACGGCGCGTTCGACTCGATCGTGGAGCAGAAGGATGCCACCGAGGAACAGCTCCTGGTCACCGAGGTGAACGCGGGCGTGTACGTGTTCGAGGTGTCGGCGCTGCGTGCGGCGCTCGGCGCGATCGGGACGGACAACGCGCAGAAGGAGAAGTATTTGACGGATGCCGCGGCCGGCATACGCGCATCCGGAGGCCGCATCGAGGCGGTCCCCGTCGCCGACCGCTGGCTGGTCGCTGGGATCAACGACCGCGCCCAGTTGAGCGCGGCCGGGGTGGAACTGAACGCGCGCATCGTGCGCGGCTGGCAGCTCGCCGGGGTGACCGTGCAGGACCCGGCATCCACCTGGATCGACCTCAAGGCCACTCTGGCGGAGGACGTCGAGCTGCTTCCGGGCACCCGCATCAAGGGCGCGACCGTCATCGAGCGCGGCGCCGTCGTGGGCCCGGACACGACTCTCGTGGACTGCGAGATCGGCGAGGGCGCAGTCGTCAAGCGCACGGACGCGACGCTCGCGGTGATCGGGGCGGGGGCATCCGTCGGCCCGTTCGCCTACCTGCGCCCGAACACGGTCCTGGGCGCGGACGGCAAGATCGGAACCTTCGTCGAGACGAAGAACTCGCGCATCGGCCGGGGCAGCAAGGTGCCGCACCTGAGCTACATCGGCGACACCGAGGTCGGCGAGGGGTCGAACGTCGGGGCGGCCACGATCACCGCCAACTACGACGGGGTGAACAAGCACCGCACCTCCGTCGGGTCGCACGTGCGCACGGGGTCCCACAACGTGTTCGTCGCCCCCGTTAGAATTGGCGACGGAGCCTACACGGGAGCCGGGACGGTCGTCCGCAAGGATGTGCCTGCCGGGGCTCTTGCCATTAGTGTGGCTCCACAACGCAATATGACTGGCTGGGTCGAAGCGAATCGCCCGGGCACTGCGGCGGCGGATGCGGCTGCGGCGGCCGGCGAGAAGTCCACCGACTGACCGCCGGACCTTCAGAACAGCCGACGACGGCGGAGAGCGGGATACGTGTCCGAGATCAAAATCAACGGACAGAAGAGGCTCGTGATCGTCTCCGGTCGAGCCCACCCGCAACTCGCGATCGACATCGCGGCCGAACTCGACACCGACCTGGTGCACACCAACGCCCGCACCTTCGCGAACGGCGAGATCTATGCGCGCTACGGCGAGAGCGTGCGCGGATGCGACGCCTTCGTCATCCAGTCGCACACCGACCCGATCAACGAGTGGCTCATGGAGCAGCTCATCATGGTGGACGCGCTCAAGCGGGCCTCGGCCAAGCGCATCACCGTCGTCGCCCCGTTCTACCCGTACGCGCGCCAGGACAAGAAGGGCCGCGGCCGCGAGCCGATCTCCGCCCGCCTGGTCGCCGACCTGTTCAAGGCGGCGGGCGCGGACCGGATCATGTCCGTCGACCTGCACGCCGCGCAGATCCAGGGCTTCTTCGACGGACCCGTCGACCACCTGTTCGCAATGCCGGTGCTGCTCAAGCACTTCCAGTCCAAACTCGACACCTCGAACCTCACCGTCGTCTCGCCCGACATGGGGCGGGTGCGCGTCGCCGACATCTGGAGCGACAAGCTGGGCTCGCCGTTGGCGATCATCCACAAGCGCCGCGACCCGCTCGTGCCGAACAAGGTGTCGGTGCACGAGATCATCGGGCCGGTCGACGGGCGCGTCTGCCTCATCGTCGACGACATGATCGACACCGGCCGCACGATCGTCGCCGCGGCCCGGGCGCTCAAGGAGGCGGGCGCCCTCAGCGTCGTCGTCGCCGCGACGCACGCGATCCTGTCCGACCCGGCCACCGAGATCCTGCAGTCGGAGTTCATCAACTCCGTCGTGGTGACCGACACCCTGCCGATCCCTCAGGCGAAGCGCTTCCCGACCCTGACCATCCTGCCGATCGCGCCCCTGTTGGCGCTCGCCATCCAGCAGGTCTTCGGCGACGGCTCGGTCACCTCGATGTTCGACGGCGCCGCCTGATTTCAGCCGGCCTCGCGCCGTGCCCGCATCGACCCGGGCATGTCTGAGTTCAGCTGCCCAGAGTGGGCACCGGCAGTCTCGCATTCCCGGGGATGAGCCCGAGGGATGCCACGTGCCGGTCGCCCCCGAACGCGCCGACCGTGTAGCACTCCCAGCCGATCCCGCCCGCGCCGAAGATCTCGAAGCGTGCGGATGCCCCGCTCGCGTCCGGGGCCGCGTAGTGCACCCAGGTGGCGCACGCCGATTCGGCGGTGGCGGAACTCACCGAGACGGTGGTGACGATCCCCGGAAGCACCAGGGCGATCACGCCGAGGACGACGACGGAACGGATGACGACCATCCGTCGCCTGCCCCCGAGCGGCCGGTCGTCGGCCGGCTCGTAGCCCGCCAGCTCCGGGTGCTCTTCCTGTCCGTCCATAGCCCACCAAGTCTCGCATGCGGCGCAGTGTCACGCGGTGGCCTGGGCGCGATGACCCCGGTGCGACGGCTAGTGCGTGCTCGGCTCGGTCGAGATCTCGCTGCGGTCGCCCGACCAGAGCGTGTGGAAGACGCCCGGCTCATCCACCCGCTTGTAGGTGTGGGCGCCGAAGAAGTCGCGCTGCCCCTGCACGAGGGCGGCGGGCAGCCGCTTCGACGCGAGCGAGTCGTAGTAGCTGAGCGCCGCGCCGAAGCCGGGGATCGGGATGCCGGACAGGGCCGCGGTCGACACGACCCGGCGCCAGGCCGCCTCGCCCTCCTTGACCGCCCTGGCGAAGTACGGGTCGACCAGCAGCGTCGGGATGGACGCGTCCTTCGCGTAGGCCTCGACGATGCGGTTGAGGAACTGCGCCCGGATGATGCAGCCTCCCCGCCAGATCGTGGCGACCGCGCCCTTGTCGATGTCCCAGCCGTACTTCTCGGCTCCCGCGATGATGGCGTCGAAGCCCTGCGCGTACGCGACGACCTTGGAGGCGTAGAGCGCGGCGCGCACGTCGTCCTCGAAGGAGGTCCCTTCGCCGATGACGGCGATCTCCGGGCGTGCGTCGATGGTCGCCTGCACGGCCTCGCGCTGCTCCGGGTGGCTGGAGACGGCGCGGGCGAAGACGGCCTCCGCGATGCCGCCGACCGGCACGCCGAGGTCGAGCGCGTTCTGCACGGTCCACACTCCCGTGCCCTTGGAGCCGGCCTGGTCGAGCACGATGTCGACGAACGGCTTGCCGGTCTTCGCATCCACCTGCCTGAGCACCTCCGCGGTGATCTCGATCAGGTACGATTCGAGGTCGCCGGAGTTCCAGGTGCTGAAGACGTCCGCGATCGCGGCGGGGGAGTGCCCGGCGACGTTGCGCAGCAGGTCGTAGGCCTCGGCGATGAGTTGCATGTCGGCGTATTCGATGCCGTTGTGCACCATCTTGACGAAGTGGCCCGCGCCATCGGTGCCGATGTGGGTGACACAGGGCACGCCGTCGACCACGGCGGCGATGGACTCGAGGATGGGACCGAGGGTCTTGTACGACTCGACCGAGCCGCCGGGCATGATGCTCGGCCCCTTGAGTGCACCCTCCTCGCCGCCGGAGATGCCGACGCCGACGAAGTGCAGGCCCTTCTCGCGCAGCGCCTTCTCACGCCGGATGGTGTCCTGGAAGTTCGCGTTGCCGCCGTCGACGATGATGTCGCCCGGCTCGAACACCTCCGAGAGCTGCTGGATGACGGCATCCGTTCCCTTGCCCGCCTGCACCATGATGATGGCGGTGCGGGGCTTGGCCAGCGATGCGGCGAAGTCCTCGATGCTCGTCGAGGGCACGAAGCCTTCGTCGGGGTGTTCGGACAGGAGGAGGTCGGTGCGCTCGGGCGAGCGGTTGTAGACGGCGACCGTGTTGCCCGCGCGGCTGGCCAGGTTGCGAGCCAGGTTCGACCCCATGACGGCGAGCCCGACCACCCCGATGTTCGCTGTCGCAGTGGCGGTCTCTGGCATGGTCGCTCCTTTGGTCCGGCTCGGGGTGCGGATGACGATCCGCTCTTACAGGCTAGGGCCAGCGCGATGCTGGTGAAAGTCGGTTACGCGAACGGCCTAGCGGCTCACCGGTTCGTCACCGTTCAGCAGTGCCAGCTCGTGGCGGCGGGGTGCGCCCTCCCAGTCGCCGGGGAACAGGCAGGCGTATGCGCCGGTGGTGACGGCCGTGGTCAGGCGGGTGTCGACATCCTCGCCGAGCAGATAGTCGGCGAGGTAACCCGCCACGAAGGCGTCGCCCGCGCCGACGGTGTCGACGGGGGTCACCTTCACGGCCTCGCGCGCATACTCCCGCCCGTCGACGACGGCGACTGCGCCGTGGGCGCCGAGCTTGATGATGGCCTGGCCCGCTCCGAGCCCGACGAGACGGCGAGCGAGCTCGATCGGCGAGTCCGCCGTGCCGACCGCGATGGCGGCCTCGTCGTCCCCGGCGAAGACGATGTCCGCCTGGGGGATGATCTGCAGGTAGCTTTCGCGCGCTTCGTCGCGCGACCAGAGCTTGCCGCGGAAGTTCAGGTCGAACGAGACGGTGACGCCCGCATCCTTCGCCACCCGGATCGCCTCGGAGATCGTCTCCGACATCCCCTCGGACAGTGCGGGGGAGATGCCGGTGACGTGCAGCAGCGACGCGTCGCGGATCAGCGCGGGGTCGAACTCGGTCGAGCGCAGCCGCCCGCCGGCGTTGTCGTGCCGGTAGTACCAGACATGCGTGTCTATCGTCGTGCGCCGCTCCTTGATCATGAGCGAGGTCGGAGCCTGCGGGTCCCGCACTCCGATGACCCGGATGCCCTCCGCGGAGATCTCCCGCAACACCAGGTCCCCGAGCGAGTCGGCGCCGACCTTGCCGATCCAGGTGACCTCGGCGCCGAGCCGGCTGAGCCCGACTGCGACGTTGCTCTCGGAGCCGCCGATGCCGAGCGTCATGGTGCGGGTGTGCTGGAGCGGGCCGGCGGTCGTCGCGGCCATGAGGGCCATGGTCTCGCCGATCGTGACGACGCCGCTCATGCCCTCGCCTCGCCGGCGACCTCGACGGCCGCCCTGGTGCGCTCGGCCAGCTCTGTCAGCGACCCGCCCTTCAGCGCGTCGCCGATCAGCGGTCCGCCGAGGCTGACGGCGGTCGCGCCGGCCCGGAGCCAGAGCGGGATGTCGGCGAGCGTGATGCCCCCGGAGGGCACGAACCGCAGCTCGGGGAACGGTCCGCGCAGGTGCGAGCCGTACTGCGGGCCCACGGTCTGGGCCGGGAAGATCTTCACCGCGGTCGCGCCCGCCTCCCAGGCGGAGAACAGCTCGGTCGGGGTGAGGCCGCCGGGGAACACCGGGATCCCGTTCCGCACCGCGAGTGCGACGATGTCCAGTTTCGTGATGGGCGTGACGAGGTAGCGGGCGCCGGCGTCGATCGCGCGCTGGGCCTCGTCGACCGTGGTGATCGTGCCCAGGCCGATCTCGACATCCGCCCCTCCTCGCTTCACGAGAGCCGGCAGGTGCTCGAAGGTGTTCGGCGTGCTCAGCGTCAGTTCGACCGAGCGCACGCCGTTCTCTGCGAGCACGTCGATGACGGCGTCGTAGTCGCCCGCGTCGCGCGCCCGGAGCACCGCGATGATGGGGTTGTCCCGAAGCAGCGCTGACGGTTCGCGCCTGACGCCCTGTGATGGCTGGTTGGTCATAGATTTCCCTTCGGATGTCCCTACGGCATTCTGGCAGACGCCATCACCAGTCGTGGATCGTGCCATCCAGCTTGAGACGGTTGACCGGCAGGTAGGCGGGTGCGTACTCGAAGGTCGCGGCCAGCTCGTCGTCGTATTCGACCCCGAGCCCGGGATTGTCGCCGGGGTGCAGCAGGCCGTTCTCGAAGGTGTAGCTCGTCGTGAAGACGTTCAGCGTGTCTTCCGAGTGCTTCATGTACTCCTGGATGCCGAAGTTGTGGATGGCGATGTCCAGGTGCAGGGCGGCCGCCTGTCCGACCGGCGAGATGTCGGTCGGGCCGTGGAAGCCGGACTTGATCTGGTAGATCGCGGCGAAGTCCATGATCTTCTTCAGCGCGCTGATCCCCCCGGTGTGGGTGACGGCGCTGCGCACGTAGTCGATGAGCTGCTCGGTGATGAGCGTCTGGTAGTCGAAGACGGTGTTGAAGATCTCGCCGATGGCCAGCGGGGTCGTGGTCTGCGAGCGGACCCGGCGCAGCCCCTCCTGGTTCTCGCCGGGGGTGCAGTCCTCGAGCCAGAACAGGTCGTACGGCTCGAGCGACTTGCCCAGGATGGCCGCCTGGTTGGGCGTGAGACGGTGGTGTCCGTCGTGCAGCAGCGGGATGTCGTAGCCGAACTCCTCCCGCACGGCGGCGAACACGGTGGGGATGTGGTGCAGGTACGCCCTGCTGTCCCACTCCTCTTCCGTGGGGACCTCGGTGCGCTTGGCCGGTTCGTAGTCGTAGCGTTCGCCCGGCTTCTGGTTGGTGGCGACCCCGTAGACCTGGCCGAGGCCGGGCACGGAGGTCTGCACGCGGATGGCCTTGAAGCCCTGGTCGAGGTGGTTGCGGATCGAGGTGAAGAGCGACGGCAGGTCTGACCCGGATGCGTGGCCGTAGGCGAGCGCGCCGGTGCGGGAGGCGCCGCCGAGCAGCTGGTAGACCGGCAGTCCCGCGACCTTTCCCTTGATGTCCCAGAGGGCGACGTCCACCGCCGCGATGGCGGCCATCGTCACCGGTCCGCGCCGCCAGTACGCGCCGCGGTACAGGTACTGCCAGGTGTCTTCGATCTTCTGCGGGTCGCGACCGATGAGCAGAGGTGCGACGTGTTCCTTGAGGTAGGCGACCACCGAGAGCTCACGCCCGTTGAGGGTTGCGTCCCCGAGTCCGGTCACGCCGTCCGAGGTGGTGATCCTGAGGGTCACGAAGTTGCGGCCCGGGCTGGTGACCAGCACTTCGACGCGGTCGATTGTTGTCATCTCGTCAATGTCTCTTTCGGTGGTTGTGGGGGTTTCAGCTACAGTCCCGAGCCTCGGGAGGAGGAGCCTGTCGAGGGTGCGCTCGCCGAAGGGTCACCCTCCCAGATGGAGCTCATCTCGCGGAAGGTGCGCCGCATGATGTTGAGCATGGCGGCCTGGGCCTCGTCCGGGTTGCCGCGCTGGATGGCGCTGGCGACGTCCACGTGGAACTGGAGCGCCTCGTTGTGCGGGTGCTCCGGCATGAGCCCGTAGTGGGTGCGGCCGGCGAGCACCTCCGCCACGAGCGAGTTGAGCTTGCCGAACATCTCGTTGCCGGAGCTGGAGAGCACCAGCCGGTGGAACTCGATGTCGAGGGTGAGGAAGGCGTCGCTGTTGTTGGACTGGCCCGCCGCCCACAGCTTGCCCGCAAGTCCCATCAGCTCGCTGGCTGCGGCGAGCGGCGCGCGGAGGGCGGCGAGTCGCGCCGCCTCGGGTTCGATCGCGGTGCGCAACTCGGTCAGCGATCGCAGCTGCGCGATGCGGCCGGGCGAGGCGAGCCTCCAGCGGATCACCTGCGGGTCGTAGAGGTTCCATTCGCTCGACGGAAGCACCTGCACTCCGACTCGGCGGCGCGACGCAACGAGCCCCATGGATGCCAGCACCCGCACCGCCTCGCGGACGACGGAGCGCGACACTCCGTAGCGCAGCTCCAGCTCGTCAGTGCGCACCACCGAGCCGCTCGCGAGCTCTCCGGCACAGATCGCCGGTCCGAGCAGATCGAGCACTCGCGCGTGCAAACCGCTCGACTGGGTCTCGCTCTCGGCATCCGTCATGCGCTAAATCATATCGTTTAGACCACGGACTTGAATAAGTATGCCTTAATGGATAACCTTTCTGGTTGAGGCAGACGTAACGATGCGTCCGTCGGAGTATGTGCCGTCACAGCGCGGCGCATCGGATTGGAGACACAGTGAAGCGTCATTCGGTTGTTCGTATCGTTGCCATTGCGGCGGCGGCATTCCTCTCGGCGGGGGTGTTGAGTTCGTGCACCGCCGACAATGGTTCCACCGCCCCGGCCAAGGAGTCGAAGACCCTGAGGGTCACCCTGGCCAACCACGTGTGGACCGACATCATCAAGGCCCAGCTGCCGGAGTTCGAGAAGAAGACCGGCATCAAGGTCGAGTTGAGCCAGTACGGCGAAGACCAGCTCTCCGACCAGTACAACGTCAAGCTGAACGCGGGCACCGACGAGATCGACGTCATGATGTACCGCCCGCTGCAGGAGGGGAAGCTGTTCGCGAAGAACGGATACCTCGCAGACCTGTCCAAGGACGTCAAGTCGAACAAGTCATGGGGATGGAACGACTTCCAGTCCGGTCCGGTCGGATCGACCACCTACAAGGGCAATGTGGTCGGCGTCCCGATCATCACCGAGCAGGAGGTCCTCTACTACCGCAAGGACCTGCTGAAGAAGGCCGGACTCGAGGTTCCGAAGACGATGGATGAGCTCAAGGCGGCCGCCAAGGCCATCAAGGAGCAGAACCCCGTTGTTTCTGGCGTCGTGGCCCGCACCGAGAAGTCTGCCTCGGTCACCCAGTTCTCCAGCTTCCTCTACAGCTTCGGCGGCGACTTCATCACGAAGAGCGGCAAGTCGGCCATCGCGAGCGCTGCGGCCAAGAAGGCCTATGCCTTCTACGGCGGGCTCATCCGTGACTACGGCCCCGAGAACGTCAGCACCGACATGAGCTGGCCCGAGGCGATGGCCATCTTCACCCAGGGCAAGGCCGGCTTCTACACCGAGGCGGACAGCCTCTACGCGAACGCCACCGACCCCGCCAAGTCGAAGGTCTCCGACACCGTCGGCTTCGCCCCGATGCCGTCGGATGTGGGCGGATCGAAGGCATACAACGTCCCCTCCTGGGCGCTCGGCATCAACGAGTCCTCGAAGAACAAGACGAACGCGTGGAAGTTCGTGGAGTGGGCGACCAGCAAGGCCATGACGCTCAAGGTGCAGAAGTCCGGCGTTCCCGGAGCCCGCACCTCCGTCTGGAACAACCCCGAGGGAACGGCGACGTACCCGAAGGACCTCGCGGCCGCCATCGCCAAGAGCACCAAGAACGGTGTCGGTCATGACCGTCCGCTCGTGATCAAGGTTCCCGAGGCTCGCGAGATCGTGGGCAACCCGGTGGTCGTCGCGATCACCGGTGGAGACTCCGACGCCGCGGCCGACCAGGCGAGCAAGGCGTTCCAGCAGTTGCTGGACGACGAGAAGTAACCAGAACGCGAATCGGATGGCCGACGCCTTCCCGGCGCCGGCCATCCGCTACGTTCCTTCACAACAAGAATTCCCCGTTCAATCAGCGGCGTTCGCCTAGCCGCGTCCGCCCAGCTTCAGAATGTGAGGTGAGTGATGGCCACTACGGTTGCCACCAGACCGACAGTGTGGAAGTCATATTCCAACTGGGCCAACCGGCATCGCAAGTGGCTCTTCGCCGCCCCCGCGATGATCTTCGTCGGACTGCTGATCGCGGTCCCGCTGGGGTGGACCGTCTATTTGAGCCTCACGGATGCCGAGGGCTCCGTTCGCGCGGCCTCCGACTTCGTGGGCCTCTCGAACTACGGCGAGGTGCTCACCGACACCCAGCGTTTCTGGCCCGCGGTCATCCGCACCTTCATCTTCACCGGCATCGCGCTCGCGGCGGAACTCGCCTTCGGGATGGGTATCGCGCTGCTGCTCTGGCGCCCCTTCCGGGGTGAGAAATGGGTGCGCGTCGCCATCCTGCTTCCGCTGGTCGCGACCCCCGTCGCCGTCGGCATGATGTGGCGGCTCATCTTCGACCCGAACATCGGCTTCGCCAACCAGCTGCTCGGCTGGCTCGGTCTGCCGTCCCAACCGTGGCTCTCCGGCCAGGAGACCGCCCTCGGCACCCTGATCTTCGTGGACGTCTGGCAGTGGACCCCGATGGTCGTGCTCATCCTGCTCGCCGGCCTGACCTCCCTCTCCGACGAACCGGATGAGGCGGCCCGCATCGACGGCGCGAACTCCTGGCAGCGGTTCTGGTTCGTCACCCTGCCGCTGTTGCGCACAACGGTCGTCGTCGCCATCGTGCTGCGCGGCATCGACGCGCTGAAGACCTTCGACATCCTGTACGCCACCAAGGGCAAGGGCGGCGGCTCGTTCCACGAGGTCGAGACGCTCAACGTCTACGCCTACGGCCTGAGCTTCGACTACAACGACTACGGCATCGCATCCACGGTGCTCATCATCTTCTTCCTGCTCATCATCGGGCTCATGTGGGCGGTCACCTACCGCAGAAAGGCGAACCGATAATGACTGCAACCCCAACCGCCCAGACAGCTCAGGCCAGGCAGGCGGCTCCAACCCCTGTCTCCGTGCCCCACCGGCCCGCCAAGCGGCGCGTATACCCCGCCTTCCGTGTGGTCGCCCTGACCGTCATCGTGATCCTGTTCCTGGCTCCGCTCGCCTGGATGGTCGTGGCCTCGCTCAAGACCAACGTCGACATCTACGACGCGAGCAAGACCATCCTGTTCACGCCGACGCTCGACAACTACGCCAACGTGCTCAGCCGCAACAACTACTTCGTGTTCATCTTCAACAGCTTCTGGATCGGGCTGTGGTCCACCGTGTTCTCGCTGATTCTCGGCATCCCCGCGGCGTACGCGATGAGCCGGTTCACCATGCATCGTTCGGCCCTCGTCGTGCTCCTGGCCCGCATCATCCCCGGGGTCAGCCTCCTGGTGCCGTGGTACTTCATCTTCGCGAACCTGCGCATGGTGGGCGGCTTCGGCGTGCTGATCCTGTCGCACATGTTCGTCGCGTTGCCGCTCATCGTCTACATCATGATCAGCTTCTTCGACTCGCTGCCGATCGATCTCGAGGAGCAGGCGCAGGTCGACGGGCTGACTCCGATCGGAGCGTTCCTGCGGATCAGCATGCCGCTGTCGGTGCCCGGGATCGCGACAGCGGGCATCCTGTCGTTCATCTTCTCCTGGAACAACTTCATGTTCGCCCTCGTGCTCTCCGGAGCGAACACCAAGACCCTGCCGGTGGCCATCTTCAACTTCGTGTCGTACGCGAGCATCGACTGGGGCAGCCTCATGTCCGCGGCGGTCGTGGTCACCGTGCCGATCATGATCATCGCCCTGTTCACGCAGAAGTACATCGTCTCCGGCCTCACCGCCGGCGCAACGAAGGGTTGATCGTGGTTTCCAGAGCGACCGCCGCTTCGACCGTGGCTTCGACTGCCGGAAGGCGGCTCCGTTCATGAGGATCGCGCGGGTGGAGACCTTCATGGTGCCGCCCCGGTGGCTCTTCGTGCGGATCGAGACGGACGACGGAGTCGTCGGCTGGGGAGAGGCGAGCCTCGAAGGCAATTCCGATGCCGTGCGCACCGTCGTCGCGCAGTTCGCGGAGCACCTCGTCGGCGCCGATCCCGGGCGCATCGAGGACCACTGGCAGGTGATGACCAAGGGGTCGTTCTACCGCGGCGGCCCGATCCTCGCCAGCGCCGTCAGCGGCCTGGACCAGGCGCTGTGGGACATCGCCGGGAAGCACTG
>Ga0157371_10004594_pt1 | contig 11988 bp, 5 predicted proteins | sample C45metaG_FD_113462 | JGI IMG/M metagenome (GOLD analysis project Ga0157371, IMG submission 113462) | Corn rhizosphere microbial communities from Kellogg Biological Station, Michigan, USA - C4-5 metaG | ecosystem: Host-associated > Plants > Roots > Rhizosphere > Soil | place: USA: Michigan... | reverse complement strand
TTAAAATACATTTGTTTACTATTTTTTGGAATGGCCATATTATATTTTACACGGCCTACCGGCTTATTTTTTATTCCATCAACTATAGCTTTTTGCATATTTAAATTTTACAGGAAAAAAGCTTTGGTATTACTCTCTATATTTTTTGCTATTGGCCTGCTTTCTTTATATTACCTATTAAACTTTGCATTAAGTTCAGGTGGAGAGTTGGATTATTTACTTCCCTATTCTAAAGAGATGATACTTTGTGGAGTTCCATCATTACAAACTTCAAATGCAATTAATATTCCTGTAAATAAAAGTCCTATGGAAGGATTATGGTACATAATTACCAATCATTCTTCATTGTTCTTTAACCTGGCCAGTAAGAGATTAATTGCCTTTTGGGGTGCAGCAAGGGAATACTATTCACTTCTACATAATATATTTATAGGAATATATTTTTATACTAGTTATCTATTTATTTTATTTGGCTTGAGAAAATTGGTTAAAAATATTGTTCCGGAAACCATATACCTGCTATTCAATATTTTTCTAATAATGAGTACTGCAATGCTTTCCTGTGATGAATGGCACAATAGATTCCTGTTATCCATACTTCCATTTATATTACTACTTGTTTCGTTTGTGCTAAAAGGAAAGCCTGAATAGTTAAGAACAATTCAATTTATTAAAAATTCTTATCGGGCAGAAGTTTAAGGTTTGTCTTAAATAAAGAATTAAAAAGCAATCTAAATACATTCACATTAGAATGTAAAGATTCAATATCCCTAATATAATTTTGCTTATCATAAATTGCTAACAGATTTGAATATATCATATTACCATCATTAGCATATCTATACCCATGATCACTTAAAAGTAATATAATAGCATTTTTATCTCCACTTATGAGTTTATTCAATAGATCAAGTATTTTATTATTTGCATATTGCAAGTACCCCAAGTATAATGTCTTATTATTCAAATTTTCCGGACCTAATTTTTCTATGGAATTTAATTTTCCATCCGAATTAAAATAATATGGAAAATGAGGCATTAGCAGATGAGTATAAACGAATTTGGGGTTGCTGGAATGTTTGATTGCCTGGGCCGTTGTTCTTTCATACAAAAGTTCGTTGTTATAATAATCTTGCATGATTAACTTCTTATACAAAGAAGTTTTACGCATATACCTGAACACAAAGTTTTCATATAAGTCTCTTTTAACTCTGTTCCACAAAGTTTGCGAGGTAATAAGCTGCGTTCCGGATTTTAAAAATGTTTTGCTGATAAAAGATTTTTCCCCTTCAATATCAAAAATTGAGTAATTAAAAAATTGGTAACCGACACTTTTAAGACCAGAAACAACATTACTTTTTGCAATTTTCGTATAGCAATACTTTAAATTCTCATCTGTATATTTAAAATTACTTAGTTCATTATGAAATGACATTGACATTAAGGAAGCTATTGAAAAGGGGGTAGCATTATAATTACTCCTGGAGTTATTAATAACTGAAAAATTCAATGCACTTAATCCATTAAGAAAAAGATGATTCTCGTAATTGAAAGTACTTTTTAATTGATCTTGACCAGCATATTCATCAACTATAATTAAATAAATATTCGGTTTGTTAATTGTTGAAGTTTTTGAAATTGAAAACTCTATATTATCATAATTATTAACCTTGAATATAATTATTCCAATGTCTGTAAAAATTAATAAAAGAAAAAGAAAATTTAAATAAACAGCGAGTCTCTCAGTAAATCCTCTTTGCTTTAAATAAATAAGAAAAAATAAATATGATAGCGTTAATAAAATCAGCAAAAAAGTATAACTGGATAAGAAATTGTATACAAGCGATTTTATTAAATCATGAAAAGCTCCAAAGAAAAAATAAATACCAAAGGTTAAGAATACAGCCAATGCAGATTTATAAGAACTCTTATAAATTCTAACAAATATAAAAAACAGACAAGTTTCTACCGCTATATAAAATAGCATTAATAGAAGCATGTCTTTAAAATTAATCAAAAACAAATTTTCAGAAAATCCATGCAAAACAAAAAAAACAGGAAGCAGGACAAAAAAGATGGGTTTAGAAAAAAGTCTACTCTCATAAAACCTGAAATGCATATTCATAAAGTTATTTGAAATGCACTTTACAATAACTTAAACGTTTTTTTTGATCCACCATCATTTTCTTAATAACACTGCTATCTCATTAAATACATTTTGCCATAACCTTTATTAAAATATTTATCCAGGTCATATGCTTTTCCATTAGCATCTAATTGATTAAACTTATCCAATGACTTACCATTCAAATTAGTTATCACTCTGTACAAATAAATTCCATTTCCCAACTTCTCACCATATTGATCAGTGCCATCCCATTTGAATTCTGTAATATTTCGACCAACGCGAAGCGGGCCTAATTCATCTTTGTTAATTTCCCTTACAATTTTACCGGTAACAGTCAATATCTGAATCCTGATATTCTGGGGTACTTCACTCCCTGTAATTGTAAACACAAATGCAGTTGATGTAGTAAAAGGATTTGGATAATTCAACATATTTGATATCATCGCTTTATTAAAAACCTGGAATGAAACCCGGTATTGAATTGCACCAGCCTGGTTCTGGCTCATATCCCTTCCTGTAACCAATAACTCGTAATCTCCATCCTGGTCAAAGAATGGCTTCACATTAAGGGTCGCAGTATTATTAGTACTTGGAGCTTGTTGGGCAGGAGTAAATTGCATCGTCGTTCCATCAAAATTGTAGTCCTGTAAATGACCATCAGGAAAACGTACCTGCACCTTCATAATAGATGTATCACTCAGAAGGAACCATTTAGCTTCGTCCTTTAATTTAATAATTATATCCGGGCGGGCAGATACAATATCATGATTCAGAATATGAACATTGTCAAACGTAACATCCATAACTGGATTAATAGTGTCAGGACGAACATAAAATGCTTTATAAAAAACATTATTGAAATGATACTGTTCGGGCTGATCATTATCAGGGTTTACCTCAACAAAAACAGAATTATTCCCTGTTAACTTCTTTGTATCTATTGGATTACTAATAAGTAAGGTGTCATTTTTCATCAATGCTTTTTGTTTCCATACAGGCAAAGTATGTATAATATTATTCTTATCAGTAATGGAAGCCTTAATCAAAATACTATCAGAAAACTCTACTTCGCTAACGTTTTTAAATGCTACTTTAAAATTCAATGGTTCAGCAACATCTAAAGTATCAGACATGCTATAAAAAATATTTGGAGCTACAGCACCCTCAGGAGCTGGATCATTTAATATTCGCCAATACTTTAATTGAAAAGGAGTATAGTTTATTGTATCTATATTCCGCATGTGTAATTCCAGGAATGGATATTGTTTAGCGCTAACACTGGAAATATCAAATGATTTTTGATTCAGATTCACACTTTTAAACAAGGTATCTGCTTCCCCCGTTTTTTTGATTCCTACAATATCAATGACAGGATCATCACCAGGCACAGAATCTGTTACCAGTCCTGACCAAACTATTTGTTTCCATGCCTTAGCTGGTCCAAATCTAGGAGAAGTAATATACCCTATAGTGTCTTTTGTATTACACGTAGCTGCCAATGTAATCTTGTCGTATAGACCATCACTAAAGGAATACTTTGGCTGAAATTCAATAGCATCATCTTTTTTATATATAAATATCCATGCTCTAGGTCTGTTGAAAGAATCAATATCCTTAAAACCTTGATTATATAACCGATGATAAATACTATTTCCCATACCTAAATAGGTGGTATCTTTTTTCCAGGTATCCGGATATGTATTACTTGACATCTCGGTTCCCGAAGTATTTTTAACTATTACATAAAATCCTTTTGGAATTAAATCTAAAAATTCAACAAGCTTTCGTCTTTTATTCGTATCAAGTATATTAAATTGAAAATTATATATCCTGCTATCCCCGCAAACAACATCACTTCCAAATCTACTAGATCCGGTCGGCGCGTTTACCCAGGGCTGAAATGTGCGGGAATCTATTACATTTACTATAATATTTGATATACCGCAAACACTTCGTATATAAGCATCCCCGTTAATTGCCACAGAAAAGTCTACAGCAAAACTGGCAGCAGTCGGAAATACGCCATTTCTTACAAATAAATCACTGGTACTATTATTATATCCCCACTGTCTGGAAATAGAATCCAAACTTATATTTTGTGTATTTGATCTTAAATGTTGGAAATAATGCGATTGATTATAACCAGGTGCACTATTGGGTAAATAAATAAACGAGGCAGTATTCCATGCATAAGGACCCGTTGCAGGCACTGGCGCAACTCTCCAATAATAAACTGTGCTATCAGTAAAACTTATTCCAGGATCAAACTCCAAAACACCACCTCCCTGTGTTAATGACCGGGTTACTTTCAATGGCGAATTAAATAGCTCAGTAGTATCCATTTCCATTCTATACTCTTTACTCGCACTAAACGGATTAGCCGTAGAAGCATACATTTTGATATTATTCTTATTGATAATTGCATAATTGTAAGGATATACTGGACGAGCTTCATCTTCGTATATCATTACTTCTTTCGTTACGCTATTATTGGTTTCAAATAATTCATCAATTGCATTATCCGGGTCAAGAGTAACAATAAGCTTGTTTAAACCTTTATCGTGAACAGGGTCAATTGGAATGGTCAATGAAATTGAATCTTCGAACCTGGAAAAGTTTGACAAGGTTCTATCGGAAGATTTAAAAATCGAATCTCTTCTAACTACCTCAATTGATTGATCAGGAAATTGACGCTTTATTTCAATAATAATATTATCCTTTACTGCCTTTCCAATATTTAAGGCTTTTATATCAACTTTAAAAGATGCATCTGCAACAGATACAAATCCAGGGGTAATTTTTACCATTGGATCTTCTATAACATAATCAGCCTTAGGTGGTGAATTAAGTGTTATAGCAGGGTCACCATGAAGTTCGCTCTCCTCCACATTAGCTCTGGCATAAAAGTCTTCCTGGGACTGGGCACTAAATACATCTTCAGCCGTTTTTTTCATTATCTCGCCTATACTTTTTCCGTAACTGGTATTACTTATCCTTTTATATGCCCGGGAATTCCAAATGTCAAGGTATTGTACAATACCAAAATGCGTACTTGAAATAAACCCGATAGTTCCACGATTTGGATATAATACATATTTCTCTGATAAAGTTTCTTTCGTTATAAAACGTGTTGGATTATAACTAAAGAAATTACCAGCATTACATCCTAACCCGATAAATAAAGGATATTTACCCTGGTTGGAATAATTTTCCGGGTTGTCCAGGTTGAATTCAAGTGTACTGGCGGAAGAATGACCAAAATAGGTTATAAGACTTGTTCCATTATTTATTAAATCGGAAAGATCCTGACTATTTAATTGTTGAACAGCATCTGCTGAACTTTTAGAAAAAGTAGAAACTTTAGCTCCATAAAGTGTGTCAATAATAATTTTTCTAAATCCTTCCATTGACTGGGAAAGGATATGTCCCAGGTTATCATCACTGGCACCAACAATATGAACAACGTTCTTCATCCATTTTCTATCTGTAGAAGGTGATTGATTGGCTTGTGCTTGTTCATATTCCTTTACTTTATTCAAGTAAACAGTAACTTCCTGCGGATAAACAACTGATAAACGTCCAATTGGTATTTCAGGAATAGAACTTCCGGGTTCTGCAGTTAATAATATATCTGATGCCGGCCAACCGAATGTAGGTACCAGGTTTAGCCGGTCAAGGTTGGATTTTATTGTTGGATCAGTACTATTTTCATACGCTTTTTGCTGAACATAATATACTCCACTACCAATTAAAAATACATGTTTTGGCAGCACTGGAAATGTATTCCTTGCAAATCGAATAAAATTCCTGATACCCAGAGGATGTTTTTTAATTCCAAATGCAAACTGATCTATCAATTCATCTGACAAATAAATTTTTGCATTAAACGACCCTCCTGGTACTGAACTTCTGTAAGCTCTATAATCTTCAACCGGATTTCCATTTGACCCATTGAATAAATAAGGGTGAGAAATAATCAGATAATCACCTACCTGGTCTGCCTTACTATAATCCTTAAAAACTACGCTTCGCATTCCAGATACAGCATTAATATTTGAGGCATCTTCACTTACTAAAATCAATCTGCGGGTAATATCAGAAGCGGGTAACACAAATTTCAGCAATGGACTTGACGTTACATCAGCTACATACCTTCTATTATTTGAAAGGTCATAGAGAACCGGCGTAGTACTTCCAAAAGCAAAATTTGAGATTTGCAGATTATAACCGATGCTGCTGGCAGGAAGTGAAAATTCAAAATTACTGCCCCCCCCGAAATTAAATTGCCTGGGATATGTCAATTCATATTTATGAATTACAATTCTGTCTGTTTGACAGGGAAGATCAGTGGGACATTCTACAAAAGCTATATTCTTTACATTGATTGACGCATTATTTGATGCTATACTGGACAAATTAAAACTAGTTGAATCTATGACTGAAGTATATTCAATAAATTGATTTCCAATTACTGAATCACCATTTATAGATGCAGTATATCGTCTTAAATAATTAGCATTTCCAGAAATTGCTATTTTAAAGGAAGGTGATGGTGCACCTGCACCTGTATAAACAAATAAATTGTTTAAAGTTGAAGTATTGCTACCATAAGTTATGCCACTTGTAGAAGCTGAGGTCACTATATCCGCTGAAGACCAGCCTTCACATTTATCATAAGAGGAGGAATATAAATTTTCTCCTACGTTGACAGCTTTTCCGTTGTTGATTTTATCCTTAAAATGCCTTGCTGCAGTATATAAAAAATATGGCTCAACTGGTAATGTTGTTCCCGAAACATTATTATTATCATTGACTATTCTAAGATTATTACCTATTACATTATTTGAAGTTAAAAAATACGTGGAGGTATCAGTAGATAAACTCCATTTATCATCTACCTGGTATTCCGGACGTCGGTACAATTGTTTATCAGGAATTCCATCATTCATTTGCCCCCAAAATTCAATATAGGCACCTGCCGGAAGGGGTCCGGAGACTACTGAAGTATATATGGGAACCTGGACACCATTTCTCCAAAGTTGAAATTCCTCCGCAGGTGTAGTCCCCAGTCCGGCACTATCTAACAGCGTTTTTGATATCCGGAAAAGGCCATCTTTCCCTATTTTGAATTTATAGTAAGACTTGGAAAAGTCCTGGATCCATTCGTTATTGTACACTTGCGCCTTGGCCATAAAGCTGCAGGTAATCAATAAACCAAATAGAAATTTTTTCATTGAATATAGTTTTGAAGGGAAGGATTATTTATTTTTTTTCTTTTTGTCATTTACCAGGTCTACCTGGAGAGAAAAAACATGGGTAAATAACGGATTGGATTGATTGGCAAGATTTGTAAATGCGTAATCTATTTTTACATTTTGAATTTTAAAGCCTGCACCTGCACTTGGCTGATAGATCCAAACTTTTTTAAGATTCAAAGTATCGCCGTCGGATAGCCCTTTTTGAAAATTATTGATCCCCCCCCGGAGAAAGAATACCTTATTGATATTAAATTCCAATCCAAGTTTGGGGTCTACACTTACTGGATCTGCACTGATCAATGTATTTCTCTTCCCATCAAAAGTTAGATCAAAATTCGCTTCGGCGAGCAGAGATGATTTTTTACCTAATTTGAAATCCCGGGCAACTCCTAGTATTAGTCTTGGAGCTGTCATTTCAGTTGATTTAACTGGTATTTCGTTATTAGTGAGGTATAAGGCTTCCTTTTCCTTTTCAGTAAAATTAAAGGACCAGGCATTGAATGTAGTTGTTATATCCCTCCCGGCAAATCCAAAAAGCCATTTATCAGCCCTTATTTGCAGTCCTGCATCTAATCCAAATCCCCATGCCTTTGCAAACTTACCCACACTCCTATGAATCACTTTAGCATTCAAACCAAAATTTACATTCTTATTAGTGGTTTCTTTTAATTTTTGTGCAAACGAAAAAAGAAATGCATAATCAGCTGAAGAGAAAGCCTGGATGTTATTGTAATTCACTGAACCATCCGGTTCAACCAAAAATAGTGTGTTCATGATATCATCCACCGCAAAGCGTAATGCGGAAAATGCCAGTGTTCTTTTATTTCCAGAAACTGGTAAAGCTATACTGGCAAAATCATATTTACCTATCCCGGCAAAATATTCTGCATGCATGATATTTACGTTAGGGTGATCTTTAACACCCATTAGCCCGGCAGGATTCCAATATCCTGCTGTGCCATCCATAACAGAAGCTACCTGGGCACTACCCATAGATAAACCCCGTGCTCCGGCACCTATATTTAAAAATTCATTAGAATACTTTCTGAATTGAGCAGAAGTAGTGGCCATGCTGGTAAGGAAAACCAGCAACAATGCCAGGTGGTTGATTTTCATTTAGTCAATTTTCAATAAGCAATGGATTAGTATTGGATTTTATCTAGTCTGGTTGCATAACAAATGTAAACTACAAAACATCAAATTCATAATCTACTTGGTATAAATACTTACTGAAAACGAAGGTGTTAAAAGGAAATTGTTTTTTGCTACCTACTTTTGCAGCTCAAAGCCAAACAAAAATGAATTTGATCCAGGAACTGCGCTGGCGCGGCCTCATTCAGGATATTGTGCCAGGTACTGAAGAGCAATTAAACAAGGAAATGACTGCTGGTTATATAGGGTTTGACCCTACGGCCGATTCTTTACATATTGGAAGCCTGGTTCCTATATTAATATTAGTACATATGCAAAAGGCTGGACATAAGCCTTTTGCATTGGTTGGGGGTGCTACTGGTATGATTGGTGATCCCACAGGCAAAAGCCAGGAAAGGAACCTTTTAAGTGAAGAAGAATTAAAAAGGAACCAGGAAGGCGTAAAAAACCAGCTAATGAAGTTTCTTGACTTTTCACCAGGTAAGCCCAATGCTGCAGAAATGGTTAATAATTATGATTGGTTCAAGGAAATGAACTTTTTAGAATTCATAAGAGATGCAGGCAAACATATTACAGTTAATTATATGATGAGTAAGGAAAGCGTTCGAAAAAGAATAGATAGCGAAACTGGCATAAGCTTTACTGAATTTACTTATCAATTGATCCAGGGCTATGATTTTTATTGGCTGTATAAAAACAAAAATTGTAAACTGCAGATGGGCGGCAGTGACCAATGGGGAAATATTACTACGGGTATAGAATTAATTCGTCGCAAGATAGGTGGTGAAGCATTCGCCTTTACCTGCCCATTAATAAAAAAAGCTGATGGCGGGAAATTTGGAAAAACAGAACAAGGAAATATATGGCTTGATCCAACCAAAACCACACCTTACCAATTTTACCAGTTTTGGTTAAATGCGGCTGATTATGATGCTGAAAAATGGATAAAAATATTCACCTTTTTGCCTAAAGAAGTTATTGATGAACTTATCACTGAACATCAATGCAATCCTTCAGCCCGTGTGCTGCAAAGAAAGCTTGCAGAAGAACTTACCATATTTGTACATGGCAATGAGGAATACAATAAAGCTATTGATACCACTCAAAAACTTTTTACCCAACAGAACGCTTCTGCAGAATCTTTAAGTGCAGAAGATCTGCAAGGAATGGAAGGGATTATCAACATTTCTTTCGATAAAGAGAAATTGGGAAATGGTATAGATGTCATTACCCTTCTTTCAGAAACTAATGTTTTTCCAAGTAAGGGAGAGGCAAGAAAAATGATTCAGAATGGAGGAGTAAGTATCAACCGGCATAAGGTGCCAGGAGTTACACATATGGTTGATGCATCTCAGTTGCTTCATCATAAATACCTGTTGATTCAAAAAGGAAAAAAAAATTATTACCTGCTTGTTGTTCAGTAGAAAGTAGTTGAACCTTTCTCCCTTTTTAGTAACAGAATGGCTTTTTTTTCAAAGTGCTCCTTTATAAAAAAAGCTATTACCCCTGCAAGGGCTATTAATATGCCCCAAAGAGCAAACCAACCGGTAGAAAAAAACACGAACAGCCATATCAATATAGAGGTAATGACAGGAAGTGGATAAACCCACATGCTGAAAGGCAAGACCTTTGCTTTATTTCTCCTTCTAAGTAAAACTACGGCAATGGACTGAGCAATAAATTGAACAAGTATACGCATAGCTAATATGGCACTTATCACTCCTTTCAGTGAAAAACTTAATGAAAAAATAATTCCGAGCCCGGCAATATATAGTAGTGAGATATAAGGGAAGTCCTTAGTGGGGTGTAGTTTGGCAAATGGTTTGAAAAAATTGTTATCGAGTGCTGCAGCGTATGGCACCCTGGAATATCCCAACAGCACCGCGAACAGAGATGCAAAAGCAACCCATAAAACAAGAGCTGTGGCAATTCTGGCGGCTGCAATTCCATAAATTCTTTCAATGAATACACTGACTATAAATGAATAGTTTTTTGCTTCCTGCCAGGGAACTACACCAACAATACTTATATTCATAGCAAGGTATAAAATAGCTATCCCAGTAATTGAAATAAAAATACTTCTTGGAATATTTTTTTCCGGCTTTACAATTTCTCCTCCCAGGTGGCAAACATTATAGTAACCCAGGTAGCTATAAATAGTTTTCACACTACCTTGTCCAAGAGCAATCCAGAATGCTGCCTTAAAGAAATCGCTGGTATTGTTTGGCCAAAAATTATAGGGTATTTGCTTATGTGTAAAACCACCTGCAATGATCCAAACAATAGTAATCATCACACCTATCCAAAGTAATACAGAAAGCTTTCCAATAGTTTCTATTTTCCTGTATAATAATACTACAAGGAAAATTATAACGACCACTGAAACCAACTTTTCTTCATACAGATTCAGGGGTACAAGGTATTTCACATACTGCGCAAAGCCAATGGATCCTGAAGCTACTACAAGGGGTGCCTGGATTGATGTTTGCCAAACGAACAAAAAGCTCATTAATTTTCCTCCTCTCCTGCCATACGCCTCCCTCAGAAAATTATAGCTTCCTCCAGCCAGGGGAAAAGATGCTCCCAGTTCACTCCAGATCATACCATCGAGGTAAGCAATGACAGCCCCAAATATCCAGGCATATAAAAATAAAGGGCTATTGAAATATCCAATAACCAGGGGTATCACAACAAAAGGTCCAATCCCAACCATGTCAATCATGTTGATGGAAGTGGCCTGTAAAAGCGTGATCTTACGTTTTAAGTTATGTGACATGAAGCAGGTATCACCTAAACCTTTGCAAAATTGGCTATACCATTAACCAGGACATCCAGGTTTTTAGTAGTTGTATAAACATTAGGTGTTATGCGAACACCCTTAATATTTTCCCATTCTATCGAAGTAGTATGAATTTTGTAATTACTAAAAAGAAAGTTATCAAGCTCAGAAGGTTTTTTCCCGTCTATAGAAACAAGGCCAATAGCACATCCCCATTTTGGATGTAGTGACGTATGGATTTTCACATTTGGAATATCTTTTACCTTATCCATCCAATAATTCTTAAGATAATGCAACCTTTTCTCTTTCCTTTCACTACCTATCATGTCATGAAATTCTAAAGCTTTACCAATAGCTTGCTCAATATAAAATGGGCGGGTGCCAAGATTTTCAAATTTCCTTATATCGTCTTTTAAAGGATTATCCCCTGCAAACATGGGATAAAGATTTTTGATCTTTTCCTTTTTCACATATAGCATTCCGCTACCTATTGGAGCATAAAGCCATTTATGCAGGCTTGTTGCAAAATAATCAGCATCCAGGTCGGGAATCCTGAAGTCAAAATGAGCAAAGCTGTGGGCACCGTCTACCAATACATCAATATTTCTTTTATGAGCTTCCTGCGCTATTTCCTTTACAGGTATGATCTGGCCATTCCAATTTATTATATG
>Ga0157371_10004593_pt1 | contig 11988 bp, 13 predicted proteins | sample C45metaG_FD_113462 | JGI IMG/M metagenome (GOLD analysis project Ga0157371, IMG submission 113462) | Corn rhizosphere microbial communities from Kellogg Biological Station, Michigan, USA - C4-5 metaG | ecosystem: Host-associated > Plants > Roots > Rhizosphere > Soil | place: USA: Michigan... | reverse complement strand
CCCCAAGGAGGCACGAGCCTGGACGATCCACAAGGGCTGGAAGGCCCCGCAGGCTGCGGGCGTCATCCACACCGACTTCGAGAAGGGCTTCATCAAGGCCGAGGTCATCGGCTTCGACGACCTCGTCGAGACCGGTTCGATCGTCGAGGCGCGCGCCAAAGGCAAGGCCCGCATCGAGGGCAAGGACTACGTCATGCAGGACGGCGACGTGGTGGAGTTCCGCTTTAACGTCTAGCGTTATTGACGTGTTGCGTTATATGCTGGTGGCGTGATCAGGTCGTTCTCAGATCGGGAGGCCGAGCGGCTTTTTGTGCGGTTACCGACAAAGCGGATCGACTCTCGAATTCTGCGGAAGGCCCTGACCAAACTGTGGATATTGGATGCTGCGGTCACGCTCGATGATCTTCGCTCGCCTCCAGGGAACCGTCTGGAGATGTTGCGCGGAGATCGAGCTGGGCAACACAGCATCAGGATCAATGACCAATGGCGGATCTGTTTCATCTGGACCGATGCGGGTCCGGAACAGGTCGAGATCGCCGACTACCACTAGGAGGGAATCATGACGGAGAAGCTGGCACCGATCCACCCTGGTGAGATCCTCTTGGAGGAGTTCATCGAGCCGTTGGGGATTACCCAGAACCGACTCTCGGTCGGGATCGGCGTGCCACCGCGGCGGATCAACGAGATAGTGCATGGAAAGCGACGGATCTCTGCAGACACCGCATTGCGCCTCGGACGGTATTTCGGGACGACCGCTCAGTTCTGGATCAATCTGCAGTCGCACTACGACCTGGAAGTCGAGTCAGACGCGCTTGGTGACTCGCTCGATGCCATCACGCCGCTGAAGATCGCATGACCGGTTGGCATGATCCGGCCGCGCTCATCCGATCAAATAGACGAGTCCGCGACCATCAGCCGCCAGACGTGCCGTGGACTCTTTGGCATCAGCGAGGTAGTACATGAGGTATTCGTACTCTTCGGGGCGCGATAAAAGAGCGTTGTCCGAGTCGAACAGCAGATCGTGAATATCCTGCTCGCCCACTGTCGCGAGATCGGCTGCGATGGCTTTAACCTGGTCGGGACTCAGCGCGCGTTCGAACGGGATCCAGCCCGTGTCGGTGTTGGTGACTTGCCCCTCGACGAGGAGGAACGCTGGTCGCGGCGGCGTGCCTGGCAAGGGCTCCAATAGCGCCTGAAGCTCGTACCAACAACAACATCTCAGGAGTGGCATCGGACGAGCCCCAAGCATCCATCAGAGGATCGCTGCTGTGGAAGGGGCAGGGGTTCTCAAGCGCACGAGGATACTCGTCGGCGGTGATCGGATAGGCGTAGTAGCGAATTCCCATTCCCCGAGTCTGAGAGTGCGCCAGCCCGAAACAGCTGCGGCGACGGAATGTGCAATTCTTGGCAGCGACGCTGCCTATGGAGGAGCGGGCGAGCGCCTTTGCAATCCCCGGTGTGCTTTTGACTAGTGTGCGATCAGGCCGGCGACCCTGCAGCTTCGTGCCGGCGTGGCGTTCGTGGCTACCGCGACTGTCGGCGCTTGCCCGCGCGTGGAGCGCCCTTGACGGCGGGCGCGCGGCCCTTTCCCTTTGAGGCCTTCGCCTCGCCGGCGTCCGTCAGCGTCGTCGTCTCGGCGGTGTAGTCGAACAGGGGATAGCCGAGGTTGCCCTCGAGCTTCTTCACGGATGCGATCAGCACCGACCGCGGAAGGCCGAGGCTCTTGGCCGTGTGCGCGAAATGCAGCTGCTCGGCGGCAGCGATGAAGCATCGTGCCAGTTCGCGGTCCATCGCATCAGGCTACGCGACATTGCGCGAAGCGAATGTGGCGCAGGAACCGCCAGAATGCAGGCAAGATCTTGATCCGTGAGGTGCGCACAGACGTAGAGTCGTTCGATGGAACTGCATTCATCCTCGTTCGACGGCGGCGGCACGATTTCCGCCAGGTACGGGAAGCGAGCCGAGAACGTATCCCCGCAGCTTTCCTGGAGCGACGTCCCCGCGGGCACCCGGTCGCTGGCTCTCGCCATGGTCGACCTGCATCCGATCGCCCGCGGCTACGTGCACTGGGTCGTCACCGGCCTCGCACCAGAGGTGAGTTCGCTCGCCGAGGGGGCGGCGGCTGCCGGCATGCCCGCCGGGTCGCGCGAACTGGTGCCCTACGCGGGCCCATTCCCTCCCTCGGGAACCCACGAGTACGAGTTCACCCTGTACGCCCTCGACCGAGAGCCGGAGGTGCCCGCCGGGGCGACGCTCGTGCGGTTCCTCGACGCCGCGGAGGGTCACATCCTCGCCACCGCCCGGCTCAGCGGCAACTTCACGCGAGAGAGCGAGTAGACAGCGGTCAGCGCGCCAGCGGTTCGAGCAGAGCGGCGCGGAGGTCTTCGCCGAGCTCCGGGAACTCGTCCACATCGACGGCGAGAGCCTGGATGGCGCGGCTGTAGTAGTTGCGTGCGGCGGCGGTCAGCGCGATGTCCACGATCTCCCGATCGCTGAATCCGAGGCTCCGGAGGCGCAGGCTGTCCGCATCGGTCATGGTGTCGGATGCGCGGCTCACCTTCTCCGCGAACTCCATCATCGCCACCTCTGCCTCCGACAGGCCTGCATCGTGGTAATCGCGTGCGATTCTTATCAACTCGGCTTCGTCGAAGAGCGGGAGCGACTTTCTGCCGTGAGCGAGGCGGCAGTGCTGTGACCTCACTCCGAGGGACGCGGCGAGCGTGACCAGCTCGAAGCGTCGTTTGCCCATGGGGCCGACAAGCGCGCGCATGAGGTCCTTCCAGGCCGCGAGGGCCTCCGGATTGACGCTCATCGCCTTGGTGTGGCTCGCGACGTAGCCCTGTTCCCGGATGTCGCCCGCGTAGAAATCGGAGACAGGGCCGGTCGCCTCGGCTTCCGCTGTGACTGCGATGATCGCCATGATGTGCCGCCTCGGATCTATTGGATGCCCGTCCCCCTGTTCATGACATTGTCCACCGTGATGAGCCGGAGTTCCAGAGCTTGATCGCCCGCCCTCGACTAGCGGTCGGCGAAACTGTGGACCCGGGCGGCGAAGGCGGCGGCAACGCGATACGCCTGCTGGCGATAGCTCTTCCATAGCTCGTGCGACTTGGCGATCTGTTCCGGGATCGCGACGCCTTCCTTCTCGAACAGCCGCTTGTAGGTGGTCAGCCAGGCTAGCTGCTGGCTGAGCCCCACCTCGAGATGGAACTGGGTCGCCCACGCCGCTGTGCCGACCCGGAAGGCCTGGATGATGCCATCCGTCTCGCCGAGGACGGTCGCCGATTCCGGCAGGGTGTAGCTGTCGTAGTGAAAGTGGAAGGCGTCGATCTCGTCGTCGAATGCCGAGAAGACCGCGTCTGCTCGCGCTTCCGGAGTCATCGAGACACGCGTCCATCCCACCTCCGCTACCGGCGAGGGCCTGAACTCGCCTCCCGCCACGGATGCCAGGAGCTGTGCTCCGAAGCACAATCCCAGAAGCGGGATCTCCTGTTCGAGTGCTCGTTCCATGATGGTGCGCTCCTGCTGCATCCACTCGTGCTGCGGCTCGTCGAGCACCCCGGCGTGAGCGCCGAGCGAAACGATCCCGGAGAAGGTGTCGAGCGATTCGAGGCTTGGGATGCTCGCGAAGTCGTTTTGCACGTCCCAGGTCACGAGCCGCAAGCCTGCTTCGACGAAGGGAACGGCCAACTCGTTCAGGTTGTCATCGAGGTCGTGAACGATGACCAGCAGTCGCGGATTGTCGCCCCGTGCATCCATGCGATCAGGATAGCGGCCGTGCGGCGGATGGTTTCGGGATTGCCCACTCGCCGAGAATTAAGACACCCGTCTTGGCTAGGCTTGAACCTGTGAAAGCGCGGCGTGACGCGCTGGAGGTTTAAGAGGCAGGGCTTAAGAGGCAGAGTGAAGTGGTTCCCTCGTCGAGGACGGGTCAAGATGAGACCCTTCGACGAGTCAGAACTGCCGCCGGTCGAACCGCTCTCGCTCGATGATGCGGTCTCCGAAGGGCTGATGCTGGCCGAGTACTCCAGCCGGATGCGGCTCAAGAACCGCATCATCGTCGGAGTCCTCACCCGGCCGGGCCCCTACGAGGCGAGGCAGTACCTCGGCGAGGCCAGGACGGCCATCGACGTCCTCGTGGACGAGTTCGATCTGGATGTCGATCGCATCGACCGCAAGCGCCGAGTCGCCGTCTCAATACCGGGCCGCGCCAAGCACGCGCACGATTATCGCTCGATCGACGCCGACAATCTGCGGCTGCGCGAGGAAGTATCGGCTGCCGTAGCGAAGGCCCTCCGGGCGCATCGAGGAGACGAACACTACCTGCTCGGCCTGGTCGAGAATGCACGCCAGGATGCCTGGGGTGACATTTCGAGGGCCATCGAGGAGTTGCTCGACCGCTCGACCATCGTGGTGGACAAGGCCTACAAGCGCGGGCGAAGCGAGCGGATACGCTTGCTGATCACCGAAGACCTCGCGAAGCTGATCGCGGGGACCGCCGACTAGGGGGCCTTGCGATGGGTCACGCGGCGGCGACCGGCCGCCGATCGAGGTGGATGCCGGCCATCATGCAGCGCACGGAACCGCCCCCGAGTTCGATGGTGGGGATGTCGAGCGGCAGGATCGTGCAACTGCGCTCGATGATCTCGCGCTGCGCATCCGTGAGGCCGGCCTCGGCCCGCCGGGACAGGGCCAGGATGCGGCCGTTCGCGCCGTGCAGCTCGATCGCGTTGCCGGCGAAGTCGGCGATCTGCTCGTGGCTCAGGTCGATGAGCGTGCGGCCGGGTTCGGTGAGGCGATCGGCTATCTCGTCCCGGCGTGCGGGCGAGTCGATCATGGCGAGTCCGATCATGGCGAAGTCGGTCGCGATGCACATCATCACGTTCGTGTGGTAGATCGCGACGCCGGCCTGATCGTGGGCGTCGAACATCATCGGCTCGTAGCCGAAGGTCGCGCAGAACCGCTCCAGGGCGAGCGGGTTCGCGCGGTGCGACCGGGCCGCGTATGCCACCCGGTTCGTGTGGTCGAGCACCATCGCGCCGGTGCCCTCGAGGAAGATGTCGTCGTGCTCGAGCCCCGAGTAGTCGATGATGTCCTGCACCCGGTAGCGGCTCTTGAGCAGCTCGATCACGTCGCTGCGGCGCTCGCTGCGGCGGTTCGGCGAGTACATCGGGTAGACGGCCACCCGCCCCCCGGTGTGGGTGGAGAACCAGTTGTTCGGGAAGACGCTGTCCGGTCGGCTGCTCTCGGTGTCTTCGAAGAGGTGCACCGTGATGCCGGCCGCTTCGAGTGCGTCGGCGACCGCCGTCGTCTCCTCGTAGGCGGCCTCGGCGATCTCGCGGGCATCCCGTGCCGGGTCGACCGACTGGAAGGCGTTGTCGCCCGCCGTCGCCGGGTTCGGGGCGAACTGGTGCGGGCGGATCAGGATGACCGCCGACGGCGCTTGGACGCTCATCGGCGCTCAGGCCGGAACGGCGGCGGTGGCAACCAGCGAGAACAGGTCCTTCGGGTCGGCCGGCTCGGCGATGATGTCGATCTCCTCGTAGAACGGTGTTCCCTCCACGGCGTCGTGCACGTAGCGCAGCGCCGAGAAGTCCGCGATCGCGAAGCCCACGGAGTCGAAGATCGTGATCTGTTCGGCCGAGGTCCGGCCGGCCGCCTGGTCGGTGATGACCTTCCACAGCTCGGTGACGGGGAAGTCGGCCTCGAGCTGCTGGATCTCGCCCTCGATCCGGGTCTGCGGCGGGAACTCGACGAACACGTCACCGTGGCGGAGGATCTCCGAGTCGAGCTCGGTCTTGCCGGGGCAGTCGCCGCCGATCGCGTTGAGGTGCATTCCGGGTTCCACCATGTCGGCGGTGAGGATGGTCGCGTTGGTCTTGTCGGCGGTGCAGGTGGTGACGATGTCCGCTCCGCGAACCGCGTCCCGCGCATCCGTCGCCCGCACGATGTCGAAACCGAGCGGGGCGACATTGCGGATGAACTTGTCGAGGGCGGCGGGGTCGGTGTCCCAGATGCGCAAGCTTCTGATCCCGAGCATCTCGCGGAAGGCGAGGGCCTGGAACTCCGACTGGGTGCCTGCGCCGATCATCGCCATGACCTTCGCGTCCTTGCGGGCGAGTGTGCGGGCGGCGAGGGCGGATGTCGCGGCCGTGCGCAGTGCGGTGAGCAGAGTCATCTCGGAGAGCATCGTCGGGTAGCCGTTGCTGACCTTGGCCAGCATGCCGAAGGCGGTCACGGTCTGGAATCCGGCGGCGGGATTGGACGGGTGGCCGTTCACGTACTTGAAGGAGTAGGTCTCGCCGTCGCTCGTGGGCATGAGCTCGATGACGCCCTCGTGCGAGTGGCTCGCCACACGCGGGATCTTGTCGAACTGCGGCCAGCGGGAGAAGTCCTTCTCGAGGTAATCGACCATGCCCCGGATAATGGCCTCGACACCCGTCTCGGCAATCCAGCGCGTCATGTTCTTGACACTCACGAAACGCACCATGAGCGTCTCCTTTCCCTTAGGCCTTAAGGCTACAAACGGACACTATGAAGCCACAATTGTCATAAGACCCCATTTTGCATACTTAACTGTGCAGAATGGTGAATGTCGTTTTATAATCTGCTCATGGCAGTTGTGGATGAACTCGATCGACGCCTTCTCGCGATCCTCCGGGTGGATGGCCGGGAGCCTGTCGCGAGCCTCGCCAGGCGTCTGGGCGTGACTCGGGCCACGATCACCAGCAGGCTGGACCGCCTGGTCGCCTCCGGCACGGTGGTCGGGTTTTCCGTGCGGGTCAGGGAGGAGCGCGATCCGGATTCGGTGCGCGCGATCGCCTTCATCGAGGTGGAGGGCCGTTCGACGAACGACGTCATAGGCCACCTTCGCGGCCTTCCGGAAATCCACGCCCTGCACACGACGAACGGCGGTTGGGATCTCGTCGCCGAGCTGCGCACGGACACTCTCGGCAACTTCGACCGCCTGCTCGGGCAGATCCGCTCCATCGAGGGCGTCGTGAACAGCGAGACGAGCCTGCTGCTGAGTTCGGTGCTGGTGTAGGTCCGCGTCGCCTGGGCGCCGGGTCTGGCTGCGGCGCTAGCGTGATTGGCGGCGTTTGCCCACGCGGGGTGCACCCTTCACCGCGGGCGCACGGCCCTTGCCCTTCGACGCCTTGGCCTTGCCTCCCGGCGGCAACGATGCGGCATTGGCCGCGGACCTGGCCAGGTCGGCCTTCGCCTTGGCGAGGAGCGCGACTCCCGCCTCGGTGAGAGTCGTCGTCGAGGCGCTGTAGTCGAACAGCGGATGGCCGAGCTCCGCTTCGAACTGCTTGATCGATGCCACGAGCCGTGATCGCGGGATGCCGAGCGTCCGGGCTGCGTGGGCGAAGTGCAACTGTTCTGCCGCGGCCACGAAATGGCGCAGGTGCTCGCTGCTCATGGCATCCGTTCGATTGGTCCGGGTCGTGGTTTGGCACAGACTACGCGGGATACTCGCACGCATCCTGACGGCGCCTCCTTGCTAAGCTGTGCAGACAACCACATATCGGGCCGCAACACGATGCGGGAGAGTTCGTCCGCAAGGGCGAACACCGAAGGAGCAAGCCTCCCCGCCAATCTCTCAGGTATCAGTACCGCATCGAACTGGCCGCTCTGAAAAGAGAACTCGCGCAGCGATTCCGCCCAAGGTGAAAACCGGCAACCACCGGTGAAGCTCTCAGGCTTATGACAGAGGGGGAGTTCCCGCTAGCCCGCGCGCGCCAGGAGAACTCTTGCCAGACCAACAGCAGTCACATCCGCAGCAGTCCGATGCACGCCAGCCGAGTGCGCTTCGACTGTCGCCGCTTCACCAGGTCCATGTGGATGCCGGTGCCAGCTTCACCGACTTCGCCGGGTGGCAGATGCCGGTGCGTTACTCGAGCGACCTCGCCGAACACCATGCGGTGCGCAGTTCGGCGGCACTCTTCGACCTCTCCCACATGGCGGAGATACTGGTGACCGGGCCGGGCGCCGCAGCCGCCCTCGATTACGCCCTGGCCGGCAAGATCTCGGCCATCGGCATCGGGCAGGCCAAGTACTCCCTGCTCCTGTCTCCCGAGGGCGGCATCATCGACGACCTGGTGGTCTATCGCACGCACGAGAACCGCTACGGGGTCGTGGCCAACGCCTCGAACCGTTTCGAGGCCGCCGGCGCACTCGCGGCCCGCGCCGCCGACTTCGACGTCACCGTCTTCGATGAGAGCGACGGCCTCGCCCTGATCGCGGTGCAGGGACCGTCATCCCTCGCCATCATGGAGAAACTCGGGCACCTCGAGACGGTGAAGCCGGTGCGTGATCTGGCCTATTACTGGAGCACCATGGGCACCTACCGTGGCAACGAGATCCTGGTCGGCAGAACCGGTTATACGGGCGAGGACGGTTTCGAGCTCTATATCAGGGCCGAGTTTGCAACGGAGCTGTGGCGCGACCTCATGGCGGCGGGAGAAGAGTTCGGGATCGTTCCCGCGGGCCTCGCCAGCCGCGACACCCTTCGTCTGGAGGCGGGGATGCCCCTTTATGGCCACGAGCTCGGACTCGACACCTTCCCATCCCAGGCCGGACTCGGGCGAGTGGTCAACCTCAAGAAGGAGGGCGATTTCGTCGGCCGCGAGGCGATCGAGGCCGGAGCGCCGGAGGACGCACGAAAGCTGGTCGGCCTCGTCTCCGAGGGCAAGCGCGCCGGCCGGGCCGGCTATGCGGTGTTCTCGGCGGATGACCGCGAGGTCGGCGTGATCACCAGCGGCGCGCTCTCCCCGACGCTGGGCTACCCGATCGCGATGGCCTACGTCGATCCGGCGGAGATCGAAGCGGAGACCCCGCTCTTCATCGACGTGCGCGGAACCCGCGTCGCGGCATCCGTCACTCCCCTTCCTTTTTATAAACGACCAACTCAGAACGAGTCAGACCCCGCGAAAGGGACAAGCAAATGACGGATCTCGCCTCTCTCAGGTACACGGCAGAGCACGAATGGATCGCGGTGGATGGTGACGTCGCCACGATCGGGATCACCGCATACGCGGCGGAAAAGCTCGGCGATGTTGTCTTCGTGGAGCTTCCGACGGTGGGCGACGCCGTCGAAGAGGGCAAGGTGGTGGGGGAGATCGAGTCGACCAAGTCGGTCGGCGAACTCTTCGCCCCGATGAACGGCACGGTCACCGCCGTGAACGACGCCGTCGTGAGCTCCCCCGAGTTGGTCAACAGCGACCCGTTCGGCGAGGGTTGGATGATCAAGGTCGCCTTCACCGCACTGCCCACGACACTCGACGCAGACGAGTACGACGCCTTGGTAGGGGAGTAATGCCGGTGTCGCTTGACGGAATAGCCGAAGGCGTTGCCGTGGATGAGGGCGTGGGCTTCGCAGAACGTCCTGGTTTTGCAGAGAGGCACATAGGAACGGATGCCGACGCGCAGCAGTCGATGCTGGCCGCGCTCGGCTTCGACTCGGTCGACGCCCTCGTGGCCGCCGCCGTTCCGGACTCGATCGCGGTGGAGGCCTTCCAGCACGCCGCTGAATCCGTGCTGCCGCCCGCGGCGACCGAGCGCGAGACCATCGCCGAACTGCGCGCATTCGCCTCCCGCAACCGGGTGAACCGCTCGATGATCGGCCTCGGCTACTACGACACGATCACGCCCGCCGTGATCAAGCGCAACGTGTTCGAGAACCCGAGCTGGTACACGGCGTACACGCCATACCAACCCGAGATCTCACAGGGGCGCCTCGAGGCCCTCATCAACTTCCAGACCATGATCTCCGACCTCACCGGCCTGACGACAGCCAACGCCTCCATGCTCGACGAGGGCACGGCCGTGGTCGAGGGGATGCTGCTGGCCAGGCGCGCATCCAAGTCGGCCTCCAACGTCTTCCTCGTCGACGCGGATGCCCTGCCGCAGACCAAGGCGCTGCTCGCGAACCGCGCGGCCGCGGTCGGCATCGAGCTGGTGGAGAGCTCGCTCCCTGAGCTTGTCGAAGGGCGCGAGCTTGTCGAAGGGCGCGGGCTTGCCGAAGAGCGCTTCGACAAGCTCAGCGACCGTGGGTATTTCGGGGCCTTCATCCAGTACCCCGGTTCCTCCGGCCGGGTGTGGGACCCGTCCGCGGTCATCGCCGCGGTCAAGGCCCGGGGTGGCATCGCGGTCGTCGCCGCGGATCTCCTCGCCGTCACCCTGCTCAAGAGCCCGGGTGAGCTGGGCGCGGATGTCGCGGTCGGCTCCAGCCAGCGCTTCGGCGTCCCGATGGGCTTCGGCGGCCCCCACGCCGGCTTCATGGCCGTGCGCGCGGGGCTCGAACGCCAGCTGCCTGGGCGACTGGTCGGCGTCTCGCAGGACGCGGCGGGCCGGCCCGCATACCGTCTGTCCCTGCAGGCGCGGGAGCAGCACATCCGCCGGGAGAAGGCGACGAGCAACATCTGCACCGCGCAGGTGCTGCTCGCCGTGATGGCGTCGATGTACGCGGTGTACCACGGCCCTGCCGGGCTGAAGGCGATCGCCGAGAGGGTCACCCGTCGCGCCCGCTACCTGGCGGATGCCGCGACCGACGGGGGTCACACCGTCGTCTTCGGCAACTACTTCGACACGCTCACGCTGGAGACCGACCGTCACGCCGACCGGCTGATCGAAGAGGCATACCGGGCCGGCTACCTGTTCCACAAGGTGGACGACACGCACGTCCAGCTCTCGGTGGACGAGACCACGAGCGAGGAGGACCTCCTGGCCGTCGCGCGCGTGCTCGGTGCCGAGCGGCCGCTCTTGACGGGCACGGCCGTTGCCCGTACCGATATCGAAAGCTGGATTCCGGCGGAGCTGCTGCGCACGAGCGAGTACCTCACCCATCCCGTGTTCAACACGCATCGTTCCGAGACGAGCATGATGCGCTATCTCAAGTACCTCGCAGACAAGGATTACGCGCTCGACCGGGGCATGATCCCGCTTGGCTCCTGCACCATGAAGCTCAATGCCGCAACCGAGATGGAGGCGGTGTCCTGGCCGGAGTTCGCAGGTCTGCACCCCTTCGCCCCGCTGTCGGATGTCGGCGGCTATCTCGCGCTCATCGAGCAGCTCCAGGATTGGCTGGCCGAGGTCACCGGGTACGACGCCGTCTCCCTGCAGCCCAACGCGGGAAGTCAAGGGGAGCTCGCCGGACTCCTCGCCATTCGCGGCTACCACCGGGCGGCGGGCAACACGCAGCGCACCGTCTGTCTCATCCCCTCGAGCGCTCATGGTACGAACGCGGCGTCCGCAGTCCTGGCCGGGATGCGGGTGGTCGTCGTGGCCTGCGACGAGCTGGGCAACGTCGATCTCGACGACCTGCACGCGAAGATCGCGGAGCACGCCGACGCGCTCGCCGCGCTCATGATCACCTACCCGTCGACGCACGGGGTGTACGAGCAGGAGGTCTCCGCGATCTGCAAGGCCGTGCACGACGCGGGCGGTCAGGTCTACGTCGACGGCGCGAACCTCAACGCGCTGCTCGGCTTCGCCCGGTTCGGCGACTTCGGCGGCGACGTCTCGCACCTGAACCTGCACAAGACCTTCTGCATCCCGCACGGCGGCGGCGGCCCCGGGGTCGGGCCGGTGGCGGCGAAGGCGCATCTCGCGCCGTACCTGCCGGGGCACCCGATGGCGCAGCGCGACTTCACCGCCGGGGTTCGCGACGACTCCGCCGGCCGAGTGGTTCGCGCGGTGAGCGTATCGAGGCCCTCCCACGCGAACGCCGTCTCCGCAGCCCCGTACGGCAGCCCGAGCATCCTGCCGATCAGCTGGGCGTACATCCGCATGATGGGCGCAGACGGGCTCAAGCGGGCGACGGGGGCCGCAGTGCTCGCCGCGAACTATGTCGCGGTGCGCCTGCGCGATCACTATCCGGTGCTCTACTCGGGCGAGCGCGGCTTGGTCGCGCACGAGTGCATCCTCGATCTGCGTCCGCTCACCGAGGCGACGGGCGTGAGCGTGGACGACGTGGCCAAGCGCCTG
>Ga0157371_10004590_pt1 | contig 11990 bp, 11 predicted proteins | sample C45metaG_FD_113462 | JGI IMG/M metagenome (GOLD analysis project Ga0157371, IMG submission 113462) | Corn rhizosphere microbial communities from Kellogg Biological Station, Michigan, USA - C4-5 metaG | ecosystem: Host-associated > Plants > Roots > Rhizosphere > Soil | place: USA: Michigan... | reverse complement strand
CGTTGATGCTCGGCGGCGCGAACCGCGATCCGGCGGTGTTCGCCGACCCGCACCGGTTCGACGTACGGCGGGAAAACGCCCGGGAACACTTGGGTTTCTCCGCCGGGATCCACTTCTGTCTCGGCGCGTCGCTTGCAAGGCTGGAGGGCGCGGTCGCGTTGCGGATGCTGTTCGACCGGTTCCCGGATCTCGCGCTCGACGGTCAGCCGGTGCGCCGGCCGTTGCGGGTGTTACGCGGGTTCGAGCATCTACCCGTGAAGGTGAACGTCAGCCGAGCTTTGCTTTGAGGAACGTCGTCGCGCGATCCCACGCGGTCGCCGCGGCCTGCTCGTCGTGCGTGCCGAGCGCGTTCTCCTCGTTGCCGAACGCGTGCCCGGTGCCCGGGGAGACGATGAACTCGACGTCCTTGCCCATGTCGCGCAGCTGGCGTTCGAGCTCCTTGACCGCGTCCGGCGGGAAGAAGTCGTCGTTCTCGGCGAAGTGACCTTGCACCGGTGCGGACAGCGTCGACCAGTCCGGCGCCATGTCGCCGAGCGGTGCGCCGTAGAACGGTGTCGCCGCGCCGACCTTGTCGCCCTGCAGCGCGGTGATCAGCAGCGTGAGCATGCCGCCCATGCAGAAACCGATGACGCCGACCTGCTCACCGCGGACCGCTTCGTGACCCAGCAGGAAGTCGATCGCGCCGGCCATGTCGCGCGCGGCGCGATCCGGCGGCAGCGTCTGCATCAGCTCGTTGGCCTTGTCCATCTCGGTGTGCTCGGCGTAGTCGCCGTGATACAGGTCCGGCGCCAGCGCGACGAAGCCCTCGGCGGCGAGCCGGTCGCAGGTCCGCTTGATCTGCGGGACCAGCCCCCACCACTCCTGGACGACGAGCAGGCCGGGACCGCTGCCGGCGTCGGGTACGGCGAGGTAGCCGGAGGCGGTGTCGCCGTTGCTAGGGAATGAGACGGTTTCAGCCATGGCGTGCACGCTACCGTCATGGGAGTGAGCGCAGAGACTCCGGACCGAGCCCGTACCGTCCTCACCGCGATCAGCCCGCGCGCGTACGAACACCCGGCCGATCGGGCCGCGTTGACGGCGCTGCGGAAGGTGCGCGGTTTCGACCAGATGTTGCGCTGGCTCTCCGGGTTGTTCGCCGGGCGCAGCCCGCGGCTGCTGGCGCTCGCGTCGACCGTGCGGGTGACCGAGCGACAGTTCCCGGACATCCACCGGCTCGTGCAGGACGGCGCGCGCATCCTGGACCTCGACGACGTGCCGGAGGTGTTCGTCACGTGCGACCCGCGCGCCCAAGCGAGCACCATCGGCATCGACAAGCCGTTCCTGCTGCTGACGAGCGGGCTCGTCGAGCTGCTCGACGAGGAGGAGCTGCGGTTCGTCATCGGGCACGAGCTCGGTCATGTGCTGTCGGGGCACGCGGTGTACCGGTCGATGCTCGACGCGTTGCTCGGGCTGTCCCGCCGAATCTTCTTCCTGCCGATGGGCTATCTCGGCTTGCGCGCGCTGGTGACCGCACTCGAGGAGTGGTACCGCAAGTCCGAGCTGTCCTGCGACCGCGCCGGCCTGCTCGCCGGCCAGGACCCCGCCGCAGCGCTGCGCGCGCAGATGAAGACCGCCGGCGGATCGCGCCTCGCCGAGATGGACGTGACCGAGTTCCTGGAGCAGGCGCGCGAGTACGACGCGCAAGGCGACCTGCGCAACGGCGTACTGAAGCTGCTGTCGTTGCAAGGGCAGACGCATCCGTTCGCCGTGCTGCGTGCGGCCGAGCTACGTCGCTGGATCGACGGTGGCGACTACCAACGCATCCTCGGCGGCGACTACCCGCGGCGCGGCGCGGAAGACGAGCCGCCGATCGCCGACGAGGCGCGCGAGGCCGCGCGGTCGTACAAGGAGACGATGGAAGACTCGGCCGACGCGTTCATGCGGGTGATCCGCGCGGTGGGCGAAGAGGCGGCGTCCGTCGGCCAGCGAGTTGCCGACCGCATCCGCCGCGACGAGGCGCCGCCTTCCTAGGTGCCGAACCAGCGGGCGATGCGGGACCGGCCGAACTCTTCCTTGTCTTTCGCGAGCTCCGGCGACGGACCTTCCAGCGCGCCGGCCGGCATCTCGCCCGGCGTGAACGTGACATCGACCTTCGCGACCGCGCCGCGACCGAGCTCGACGTAACAGATCCCACGACCGTCGTACGCCGCCGAGTTCGTGTCACCGCGGAGCCGCGCCGCGAGTTGCGCCGCGACGACGGCGGCTTGACCTTCGGCGAACACGCCCGCCTTCGGCGTACCGACGCTGGTCACGTCGCCGACGGCGTACACGTCCGGGAACGCGGTCTGGAGCGTGTACGGGTCGACCGGGATCCATCCGTCGACGGCGAGCCCGGACTCGATCACCACCGCCGGCGCGCGATGCACGGGGACGCCGAGGAACAGGTCGTACCGGATCTCGTCGCCGTCGTCGAGGACCGCGACGTGACGAGCGGGATCGAGTGACGCGACCCGCCGATTTGGTCGCCATTGGATCCCGCGTTGCTCGAACGCGTCGAGGATGGCGGCCGACGCGGCCGGGCTCGGCGGGACCGGCTTGGGCATCGGCAACACCAACGTGACGCGCGACGAGCCGAGCAATCCGCGGTCGCGGAGCAGATCGTGCATCAGCAGCGCCGTCTCGCTCGGTGCCGGCGGGCACTTGAACGGCGTCGACGTCACGCCGACGACAACCTCGCCGCCGCCGAAGCCGGCGAGAACGTCGCGCAACGCGAACGCGCCATCGACGGTATAGAACTCATGGCCGCCCTCAACCAAGCCTGGTGTCGCGGCCGGATCGAGATCCGCGCCGAGCGCGACGACGAGGACGTCCGCGTCGAGGGCTCCGGCGGCGGTGTCGACGCGCTTCGCCTCCGGATCGATCGCACGCACTGCAGCGCGGAGGAACCGCACCCCGGGCAGCGACAACGCGTCGTACGGATGCACGACAGCAGCGGCGTCGTGCTTACCGAACATCACGTCGAGCTTCGAGAATCCGAACACGAACCCGCCGGCGCTGTCGACCAGCGTCAGGTCTAGATCGGCACCGAACTCGGCGGAGAGCGTCGCCGCAACCTCGAGCCCGCCGAACCCGGCACCCAGCACGACGATCCTCATACGGCGATCATGGCGCGAAATTGCGTCGACAACGGCAACGCGGCGAGGCACCCTGTGCTGTTGCGTCACAAATACGGCGCAACCGTCCCGGAGGAACGCACTCGATGAGACGAACAACCGCGACGGCCACGGTCTGACCTCGAACCGCGGCCGTCCACTGCCAGCGAGGTAGAGGACCATGACCGCGATTCACGCCGTCGGAGACGGCATCGACACCGCAATAGACGCAGTGCTGCAAGCGCCGCTGCCGGACGCTCCCACCGACGGCGGCGCGCCGTGCGACGCGCTGCTGTTCGGCCCGTTCCTGCGGCCGCACGTTCACGGCCTCCACCCCTACCTGACCGAGACCGACCTTGACGCGGCGGTCGACGTCATCGGCATCTTGCCTCCGGGTGCGCGCGTGCTGCGCTGGCACCAGCGCGAGGGCTCGCCGCAAGTGCTGGCGTCCTACGACGGATGCCTCATCGTCGTCCGGAGCTGGCAGCGGGCGGCCGACTTATGGGTGAGCGGGCCGGACAAGGACCGCGTCACGGCCCTCACCGACGAGCTGAAGAGCAGAGTGCCGGCGCCACCCCAAGAGCGCGCCGTCCGGGTGACCTTCTGGCACGAGGCGAAGCACATCTGGCATCGCTCGCGCGACATCGACGTCCCGTCGTGGCCGGACGTCGCGCACTGCTACCCGGCGTCGGTGCGGGACGCGATGGCGCGGCTCACGTCGTACCAGCCGGATGGCGCTGCCTCCGGGGGCCGGCTGTTGATGTGGTACGGACCACCGGGCACCGGCAAGACGACCGCGGTGCGCGCGCTGTTCGACGCGTGGCGAGGGTGGGCAACTGCGCATGTCGTCTCCGACCCGGAACGACTGCTCGACAACGGCAACTACCTGGTGCAGGTGCTGCTCGACACCGACGGCGACGACGACGCCGTCGCGAAGTGGCGCTTGGTCGTGATCGAAGACGCCGAGGAGCTGCTCCGCCGCGACGCACGCGCGCGTGTGGGGGCGGCGCTCGGACGCTTGCTGAACGCCGGCGACGGACTGCTGGGACAGGGGTCGAGGACGCTGATCCTGCTGACAACCAACGAGGCGATCGGCGAGATGCACCCGGCGTTGCTGCGGCCAGGCCGCTGCCTCGCCCGGGTCGAGTTCCCGCCGCTGTCCGCCGCCGAAGCCGGCCGACTGCTCGGCACCGACGACGTGACCGAACCGCTCACCCTGGCCGAGGTCATGGAGCGTCGCGGTGCGATCGGCCGGGTGCAGTCGGTGTCTCGGCCGGATCGGCCGGGCTTGTACCTCTAGTCGAGGGCGAGGGTCGCGGCGGCGGCAAGCACTCGGTCAGCGCCGTCGCCTTCGCTGTGTACGTCGAGCGCGTCCAGCGCAACGCGGTTCGCGACCAGTCGGCAGAAGTCGACCGCGTCGACGACGATCGTGAGGTCCTGGCCTTCGGGCCGCTCGCCCCGGTTGCCGAGCGGGACGTCCCACGTGCCGCCCCCGGCGCCGGTGAGCACGAGGTGCAGGTCGGTCGGCTCCGCCGAACCAGTACGGGTCACCGCATGCGGCAACAGTTGCACGGCGAGGTCGGTCATCAACGTCAACACCGACGCGTCCGGAACGCTCGCGGGCATGTCGACGGCGCGGCGGATGTCGTTCTCGTGCGTCCAGAGCTCGAACGCGCGCACGACCAGCAACGCGTCGACCGACAGCCGCATGCCGTGCATCGACACGACGCTGCCGGCGTGCTGGTGGGCCGTCGCCTCCACGATGTCGATCGTCTGGTCGGCGGCACGCCGCCAGCTCGTCCGCGTCAGCGCCGGGTCGCGATCGGCTTGCGCCGCGGCCGCTTCCTGCGTCGACGCGATGTGATCGGCATCGGCGACCTCCTCGTCACCGGCGAGCGCGCGCTGCACGTCCTGCTCGACCCCGATGAGGTGACCGACGAGCCCTTGTACGTCGAGGTCCCGCAGCACCGGCGTCCGCCACTGCGCAGACGTCAGGCTCGACAGCAAGCCGACGAACGCATCCGCGGCCCGCGCGAACGCTTCGGTCGCCGAGATCTCCGCAGCGGCCGGGACAGCACGGCCGCCGGCACGCGCCGCCAGCGACGCGGCCAGTACCCGCTCGCGCAACTCGCTCGGGATCGGCGTGGACGCGGTCATGACGACTCCAACAACTGACGGTCGAGCAGGGCTTCGAGCCGGGCGAGCGCGAGCCGGACGCGCGACTTCGCCGTACCCTCGGGCACGCCGGTCGCGCGGGCGACGTCGCGGTAGCTGAGCCCGCGGAAGTACGCCAGTTCAACGACTTCGCGTTGACCCGGGGGCAGCAGCTCGACTGCCGCACGCACCTCGCTCGCGGTCTCGGCCGCGGCGACGTGATCGGACGGCGACGCATCTCGCTGCGTCGGGATCATTCGCTCGCTCCGCTCCTCGCGCGCAGCGCGGCGCAGCTCGCCGCGGATCACGTCGTGCGCGCGGTGGCGGGCGCAGACAGTGAGGAACGTCCGCAGGGTGCCGAGCGATTCGTCGTACTTCTCCGGGTGGCACCAGAGCTCGACGAAGACGTCCTGGACGACGTCCTGCGCGAGCGACCCGTTGCCGAGGACCCGCAGCGCGCTCGCGTAGACCGCGCCGGACAGCAGGTCGAAGACCTCGGCCAGCGCGCGGTCGTCCCCCGCGGCGATGCGGGCCGCGAGCAGCGAATCGGTCGGCGTGGAGCCCACGAGACGGACGGTACCGAGCGCGGGCGCGTCGCAGCAGCGATTCGCCGAGATCCGCGCCGACACGGCAGTCGTCACGTCGGAGATACGCCGCCACATGCGTCGGTGGATCACGTGATCCACCGACGCGGTCGGCGGCGTACCCGTGGCAGGAAGCGACCGAGGAGGAACTCCATGGCAGTAGCGGTACACGTCAAGCTCCGCGGTGTCACACCGGCGCAGTACGACGCGGTGCGCGAGCGGGCAGGGTGGATCGAACAGCCGCCGACCGGTGGCCTGTCGCACACGACGTGGTGGGAGGGCGAGGACTGCCACAACCTCGACGGGTGGGAGAGCGAAGAGGCGTTCGCGGCGTTCGTCGAGCAGCGACTCGCGCCGGCGATGGCCGCGGCGGGTGTCGACACCGCGCCGGAGGTGACGATGCACCCGGCGCACGAGGTGTACGCGCCGCGCGCCGGCATCGTCGCGCCGACGGCGTCGCCGACGATCGGCGGCAACGACAACGTCGCGCTGGTCCGCAGCGGGTACGACGCATTCGCCCGCGGCGACATCGACGCGGTGCTTGCGCTGTTCGATCCGGCGATCCGCTGGTCGACGCCGGACACCGTCGAGTTCGGCGGCACCTACGCCGGTCCGGCCGGCGTCGGCGAGTTCTTCTCCAAGCTGCCGGGCAACTACGCCGAGCTGCGGGTCGAGCCGGCGGCGTTCGTCGACCGAGCGGACACGGTCGTCGCGATCGGTACGCATCGCGGTCGCAGTGCAGCCGGCAACGACTTCGAGATCCCGTTCGTGCACGTGTGGACCGTGAGCAACGGCAAGGCGACCAGCTTCACCGAGTCGTTCGACACGGTGAAGATGAACGCCGCGCTCGGCGCGCGTGCGGCGGTGCAGCATGTCTGACCCGAAGGAGCTGATCCGCCGGATGTTCGACGAGGTCATCAACCAGGGCCGGATGGAGAACCTCGACGAGTTCTTCGTCGAGGACTACGTCGACCACGGTCCGATGGGCGACATGCACGGTCGCAACACGTTCCGCCAACTGGTCGAGCAGTGGCGCGCGGCGGTGCCGGACGTGCACTGCACCGTCGACAACCTGTTCGTCGACGGCGATCTCGTCGGGTGGACGGTGCACACGACCGGGACGCACACCGGTGACGGTCTCGGGTTCCCGGCGACCGGCAAGCGGTTCGAGACGGTGAGCGCGAACATCGGCCGAATGCGCGACGGCAAGGCTGCCGAGCACTGGGCCGAGCAAGGGATGTTCCCGATGCTGATGCAGCTCGGCGTCATCCCGATGCCCGCACCGGCCTGACAACCTCGCCTTCGCATCGACTGTGACGTTGTGTGTCGATACAGTGCCCGTCACTGACACACAACGTCACAGTCGACGATGGCGCGTCGCGTCGACGCGGCGGCGTCAGGGAACGGTCCGGACCGTTTCGAGGTCGCTGAGGAGCAGTTCGCGGTCGCCGTCCTCGGCGATCTCGGCGGCGGCGTTGCGGGCTTGTTCGAGCCATCGATTGGCTTCGTCGATGTCGCCGGCCACGGCGTTCGCTCTCGCGAGCGCCTCGTAGGCGAACGCCAGGTCGAAGTCGCCGATGCCCTCGCGCTCGCAGAAGTCGAGCGATCTGCGCGCATGCCACAACGACGGCTCGGCGCGACCGAGAACCGCGTACACGCGGGAGCACTGCCACTCGCTGCGGGCGCGATTCACCGCCGTACCCACTTGCATCCAGTGGTACGACGACGCGTGCGCGGAGTGGATCATCTCGCTGTCTTGCTCGTCGGTGCGATTCTCCAGCTCGAGCAGGGTCCAGGTGTAGTTGAACAACGCGACGGCGACTTCGCGGTGGGTTGCCGGGTCGAGGCCAGGGTCGGTCTTCGGTGCCATTGCTTTCCTTCCGTCGGCCACCAGGTGATCCAAGTCGTGCATCTGTCGCTGCAGTCGTGTAGTGCGGGCTTCGAGTCGTCGACGGTGCGCCCGCAGCGCATCCTCGAGAGCGGGGCTGTCGCCGTAGGCGAGGAGTCGCTTCACCTCGTCGAGTGGCAACTCGAGATCCCGTAACCGCCGGATCAACGCGCCGACCGGCGCTTGCTCGGGGCTATAGCGACGGTAGCCCGATGAGGGGTCGGTCGACGCGGGTGACAGCAGGCCGAGACCGTCGTAGTGACGGAGCGCCTTCGCGGTCAGGCCGGTGGCCCGCGCGAACTGCCCGATCGTCAACCACTCGCCCACACCGCGACGGTAAAGGTTGCCGTTACGGGAACGTCAACGGCGTGCACGAGGACGCGGCCTAACGAGCGCGCAGCCGGCCGATCACGAGCTCGTCGCTGACCTGGCCCGCGGTGTCGACGAACGCGCCCCACACATCGCCGGCCGGGCCGATCGTGACGTCGATGAAGTCGAGGATCCCGTCGTTGCAGCGTCCCGGCCCGCAGGTCCCTCGCGCCAGCGCTGTCGACGCCGGTGTCACCGGACCGGACACCACGACCGGTCGCGAGTCGAGCGGCCGGGTCACCAAGCCGAGGTAGCCGGTGAACGTCGTGAGCGCGTACGAGCCCGTCCACGGCTTGCCCGGCGAGTTCGTGCTGCCCATGTAGGCGATCGCGAGCCGGCCCTTCGCGTCGAGATCCAACGCCGGCCCCCATGCCTCGCGCACCGACGGCGGCGACACTCGCAACGGCTTGCCGAACGTGCGACCGCCGTCGCGCGAGACGGCGAGATACGGCAACCGATCCAGCGCCATCCAGAGGAAGAAGACGTGTCCCTTGCCGTCGGCCATGACCGCGGCTTCGTGGTCCGACTGACCGCTGCCGGGCGCGACCAGACCGAAGCCGCCGGCGACCGATGTGTTCATCCCGTTGTGCGCGACCTGCACCCGGCTCCACGTCGTACCGCCGTCGTGGCTGATGGCGAGCCACGGTTGGCCGCACCATCCGCGCGGCACGTACAGCGCGCCGTCGGGCCCGGCGAAGATCGGGCCGACGTCGCCGTTGCAGATGCCCGGGATACCGCTGTCACCGCTGTTCTCCGCGATGCCGTACGGGCTCGGATCGTTGAACGCGTAGCTGCCCGTCGGGTGCCACGTCAGCCCGCCGTCGAGCGAGCGCGCGCAACCGGAGGCGAACGAATAGCCGTTGTAGCCGGCGGTCTGCGAGCAGTTGTAGAGGATGTTCGGGTAGCCGACCGTCGGCAGCCCGGCGACCGGCGGTGCGGCGGACAGCGACTCGTGGTCGGACTGGTTGCACGCGGCGGGCGCGTCGGTCCACGTCGCGCCGCGGTCGTCGCTCCACGACAGGATCTGGCAAGTGCCGGCGAGGTCGGCCTTGTAGACGCGCGACGTGGCCTTGTCGACGTACAGGAACGGATCCAACGACGTGACGTGCGTGCTCGGGGTGATGTTGGTCCACGACTTGCCGCCGTTGGTGGAGCGGACCACTTTCGCCTGTACGTCGGAGTAGATCGTGCCGTCCTTGGCGATGCCGATGTTGGGCTCGCCGGCGTTCGCGAAGCCGGTCCGGAACAGATCGATGCGCGGGCCGTTCGCCGACTGCGATTTCGAGCCGGCGACGAACGTCACGGCGTGCGATCCGCCCGGCGTCGACGCGATCGACGGCACGGCCGCGGCGGCCACCGACGCGAGTACGGCGACCGCGGCGCGCGGCCAGATCCTCGGGGCGCCGATCCTCGGCGCCCGGCTCCTCGACATGGCGCTGGCTTCGGCGTCGCCGTGCTCGGTCCTGCTACGTCGACGGGACCGTCTGGACGACGGCCTTGTACAGCCAGATGTCACTCGACGTCACGGTGGCGACGGCGCTCGGCGGCGTCGTAGTCGTGTCGGTCGAGTACTTCGCGTTGTTGAGGATCTGGACGAGATATTGCTGGTGCGTGCCCGGATGGCGCACGACGCATCCGCCGCCGCCGAACACCTGGCCCGGCACCGACGGCAGCACCTGCCGCGGCACGCTCGGCAGCACGAGCGGTACGCCGGGGTCGGTGAACGTCATGCCGTCCGCGGCTTGGGTGTACATCGCCGTGAGCGGCGCGTACTCAGGCGACCCGACGGTGTAGAACACACCGGGCGTGTCGTTCGCGAGCACGAACGCGTCGAAGCCGAGCAGCGTCGTGTTCTGGTACGCCGTGTCGAACGCCTTGCCGCGCTTCGTCCACGGGCCGCCGATGTCGGTCGCGCTGAGCAGCAACGGCGTGCAGTACATCTGCGCGTTGTGCGCGTGGTGGCCGCCGCGGTAGATCCACCAGTACTGCCCGTCGACCCGCTGCAACCGGCCATCGAGATCGCGCAGCAGCCGGCCGTAACCGGTGTGGTTCGAGTCGTCGGCGGTGACGTCGCCGCAACGCAGACGCGGACTCGCGTCGCCGCCGAGCCATTGCCAGTTGACGCCGTCCGTCGACTCCATCATGAACGAGTCCTGCGGGGTCTCGTCGAGCTGCGCGGGCCGGCGCCAGTGCACGCTGTGCGGCGTCGAGACCAGTCGCTGGCCGACCGGATCCCAGACGACGTCGCCGCTGGAGAAGTGGCCGAACGTGTACGGGTTGGTCGGATCGTCGCTGATGTAGTCGCCGGCCGGGCGCGGGATCGGCGGCAACTTGGTGAACGCACCCTCGACGTCCTCGGCGGTCCACGCGTGCAGGTGCGGGCTGGTGTTGTTCGTGTCGTGATGCCAGCCCCACAACATCCACGCCGGATCCGTCGCCCGCCCGCTCAGCGCGCGCAGCGGGAGCAACGACGGGAACATCAGCTCGGCCTCGTGCGGGTTGCTGCTGGCGATCGTCGCGATCGGCGCAGTGCCGACCGGTTCCCATTGCAGCCGCGGCGTCTGCCCGTCGGTCGCTTCCGCGCTGCCCGCCATCCGCCCGGTCGCGGCGACCAGCGCGGTCAGGCCGGCGGATTTCAGCAACGTGCGTCGGCTGAACGGTGACACGAGACCCCCTGTGAGCGAAGGCCAAGTTTCCCAGCCCACCGGGGCGCTGTCACCGGAGGTACGCCGCTACGTCACGTTCTCCAGATAGTGGGCGCCGACGAGTCCAGTCAGGTCCTTGTTCTGCACCGGTGAGTTGACGAACACGACGCACTCGACGTCGTGCGGGAAGAAGTACGCGACGCACCCGACCGTTCGCCCGTCGGGGTGGGACCAGCCGCCATTCTTCACGTAGTAGTCGCCGAGCGGAGTCGAGCCGCTTCCATCGACACCGAAGTGTGCCTCCAGCGCGGCCTGCGCCTTCGCGGGCGTGACGATCGTGCCGTCGCGCCGGAACGCGCGCATGATCCGAAGCAGATCGTCGACAGACAGGTGCCAGCCCAAGCCGCCCGGGGAGTTCGACACCAGGCCCGAGTCCCAACCGTTCCCGGTAACCGGGAACGGATAGCCGAGGACGTCGTCGTTTCGCGGCTCATGGCTAGCGTCGGTGACGTTCGCCGGACCGAACAGCTTCGCGGCGCAGTAGCTCTCGTAGATGCGCAACGTCGCGAGGTCCCACAGCGGGTCCCACAACGTAGGCATCGGGACCGACAGCGCGAAGTCGGTCGGGATGGCTCCGCTCACGGTCGAGATCAGGATCCGGCACAAGCCGTAGTTCATGTTCTGGTAGCTCTCCATGCCGACGTTGCTGGTGCCAGCGGCAACCTGATCCTTCATGAAGCCGTACGTCGACGGCGTCTCGTCCTGCCCGTAATGGAACCCGGAGTGGTGGGTGAGCAACTGCCGGAAGGTCACTTGATCGACTCCGGGCCCCTTCGCCCAGTATGTCGGCAGATAATCGATGATCTTGCTGTCCGGGCTGAGGTTGTGCTCGTCGAGCAGCTTGGTCATCGCGATTCCGGTGACCAGCTTGCTGCAGCTCGCGATATGCATTCGGCGCGCCGGCGTCCAGCCGACGCCGCCGTCCTGAGGCTCGCGAGCCCAGTTCCATTCCAGCGTGTAGACGATGGACGAACCCTGCTGCACCCGCATCGCATAGCCGGCGACCGAATCAGCCAAGTCGCGATGAATCGCGTTCGCGAATCCGGCGACGTCGAAGGTGTAGACGTGGCGCGGCGTCGGCGTGACCGGCCGCGGCACGCGCACCGGAAGCGGATCGTGATGGGAACGGATCGCGGGGCTCGGTGGCGGGTGCGGGAGG
>Ga0157371_10004589_pt1 | contig 11992 bp, 7 predicted proteins | sample C45metaG_FD_113462 | JGI IMG/M metagenome (GOLD analysis project Ga0157371, IMG submission 113462) | Corn rhizosphere microbial communities from Kellogg Biological Station, Michigan, USA - C4-5 metaG | ecosystem: Host-associated > Plants > Roots > Rhizosphere > Soil | place: USA: Michigan... | reverse complement strand
TGAGAATGCGGTGACCCTGCCCGACTGCGTGTTCGAAGCGAACGCCGAGCACTACGCCCGCCGCGAGCTGTACCGCAGCGAGGAGCACGGCTACTGCGTGGTGGTGATGACCTGGGGCCCGGGCCAAGGCACGCCGATCCACGACCACGACGGCATGTGGTGCGTCGAAGGCGTGTGGAACGGCGCGCTGGAGATCGTGCAGTACGAACTGCTGGAGCACGACGCGCAGCGCTACCGCTTCCAGCCGGTCGGCTCGATCCAGGCCGGCGCCGGCTCGGCCGGCAGCCTGATTCCGCCGCACGAATACCACAGCATCCGCAACCCCAGCGACAGCGCGGTTACCGTCAGCCTGCACATCTATTCCGGCCCGATGACCCGCTGCTCGGTGTTCCAGCCGCTGCCCGAAGACCGCTGGTACGGTCGCGACGTGCGCCAGCTGGGGCTCGACCGCGTGCACTGAACCCGGCATAATTCCCCGCTCGCACATGCCGGTGTGGCGGAATGGTAGACGCGGCGGACTCAAAATCCGCTTGTGGTGACACAGTGGAGGTTCGAGTCCTCTCACCGGTACCAATGACTCAGGCCGCACTTGCGGCCTTTGTTTTGCCTCCGATTCCGGCTGTGCTCCGCAAGTTTTCCCGCCGGAAGCGACGATCATGGGCGGCTGACCAACCTCGGACAGTCGCGCCAAGAAATCCTCGATACCTGCGATGTTGAAACGCGCGTGCCGAAAGCGAATGCAGCTTACGGCCGTGAATCGGCCCGCCATTGAGGCTGCGCGTAAACAAGCTGGAATGTATATTCGAGCAAGACAGGGAGCCAGCAAACCACGATGACCACGACTCGGCGGCAGATATTCGAGAATCTGACCTTGGCACGCGGACGGGAGTTGGCCTCGCTGTTCGAGTTGAATGGCTTGTCCAGCCTGAGCAAGGATGCCTTGGTTGAAGCGCTAAGCCGCGAGCGGAGTCTTGAGCCTGAAAAGGTGCTCTGCGCACTCAGCCGGGATGAATTGACATCCATTTGCGAGGCCCTTGGCCTGGATACCTCCGGCCGGGAAAAGCAGTTGTTGATCGACCGTCTGCTGAGGCATGACGCTGGCACTCGTGAACGGGCAGCGATCTATGCCATCAGCCAGGAACCGGCGACCGGCACAAGCCCCAAGGGCATGAACAAGAAAGCCCTCACCGAGGCGGACATCCGCACCAAATTCATCACCCCCGCACTCGACAAGGACAAGCAAGGTTCATGGGACGTCATGACCCAGCTCCTCGAAGAGCACTACTTCACCAAGGGTCGCGTCATCGTGCGGGGGCAGACCGTCCATCGCGGCGAGGCCAAGAAGGCCGACTACATCCTCTTCTACAAACCGAACATCCCTATCGCTGTCATTGAGGCCAAAGACAACAACCATGCGGTGGGCGACGGCATGCAGCAGGCACTCGACTACGCTGAAACTCTGGACCTTCCTTTTGCCTACAGCTCAAACGGCGACGCCTTCCTCGAGCACGACCGCACGCCTGGTGCGGATCCCGTCGAACGGGAAATTCACCTCGAACAATTCCCAAGCCCCGACGAGCTCTGGCAACGATTCAGCGCATCGAAGGGCTACTCCAAGCAGCAGGAAAGCATCACTACCTGCGACTATTACGACGACGGCAGTGGCAAGCAGCCGCGCTACTACCAGATCAATGCCATCAATCGCACGGTCGACGCGATTGCGCGAGGAGAGGATCGCATCCTCCTCGTGATGGCCACCGGCACCGGGAAGACGTATACGGCCTTCCAGATCATTTGGCGGCTTTGGAAATCAGGCGCCAGGAAGCGCATCCTTTTCCTCGTCGATCGAAACATCCTCGCCGACCAGACCAAGACCAACGATTTCAAGCCGTTTGGTCAGGCGATGACAAAAATTACCAATCGCACCGTCGACAAGTCCTACGAGATATATCTCTCCCTCTACCAGGCCGTCACCGGCACCGAGGAAGCTAGCAACATCTACAAGCAGTTCTCCCCGAATTTTTTTGACCTGATCATCGTCGACGAATGCCATCGCGGTAGCGCGGCCGCCGATGCGGCGTGGCGTCAAGTGCTCGAATATTTTGCTTCTGCCACCCAGATCGGTCTGACCGCCACACCGAAGGAGACAAAGGATGTTTCCAACATAGAATACTTCGGCGAGCCCATCTATACGTACTCGCTGCGCCAAGGCATCACCGACGGCTTCCTCGCACCTTACAAAGTTGTGCGCATCGGTCTCGACAAGGATCTCGACGGCTGGCGGCCGGAAGCGGGCAAGCTTGACAAGTACGGCTTCGAGATAGAGGACCGCGAGTACAACGAGCGCGATATGGATCGCAACCTTGTCCTCGATAAGCGCACCGAACTGGTCGCTGCGAAGATCACGGAGTTTCTGAAAGCGACCAACCGCTACGCCAAGACCATCGTGTTCTGCGAAAACATCGATCACGCCGAACGCCTGCGGCAGGCATTGGTCAACGCCAATCCCGACTTGGCGGCTGCAAACAGCAAATACGTCATGCGCATTACCGGCGACAACAATGAGGGCAAGGCGCAGCTGGACAACTTCATCGACCCCGAATCCACTTACCCGGTCATCGCCACCACTTCACAGCTCATGTCGACGGGAGTGGACGCGCAGACTTGCCATCTCATCGTTCTCGACAAGCGCATCAACAGCATGACCGAGTTCAAGCAGATCATCGGTCGTGGTACCCGCATCAATGAGGACTACAACAAGCTCTTCTTCACCATCATGGATTTCAAGCGCGCCACCGCGCTCTTCGCCGATCCCGACTTCGATGGCGATCCCGTGCAGATTTATGAGCCCCGCGAAGGCGACCCCGTCGTCCCACCCGACGAGCCCACCGGGGCTAGCGAGGAGGAGCCTACGGACGGTATCGTCGTCGATCCACCGCCTCCAGTTGGGCCGGGTGGCGATCCGGAACCTCCGAAAAGATATTACGTTGACGATGTGGAGGTCAGCGTCGCCATCGAACGCGTCCAATACCTCGACGCTGATGGCCGACTCATTACCGAGTCGCTCACCGACTACACCCGCAAGACCGTCCACAAGTCCTTTGCCACGCTCGACGACTTCCTCACCCGGTGGAACTCCGCCGACCAGAAGAATGCGCTCATCAAAGAGCTGGCCGCCCAAGGGATTTTTCTCGACGAGCTGGCGGCGCAAGTCGGGGCTGACTACGACGCTTTCGATCTCATCTGCCACGTCGCCTACGATCAGCCGCCGCTCACCCGTCAGGAGCGCGCCGACGGGGTCAAGAAGCGCGATGTCTTCGGCAAATACGGTGACAAGGCGCGCGCCGTCCTCGAAGCGCTACTCAAGAAATATGCCGACAGCGGCATCCAGACCATGGAATCCATGGAGATTCTCAACGTCGACCCTCTTCGGGATTTCGGCACACCTATCGAAATCGTCCAGCTTTTCGGTGGAAAAGCAGCCTACCGCGCTGCGATCCACCATCTCGAAAGCGCCCTTTACGCCACTGCAGCCTGAGAAGTCCTGATCCATGCCCAACATCTCCAACCTCGTCAAATCCATCCAGGACATCATGCGCAAGGACGCCGGCACCTACGGCGACGCCCAGCGCATTGAACAAATGGCATGGCTGTTTTTCCTGAAAATCTTTGACGACCGCGAAACCCAATTTGAGCTCTTCGACGACGACTACAAATCACCGCTCAAGAAACATCTGCGTTGGCGCAACTGGGCGGCGGACGAAGAGGGCATCACCGGCGACGCGCTGCTCGACTTCGTCAACCTCACGCTGTTGCCCGCACTCAAGAGCATGACCGCTGGTCAGGACAGCATCGCCGGCCTCATCCGCATGAGCTTCGAGGATGCCAACAACTACATGAAGAACGGCACCTTGCTGCGGCAGGTGGTCAACAAGATCAATGGCATCGATTTCAATACCAGCGAGGACCGTCACCTCTTTGGCGACATCTACGAGAAAATCCTCAAGGACCTGCAGTCCGCCGGCAACGCGGGCGAGTTCTATACGCCCCGCGCCGTCACGCAGTTCATCGTCGAGCAGATCGACCCCCGCCTCGGCGAGACCGTCCTCGATCCCGCCTGCGGCACCGGCGGCTTTCTTACCGCCGCCATTGATCACCTGCGCGACCAGGCCAAGAACGACAAGGACATGGCCATCCTGCAGGCCTGCTTCTCCGGCATCGAGAAAAAGCACCTGCCGCACGTACTGTGCATGACCAACCTGATGTTGCACGGCATCGACGTCCCCTCCAATGTCCGCCACGACAATACCTTGTCGCGCCCGCTCACCGACTGGAAGCCGAAGGAATACGTCGACGTCATCGTCACCAACCCGCCGTTCGGCGGCATGGAGGAGGACGGCATCGAAGCCAACTTCCCCAGCGAGTTCCGCACCCGCGAAACCGCCGATCTCTTTCTCGTCCTCATCATGCGCGTACTGAAGCCCGGCGGCCGGGCGGGGATTGTTCTGCCAGACGGCACCCTCTTCGGGGAGGGCGTCAAGACTCGCATCAAGGAGAAACTCCTCAGCGAGTGCAACCTCCACACCATCGTCCGTCTGCCCAACGGCGTCTTCAATCCGTACACCGGTATCAAGACCAACCTGCTCTTCTTCACCAAGGGCCAGCCCACCACCGAAGTCTGGTATTACGAGCACCCCTATCCGGAGGGTGCCAAGAGCTACAACAAAGGCAAACCCATTCGGATGGCAGAATTCAAGCCGGAGCAAAAATGGTGGGGTAAGCCCGACAAGAACGGTCGCTACTCCAAGCGCAAGGAGACAGAACATGCTTGGCGCGTAAGTATCGAGGACATCCAGAAGCGCAACTACAACCTTGACATCAAGAACCCCAACAACGCCGACACCGGCCCCGGCAAGGTTGAAGACCTCCTGCCAGCATATGAAGCGCTACTCGCACAAATCGCCGAAACGCGTGGTCAGCTGAAACAGGAACTCCACCGCGCACTTACCGATGCCGGATCGGCAAAATGAAGCTCGAAACACTTTTTGAAAAGTTCGACCTGTTTACCGGTGCGCCGGGTGCCGTTGGGAGCGTGCGCAAGCTAATTCTTACTTTTGCGACCTCGGGAAAAATCGTGGAGCAAGACCCGGAAGATCGACCTGCATCCACCATTCTTGAAATTGCAGAGATGCAACGTAAGGCTCTTGAGAAGACCAAGAAGATCGCGAAACAGAAACGGCTTTCGCCAGTCAGCGAAGAAGAAGCACCATCAACGCTACCTCCAAATTGGTGCTGGAGCAGGCTTGGTACCACGGGTGTGATTTCTAATGGAAACAGCATCAATGCCGCCGAGAAGGAAATACACTTTCTGGGTGCTGGGGGCCTGCCCTACATCGCGACTAAGGATGTTGGTTACGGCTTTGAGCAGTTGGCATACGAAAATGGAGTCTACGTACCTGAATCAGAGTCAGGCTTTAGGGTCGCTCGTCGAAATTCCGTGTTGATATGCGCAGAAGGTGGAAGCGCCGGCCGGAAGTGTGGAGTTACCGATCGAGACATTTGTTTCGGCAACAAGTTATTTTGCAATGAGCCGCTAGCGGGGATTAGCGAAAAATACTTGCTCTATTGGTACCTTTCACCAACATTTATGGATCTCTTTGATGGAGCGAAAACTGGCATCATTGGTGGCGTATCAATCGCGAAATTTATTGCGATCCCCATCCCTCTCCCCCCCCTCACTGAGCAGAAGCGGATTGTGGCGAAGGTGGATGAGCTGATGGCCTTGTGTGATCGGCTGGAGGCGCAGCAACACGAACGCGATACGCGGCAGGCCGTGCTCGCCCGCGCCTCCCTTGCCCGCTTTGCCGATACGCAAACCTCGGCCAATCTCAACTTCCTGTTCCACAAGACCTACACTATCGCCCCATCTGACCTCCGCAAATCGGTCCTCAGCCTCGCCATCCAAGGCAGACTCGTTCCTCAAGATCACCACGATGAGCCCGCAGAGGCGATTCTTCGGCGTATCCAAGCAGACTGCTCGTCTGCGTTGGCCGCTCAGGGCTCCAGAACGAGCAAGGACCATGGGAAGCTTCCGTTCGACCTTCCAAAGGGATGGTCGGCTTCGAGGTTGGGCTCCCTCTTAGATTCGAAAAGAGGCATTTCCTATGGCGTAATCAAACTTGGTACTGAGCCTACGCAGGCCGGCGTTTTTATCCTTCGCTGTAGCAACGTCCGCTTTCGAAGAATCGACTTAAGCGGCATTCGCAAAGTGAGTGAACAACTATCGTCAGAATATAGCCGGACGATTCTCCAAGGCGGTGAAGTCTTGATCAACGTGCGCGGCACTCTTGGGGGATGTGCCGTTGTTCCTCAAGCTCTTAGGGGTTACAACGTCGCTCGGGAAGTGGCCGTAATCCCTGTCCATCCCGAAATCGATGCGACGTATCTCCTCAACGTGATCGCTTCCCCATATTTCCAGGAAAAGGTTGAGGATAACCTCCGAGGCATCGCGTATGCAGGGCTAAATCTTGGGCTATTGCGCGACTTTCTTGTCCCTATCCCACCCCTCGCCGAACAACGCCGCATCGTTGCCAAAGTGGAACAGCTGATGGCCTTGGTGGACGAGCTGGAAGCGCAGCTCGCCGAATCCCGCACCACCGCCAAGAACCTCCTCGAAGCCCTCGTCGCCGAACTCGCTGCCCCGAACGCGTCATCCGCCAAAGTGCTTGCCTAACCCATGAAGCTCCGCCGCCTCTGGATCGCCAGCTTTAAGAACCTTCGCAACTGCGAAATCGCTTTCGAGCAGCCCCATCTGCTCAACGCGGTCATTGGCGGCAACGGCAGCGGCAAGTCCAATCTTGTGGAGGCGATCCTCCACATCCTTCTCGACACCTACCTCAACAAGACGCCACCCTTCGACTTTCACTTCGAATATGAGGCTCAAGGCCGCCACATCAAACTCTCCGCCGCGGACGGTCGCCTGCGATCCATTGTCGATGAGCAGGAAATGCTCATCAGTCACTTCACCCGTCGCCTGCGCGACGGCGAGGCTCAGGTCTTCTACCCGGAGTCCACGTTCGCCTACTACTCGGGTGACTGTGACCGCGTTCGCCGCTTGCTCAAACGCTACAACGTCAGTTTCCGCCGCTTCGTCCAACAATCCGAACATGACAACCTGCGCCCGCTTTTTGTCCTGTCCACCAACCAGCAGGCCCGCAACATCCTCCTGGCGCTCATCGCCCATCGCCATGTCGAGTTCCTCAATCGCCTCGGAATCTCCGGCGCGCGCAAAATCAAGATCGTCCTTCAGTCACCCGCAGGATTCGATCCCGAAAAAGACGAGCCTGTGCTTTGGGGCACGCTCGGCAAGGTCGGCAAAACCATCGCAGCATTGGCTGAAACGGCGGATGCCGAAGAAAGCCGGAAGGAAGAACTGCCAAAACGTCGAGACAGCGAGATCACCGGCTACGCGTTCTCCGAGACCCGAACCTACACCTTCGAGGAAATCATGAATCCGGAGCAGCGCCTCTGGAAACTAGCCGCCCGTCTTGAGCGCGGACGCGACAATCTCTACCTTGCCCTGGAGCACCTTGCTGTCCGCGGCATCCTTAGAAGTGTCGAATACGAACTGATCGGCGATGGCGACCAGCAGCCTTTCAACTTCGACCAACTCAGCGAGGGCGAGAAACAGCTTATTGCCGTCATCGGCGCCATCCGCCTCACCAACCAACGCGACAACCTCATCTTGCTGGACGAACCCGACACGCACCTGAACCCTCAGTGGTCGTGGGAATATCCCGAAATGCTCGACGAAGCGTTCGACAGCACCCAAAAGGATCGTTCCACCGTCCTCATGGCCACCCACGACCCGGTAGTCATCTCTGGCCTGGTGCGTGAGCAAGTATTTCTCGCCAACGGCAACGGTCACGACCGATCCAACTTCGAACATCCAGTCCGCCATCCCCGTGGCCAGGGGGTCGCCAACCTGCTTTGCAGCAGCGAATTTTTCGGCCTTCCGTCCAGCCTGGACAAAAAAACCCAGGTACTCATGGACGAGCGGCTCAAGCTCAGCCTGAAAGAAACCCTCACCGAAGCCGACAAACAACACCTCAAGGACCTGAACCAAAAGCTCGAGATTCTCCAATCCGGTATCAGTGAACGCGACCCGGACTATGTCGAGTTTCTGCGTCAGAAGTATCAGCCGGAAGGAATCGGGAACTAACCATGCGCTTTATCGACATCAAGTTACTCACCAAGGTCATTGAAGCGGACGCCGACGGTGCAAGAATATGCAGTACGTTGCACAGGGCTCATAAGAGCACTGCGGTGAGATACGCAGGCGACCGGCAGGGCTACATTGATCGAAACGGATCCGCGAAATGGCGTCCGCTCAAGGCTCGCTTTACGGCTATTACTGGCAAAAAGTGCTGGTATACCGAGGCAGAACTCACTGGCGGCGACCTTGTGATTGATCACTACCGCCCGAAGGCTGCTTACTGGTTTCTTGCTTTCGACGAGTACAACTACCGCGTGGCATGTCCATACGCGAATTCGCCGCATCACAACGAAGAATACGGGTGCGCCGGTGGGAAAGGAGATGAGTTTCCGCTGCTCGATCCACGCGCCAAAGCAAAGGGGCGCAACGGCATCAAACTAGAGCGCCCAATGCTTCTTGACCCATGCAATGAGGCTGACTGCAAGCTTGTTGTCTTCCAGACTGACGGCCGCCCCGTTTTACATCCTGATCACCTGAACGATGCGATCGCGAAAGGAAGAGTTGAGAAGAGCAAGATTCTCTTGAACCTCGACCATCCAGACTTCAACAGCAAACGGGAGCAACTTCGAAGGGATATTGACAGAGATGTGACGAGCCATGAGAACTCTGCTGGAGATCCCGCCCACCAGCAGGATCTGCGCACAAAGCTAACCGCACGAATCTCACGAACTGCGCCGTTCAGTACCGCCGCACGCCAATACCTCGGCGCTCACAAGCATTTCGAATGGGTGGCTAAGCTTCTGGGTCAAAATATGTGACCCCCGACGCGCCCCCTGTTTTGAGTAGCGCATCGATTCGGAGGCCAGCCCCGAGCTGGCGCGCAACTGGTCGGCCAGCTTCCACAGGTCGGCGCCGAATTGGTCGAGGTGGGCGAAGTGATCGGCGGTCATGAATCAGTCTTTCCGGCTTGCGGTGTTGCCATACGGCAGCACGGGGTGGTCGTCGCTGGTTAGCAGGCGGACGAAGTTGGGATGCAGGAACAGCTTTTCGCGCCCGACCTTGACCTCGACCAGCATGCCCAGATCGGCCAGCTGCTTGAGGTAGACGGAGGCGGTCTGGCGCTTGGCGATGCCGCCGCCCACCAGGTTCTGGATGCGGCAGTACGGCTGCACGAACAGGGCATCGACCAGCTCGCGGCTGTAGATTTTCGGCGCGTGCGTGCGCACGAAGTCCGTGGCCTGCGCGTGCAGGGCCTGGATGGCGCGGATCTTGTCGCCGGTCCAGCGCGCGGTCTGGGCGACCGCTTCGAGCATGAAGGCGATCCAGTCCTGCCACGCGCCGTCGCGGGTGACGGCAAGCAGCCGGCGGTAGTAGTCAATGCGATGGCGCAGGATGTGGCGGGACAGGTACAGCACGGGCTGATCCAGCAGTCCCTGCTCCACCAGCAGCAGCAGGTTGAGCACGCGGCCGGTGCGGCCGTTGCCGTCGAGGAACGGATGGATGGCCTCGAACTGGTAATGCGCGACAGCCATGCGGATCAGCGGATCGACGTCCGTGGCTTCGTGGATGAAACGCTCCCAGTTGGCGAGCTTGCCGCGCAGCAGCGCCTCGCCCTGGGGCGGGGTGTAGACGACTTCGCCGGTCGCGGCATTCTTGAGTGCGGTACCGGGGACGCGGCGGACATCCATGTCGCGGTTCTTCAAGCGGCTGCACACACGTACGGCGGTGCCGGTGCCGAGCGGGCGCTCGGCCAGCGATTCGAAGCCTTCACGCAAGGCGGCGCGGTAGTTCAGCGCTTCCTTGGTGGCCGGATCGGCGGCCTGCTCGTCCTGGGCGAAGCGGAACAAGGCATCACTGGTGGTGACGATGTTCTCGATCTCGCTGCTGGCCTGGGCTTCCAGCAAGGGAATGGTGTTGATGAGGACGGCCTGGTTGGGGATGGCGGCGCCGACGCTCTTGAGCTCGGCCAGGGCGGCGCGGGCCTCGATGCAGGCCTTGAGCAGGGGCCGCGATTCGATGTCAGCCGCCGGTGGCAGCGCCGGCAGGTCGTCATGGGGCCGCAGTGGATCAAAAGGCATGTCGATGGTTCCCCTAGGTCATCGACACGTTTTGACGACATGTCGAAGGCGTCGACATTAGCCTACAACACGTCGAAAAACAAACCATTTATCGACATATTAGACTCATGTGTCGACGAAAGGCTGTCCCTTCCCACCCCATCACAAACCAGCCCGACTTTTCTTGTCTACAGCTCCCGCACCACGCGGAAGCCCACGCGGCCGCTGCGCAAGTCGCCGTTGGCGCCCTGGCGGTAGGCCGAGTCCACCTGGTCCGGCGAGCTGCCCCACGAGCCGCCGCGCACCACGTGGGAGCGGCAACCGGGGTTGATCCAGGCGCTGCCGTCGTTTGGCGCACGGACATAGTTGTCGTGCCAGCAATCCTGCGTCCACTCGGACACGTTGCCGTTGATGTCGTACAGGCCGAACGGATTGGCGGCGAAGCTCATCACCGGCGCCGGCCCCCAGTAACCGTCGCGGTAATTGCGGAAGGCATGGCTCCAGCGCCGGCCGCTGCGCGAGCGGTCGCCGGAGCCGGTCAGGTTCTCCACCTGACGAGTGGGCACGTCGTCGCCCCACCAATAACGGCTGCTGGTGCCGCCGCGCAGCGCGTACTCGAACTCGGCCTCGCTGGGCAGCCGGTAGGTCTTGCCGGTGCGCTGGCCGAGCCAGTCGGCATATGCCTTGGCATCGTTCCAGGAAACGTTCACCACCGGCAGTTTGTCGTCGGCCTTGCGGCCGGCGTAGTCGTCCTGCCAGGTCGCGTCCGAATCGTCGTGCAGCGCGCCGCTGCGCTCGTCATACACGCTGGCGCCGCCCAGCTTGATCGAGTCGGGCACGTAGCCGCTGGCACGCACGAATTCACGGAACTCGCCCACGGTCACCGCGGTACGTGCCATCGCGAAACCCTTGCTGATGGTGACCGTGTGCTGCGGCATCTCGGCATCGGTGTGGTCTTCCTCGTCGGCCGGTGCGCCCATCTGGAAACTGCCGGTGGGAATCACCACCATCGTCGGGGTCTTGCCCGGCAGGTCGACGTAGCGATCGGCGAATACCTGGCCGGGCTTGTAGCTGGCGTACAAGCGCGCATTGGTCAGCTGTTCGTCGAACGCCGCCAGCGCCGCCAGACTCGGGGCGATCGCCCGCACCTGCGCCGCCAGCTTCGTCGCCAGCCCGACATTGCCGGCATCGAGTGCCGAGTGCGCCTGCGCCAGCACACCGTTCGCGCGCTGCTCGCGCATGTCGTCGACGCGCTTGTGCACGTCGATCATCTGCTGCGAACCGGGGCGGATCGCCTGCGCCCTGGCCAGCTCCCGATCCGCGCCGGCAAAATCGTTCTGCGCCACTGCCGCCAGCGCGCGGTCGAGCACCGCCCGCTGCACCTGGAAGATGCCCTGCTCGGCCACTGCATTCTGCGGGTCCAGCGTCTGCACCTCGCGGTACAGGTCCAGCGCGCTGCCGCCGGCGGGCTGGTCGGCCCTGCCCTGCTGCAGCAGGCCGGCGGCCTGCGCCAGCATCGGCCGCACCTTCTCCAGGATCTTCAGGCTCGCTTCCAGTTGGGTCACCTCCGCTTCGGCATTCGGCAGCGTGCGCAGCGCGCCGAGCAGGTCCTGCGCCGCATCGACGTCGCCCACCGCGATGTCCTGGTCGATCTCCGCCACCAGCCGCGCGCGCACGTCGAACAGACCCTGCACCGCGCGACGGCTGTCCGGCTTGTCCT
>Ga0157371_10004588_pt1 | contig 11993 bp, 16 predicted proteins | sample C45metaG_FD_113462 | JGI IMG/M metagenome (GOLD analysis project Ga0157371, IMG submission 113462) | Corn rhizosphere microbial communities from Kellogg Biological Station, Michigan, USA - C4-5 metaG | ecosystem: Host-associated > Plants > Roots > Rhizosphere > Soil | place: USA: Michigan... | reverse complement strand
TGTTGCTCAGGATCGCCCACTTGCCACGGCGCTGCGCCTCGGAGGCGCGGGTGCAGCCAATCGCGCTGAGCTCGGTCGGCCGGTCGCCGTATCGGCGCTGTAGGTCCAGGTCGGCAAACGGAATGACGTCGGTGTCGTAGTTGTTGGCCGGGTTGTCGTAGCTGACCAGGGCCCGGGTGTACCGGGTCTTCGCCGATGCGCTGCCGTACGAGAACTTCCCGTCGATGACGTTGGCCCGGGTGAAGACATAGTCGAAGTCCTGAGCGCGCGGCATGTCGGCCTGCATCACCAGCTGGCCCTGTGCCCAGTACGTCATGCCCCGGTAAATGGCCGAGATATCGCGCAGCAGCGACCAGGCATCGGCCTTGCCCTGCAGGTTCATGTCGCAAAGAAAGCGTGGTTCCTGACCGCCGAGCCCGTTCGGCACCAGTTGGTCGCAATACTGGGCGATCCGGTACAGCTCCCACTTGTCGACCATGAACGGCTTGATGCGCTTGCCCAGGCCGAAACGCTCTTCGGTGCAGATGCCGTAGGTGATCCACGCCGGGTTGTTGGTCCAAGCCGACTTCATCGAGCCATCCCACGTCCCGGTATAGGTGCGCAGGATAGGGTCGTAGTTGCTCGGCACCATCCAGCGTCGGGCCTTGCACTTCACAGTCACGGCCGGGATGTTGGTGAACTGCTCGGCGTCGAACTCGATGTAGAGCAGCGCGGTGTTCGGGTAACGCAGCTTGGCGTCGATCACCTCGGTGTAACCGGCCACCAGCATGGTGTCGGCGATCTTGTTGCTGTTCTGGTTCGGCGTCAGGCGGCGCACGCGGATCTGCCAGCCCGTGGTGGCGTCCGGCAGATCGATGCGGCGCGAACGCTCGTAGCGCGTGGTAGTTTTGCCGTCGACCGCGTCCACCAGCACCTGCTGATAGGCGCCGCCATCGGTGGCGACGTCGATGGCATATTCGATCCGGTAGCCGCCGATGTTGCCCTGATCGTCAGAGCGCTGAAGCGCGGGCCAGGCCAGACGCATGCGCACGGCCGACAACTGGGTGTTGGTTATCGAGCGCACCCACGGCGCATCACTGCGCAGCTCGATGTTCAGCGACGTCTCGTTTTCTACGGACGGGATGCCCGGGATGTAGGTCTGATCCACGGAGCCCGGGCGCCAGTCCCACTTCACGCCCGGAAAGTTGTAGTTGCCGCTGGCATCGCGGATCGGCGTGTTGTCCAGGTAGATGTCGTATTCAGTCGGTACGGCCTCGAACTCGCCCTCGCCCACGGCGATCAGCAGCTTGGCCAGGTTGGTCGAGCGCAGGCTGTCACTGGCTTCGACCGGCGATTTCGGCTTGCTGCTGCCGCCCTTCTCGCCGTGGATCTCAATCTGTTCCGCTGCGCCCATGCTTTCCTCCAGGCATAAAAAACCGCCTCGCGGGCGGTGTGGGTGTCCATACAGCGTGGATGAAATGCCAGTAGCGACCACGCACTGTGGAGTAGTAATTTCCTGACCTCTCACAACCAAGGAGCGGTCATGTCCATCAGAAGCCTCGCGAAGAATTTGCCGAAAGATCCTGACAACTCAGGATGGGTGCTTGGCTGGGGTGTCGTTCAAAGCGCGCCTTGGAAATTCATCGACATCTACGCATCGAAGGATGCTGCTGAGTCTGAAGCCGCGAATCGCGGATCTGGATATCAGGTTGAGTACGGCTCTCACGAACTTGGCACCGATAACTTCATGGGCGGTGTTCAGCCATAGCGTCAGGCTGTTGCACTGAAAACTCGATCTTGCAGTGTCCAGAAATCAGCGAGGCAGTTAGTCCGGGCTTGCCCAGATAGGTGCGCCGGAAGCCATGTGCAGACGAGCATTTCCCGGCGAAGCAAAGGCGGTCGATTTCCTTTCCCTGAGACGTAATGGCGACGATCGCTTCGTCGCCGCAAAGGGCTCCATTCTCGATACGATGAAGATCGCGAACTGTGATCTGGTAGGTCGAAATACTGGTCATACCTTGTCCTCCGCCAGGATCGAGGCCGAGATAATCATCCCGCCCCACCGGCGTTCGCCGATGCAGATCGGGACCGGGTTGCCGCTGGCCGTGGTGTTCTTGGCGCTGCCGAAGGCGTAGGACGGGGCGTTTTCCGGGGAAGCGCTTTGCTTCAGGCCTGAGGCTTGAGGGCTGAGCATCTGGATCACGCCGCCGATCGCCATCGACGCGCCGGCCGCATACAAAAACGGCGATGCGGCTGCAAACGGAGTAAACGACAGTACGTAGGCAGCGGCGATCATCACCGTGCCGATGATGGTCTGCAGTCCACCGGCACGCTTGCTCCCAGCAATCACCGGAACAATGCGAATTTCGCGCGTACCGCCGAGATCGAATCCATCCATCCCGATGTTTGCGCGATTTCGAAAGATCGCAAACTTCAGTCCAAGGCGCTCCAGCCGTTTAATTTCTTCAGCGAAACCGTCGATGGTTGCGTTGAGCGCGCGGAACACTTCCACGGCGGATCCGCTGTCGAGAAGGAATTGCTTGCTTCGAAAAAACTTCTTGGCGAGCGAACCGGACAGCATCACTTTCGTCATCGGCGTGTAGGTAATTGCTGAGCACATGCCATTCTCCAGGCAATAAAAAACCGCCCGGAGGCGGTCTGTTCAGAGAGTTGTGGGCAGTATGTCGATCCGCCCATCGCCACCGGTGAAAACTCGATATTTCTTGACCGCTCCGTCTTTCACGATCGCTTCCCGCTCCACTCGCGCAGCCCCCATCGAGCAGATGCCAGAGCCGGTGTAAGCCGCGCCGACTGAAACCGAATCCGGCGGCAGGTAGAACGATGCTTTCTGGCCCGGCTCGAGCTTGGCGGCCTGTTTGCCATCGATAAAAACCGCCATCGCGCAAAGGCTCCCGGTCTGCCCAGAGTCGCGGATCACTTGCAGTGTCCCATATGCCCCTGTTGGCTTGGCCTGGTATGCCGAAAGCTGACTAGCCGGCGCCTGCTTGGCCTCACTGGAAGGCGTTGGCGAAGTTGCACACCCCGCCAACAGCGCCAACGCCAGCGCTCCTACGATCAATTTCATGCAGGTCACTCCTGTGGGAAAGGTGAAGATATCCAAAACGAAAAAGCCCAGCTTGCAGGCTGGGCTTTTCGTAACCTGGTACTACTTGACGATTACCCACTTATCACTGGGTAAGCGCGAAGAGTAGCGGAAATACTCTTCCTCAAATTCCTCGCCGACAGCCTTCATACGCTCAATATCGCTCATTTGAGCATGACCGCCAGGATCAAGAATCGTCAGAAGCAGATGAGGAGTGAAAGAAACTTCGGTCATCTGCCCGTAGACTAGAATCTTGTTCGAAGTGAAATTTTCTTGAGGTTCCTGATCAATCCACCTTTGCTTCCAGTCAGATAAAACAGACTCTTGGACAAGGTGGACGTGCTGAAGACCATTTTTGACAACGATGTCAGGATACAAAAAACCTTTGTCTCTACCGAAAATCACACCGTAATTCTCGGCCTGATCGCTTTTGTACGCCTTAAAATCGCGGGCAAACTGATAGGCGAATTCCTCGCCCATTTCGGCAGTAAGTGATCTGCTGATGACGACGGCCGTCATTCACCACGCTGCTTACGCACACGTACGAGCAGTCTTTCATCAGCGTTTTGAGCGATGCGATCCACCAAACCCGTATTCAGGTAGGCTGGAATCTCATGCTTCGCGCTTCGCTCGGTGCGGCGCTGGGTTTTGCTTTGAAGAGTGGCGATCATTGCGATGATCCCTCACGAAATAAAGCTTCTATAAGAAAGCGGGAACGAACGGATCTGTATATTCGGCTTTGATACGGTCGTGAACGAATTATAACCCGCGTGCAACCATTTACAACCACCTACAACCTTTCGCAACCACTTCCAGCCACTTATTGCCATTAAATAACGGTTCTCGTTTCGGATTGCTTTGCGAGTTGATGCCTGAGAATCAGGCGCGTGCGATCAAGCCACGGGCCACCGAAAACAATGACCTCGGACGGCCTACCATACAGGTGGTGCAACAGGAACGGGCCCGGGCCGAACGTCGCGGCATCCTCCCCAGGCAGTACCGGATCGGTGCCGAGGAAGATCCCGGCATGATTCGGGTAAACCGTCCGTCCCACTTCCATCACGATCATGTCGCCGCGCTGCGGCTGGTCGACCCGGTAGAAGCCTGCGGCTTCGTAATTCGCCTCGTACAGGCTGGCGTTGTCCTTGCTCTCCCACCAGCCGTCGGCGCGTTTGAAGGCTTCGAACTCCAGCCCCCACTCGCGCTTGTACCAATCGGCGCAGACCTGCCAGCAGTCCCAGGCACCGTGCACGAATGGGCGCTTGAGCAGCGGCACCTCACCCGAAGGCATGACCGTCCTCAAATCCCCTTCAGGCCAACTGAGAATGTGCCACGGCATGGCCGTTGCCTCGCACATGGCCAAGTCGCGCGGTGACGGCCTGCTTGTGGCGTCCGGATGCGAATGCACCACGCCGATCACCTCGCCTACGTCTTCGGCCGCCGCGTACTCCTCGGGATCGATCCGGAACTCTTCGTTTGGCTCGGTAGAGACGTTGCGGCACGGGAAGTACTGCTGTTTGCGACCGATGCCCAGCAGCAGCCCGCAGCACTCTTTCGGGTACTCGGCCGCCGCGTGTGCCTGGATCGCGTTCAAAATGTGTTTGCGCATATCAGCTCCGTGCGATCAGCGAGACGGCCGGGAATCCACCGAAAGGCAGCGGATTGCCCTCGCCGAAGCGTGGAATGCATCCCTTGCCCAGCGTGGCGTCGCACTCGTCAAGCTCAGGGTTGTCAGTAACGACGCCGTCCTTGGTCACGTACGGGCCGGTGTAGCCGCAGTTCGGCCCACGGTATCCGCCGGTGAGGCACCAGTGACACAGCGTCGTAGCCTGCCGGCCGATAGACTCTTTACCGACATCGCCAGGACTGGCCAACTCCCAACTGACATTCTCCCCGTCCTCGTTCGTTTTCTGGTCGATGTACCAGACCTCGATCGTCTCCTGGGTCGGATCTGCCGTTGGATTGCCGGCCGGGAAGTTCGCCGCGTCCAGGTACGTGCCCAGCGTGTGGCGCATGGTCAGCTTGAACTCGAGCAGATCTTCGAATGCCAGACAGAGCGCAGTGATTCGACCGTTGACGTTACCTACCGACAGCGTGGGCCGAACCGCCGTGCCGTCACCGTTTGCCTCGATGCCGTCGATCTGCATTGGCCAGGCACCGTACTCGTTGCCCTGCCAGTAGATCGCCTTCGCGGGCAGCTGATCGGCATTGGCGCCGGCGGCGATCAACTCGGCCGCCGTGTGCGGTATCGCGTGCCCGTGGAAGCGCAGAACATCCGCGCCGTAGTCCGTGCCGTCCAATTCGAAGAGCAGCACTTCGCTGCCAGGCTCAAGCACCTGGATGTCACTGATCAGCGGCATGATTGCCCCTTATGGTTGGAATGCCCGCTCGAAGGTGGCGGTGAGTTTGAAGACGCCGCCGCCCATTGGTGTGGGAGCGGGATTTTTGCAGGTGAACAGGCCGAGCTCCCCGAGCGGTGTTGTCCAGAGAAACGCTTTCGCACCGGCGTGTCGGTCGAGGAACGCCATAATCTCCTGCACCTTGGCCTTCTGGCCGGCAAAGGTGATCGGGTAGGAGTCCTCTTTGTTATTCGGGCCGTCGCCGACGTTCTGCGCGTAGCCATTGCCGAACTTCGAGGAACGCACCCGATAGTTGATATCGGGCGTTTCCCCGCGCTCGGTTGGCCAGGTGAATTTCTCGATGGCCATCAGGCCCTCCCATTTGCATTTCGGAAGCTGGTACCGCCTGCGCGCCAAGAATCAGCCACGGCTTTTTCGGCCACAGCCTGCATCTGCGACTGGAGGTTCCTCGACAGGGCTTGCTGGTCGATCTGCATGCCTTCGTTGCTGCGATCCTCGGTCACTACCGTCACCGGTGCGCTGATGCTGATTGCAGCACCGGATCCGCCACCGGCCGCGATGACGCCCAACTTGCCGCTGGAGGTCCTGGTCAGAGGCATGATTGCCTCCGGCCCGGCCTCACCCATAACGCCAGACTGGCCGCCAGCCATCCCGAAGGCGGTCGGCTTGCTGACGATGCTGTTAGTGAATGCGCCACCGTTGGCGAACATCTGCACGCCGGATGACCATGCACCACCCAGGGCCTGAGGGAAGTAGCTACCGGAGTAGCCAGCCGAAGACGCGCCGAGATTCGACGACGTTGCGCCAGCGGACCCGGCCGCCAGCCCATTGCCGCCACTACCGCCAGTGAAGTAGCTGGTTGCGGCACCGACCAGGCTGCTCAGCAGAGCCGAACTGCCCTGCCGGGTAGCGATCCGCGCCATGTCCGCCAAGATCGACTTGGTGAAGTCCGAAAACGAACCCTTGCCGGTGATTGCGAAGTTGACGACCGCGTCTTCCATTGAGCTGAAAGCGTTGCCGAACAAGGTTTTCGTCTGGCCGGCAATGTTGCTGGCCGAATCCAGATAATTGGCCCAGGCCGAGGTTGCGCCCTTGGTCCAGTCACCTTGCGCTTTTTCCACATCCGCGTAGTTCTGCCGGATCTGGTCTGTTGCCGCCTTATTAGCGTCGGCGAGCGCCTGCGACTTACGGGCGAACTCCTCTTCCGACATATTCCGCGATGGATCGGACTTCTGGTTTGCGAGCTCCAGCGACTGCTGAGCAAACCGGTCTTGCTGGCTGTTCAGCTCATTGTTCAGCGCATTCTGGCGATCCCCTTGGCCGACGCCGACAACGGCGCGCTGTCCCGCCAGTTGCAAAGCCCGCTGCTGTTGGGCCAAGGCCTGCACGTACGTCGTGATGGATCGCTCTTGTCGAGCAAGGCGACCGGTCTCGTTCGTGGCCAGAACCTCGAGCTGGCTGTCAGCCTCCTTCTGCGCCTTGACCATCCCGGCTCGCGCATCGGCGATCTTCTGATCGAGCTGAATGCTTTGCGCAGCAGAAGTGGTTTTCTTCGCCTTGGCGGCTTCCAGCGCGGTGATTTCAGCCTCGTAGGCTGCGGTCACTTCATCGCGCTCGTTGCCGATCAGCGCTTCGCGTTTCAGGGCATAGTCAGCCTGAGAAACGAGCCCGGCCTTCTGCGCTGCGTCCAGTTCCTTCTGAGCGTTTTTGTATTCCTCGCTGATGGCCGCCAGATTGTTTTTGGCGTCGTTGAAGCCGGTCAGATCGACCTGAGTGCCAGCCGCCTTCGCATCCTTGAACTGGTCGTTGATGTTCGCCAGGTTCTTGTCGATCGCTGCCTGATTCAGGCGCGGGTCGTTGGGTGCGACCTTGCGGATGTCTTCGAGCTGCCGCTTGTATTCCTTGATCGCTTCGGTGCGCTTCTGCTCATTCGTCCACGCAGATTTGGTCAGGGAGTCAACCTTTCCCATAGCGGTAACAGCATCCTGCTGAGCCTTCGCTTGCTCACCTTCCCATTTGGCTATGTCAGCCTCTGCGGCCTTTTGGTCCTCCAGCATGTTGAGACGATTCTGGTAGAGATCGATCATCTCCTGCTTGCTCTGGAACAGACCAACATTGCCAGACTGGGCCGATTCCAGATTGCGCCGAGCCTGCTCGATATCGGCGTTGATATCCGGCCGGCCAACGTTTTTCAGATTGTCCGCAGCACGCGCAACGGCGTTGTAGCCTCTCTCCCAGAAACTCAGGTTTTCGAGAATACGAGGCGTGCGCTCGTTGATTGCGTCGGCGTATTGCTCTGTCGCCAGCCTCACGGCGCCGGCATGGTCGCCCTGCTTCTCCAGTGCGGCGATCTGCGAGTAAACAGACGCGGTCAGGTAGTGATACTGCTCGTTCAGCGCGGCGGACGCCTTGACTGGGTCCTCAGCAAGCTTGGCGAACTCAGCCACTGTCTCGCTGACGGCCTTGCCAGTTGCTTCCTGCATCGACACGGCAGCTTGGGTGATGCCCGTGAAGCTTTCACCGGCAATTTTCCCGTTACCCGCCAGCAGCGCCAAAACCTCGGCCGCTTGTCCGGTGGTGCCGACCGTAGCGCTAACCTGCCGCGCCATATCGCCCAATTGCCCAGCACTCACGCCAGCGTAGTTGCCGGTAAGGATCAGCGATTTGTTGTAGCTGTCCTGCTCCTCGCTGCCTTTGTAGAAGGCATAGGCAAGGCCGCCAACAGCAGCAGTGGCCAGCGCCAGCGGGCCGAGAATAGCCAGCAGACCGGCAGCGCCCTCACCGGCTCCGGCCCCCAACTGAGCAACCGCACGAACACCACTGCCCCAGTCGCCAGACGACAGCGCATTTCCCAGCTGTACGACGTTTTCCTGTGCTTGGCGTGTGCCGAGGCGAAGCTTGTCGAAGCCGGTGGTGGTTTTATTGAGCTTGTCGTAGTCCTTGTCGATCTTGCTCAGGGCGGTGTTGTACTCGTCCTGACTGATCCGGCCAGCATCCAGATGCTTGCCCAACTGCTCGACCTGAGTATCCAGTCTTGCCAACGCGGCGCGGGCCGGGTCAATGGCACCCAGCAGGCTGTTCAGCGCTTTCTGCTCGTCCATTGCCGACTTGGCCAGGGCCACCTGCTGCTTGTCGAGCTGCGCCGAAATCTTCGCGGCCTCAGCCTCACCATATGCACCGGTTTTCGTCAGCTTTGCCAGCGCATCGCGCTGTTTCGCGAGATCCTGCGTGGTCTTGGCGCTGGTGGAAAGCGACTTCTCCAGCGCCTGCATTTCGTTCATCAGCGAAACGGCGGACTGCTCGGCCCGGCCACCAGCTTTCGCCATATCATCCAGGCTGGTTTTTGCCTCGATTGCATCGGCCGAGTCGATCTTGATGCCGAGTTCGGAAATGTTCATCGACTCACCTTGAATAAGTGCCCGTGCTTACGGGCTGTTTTCCCTTTCCTCCGCCATGACGCGCAGGGCTTCGCCTTCCAGCACCTGCAGGTCAGGAAAGATTTCAGCGAGTTTCTTTTTCTTGATGCCGAGGAAGCCGGCAACGTCGCGGATGCAGTTGTAATCGAGGCCGATGGCGCCCCCGGCGCCTACCCTCCACTGCGTGGACAATCGGTTGAACAGGAGGAAGGCCGGCCAGTTACATGGCCAGACCTCCGTCTGCTCTTCCAGATCACCAGGCGAAAGGCCGAACATGCTCATCAACTCGACCGGCGCCGCTGGCGCGTACAGCGCGCGCGCGGCGTCAGTCAGTTTCCCAGTCGAGCCTGGTTGTAGGCGCCTTGATAGGCCTCGACTACCGCCTCGGTTGCGCCTTGGCACGACTTCACCAGCGCGGTAATGCTCTTCTCATCGAACTTGTCGTCGAACGCCCAGCCGGCCACCAGATCCTTGATTTGCTGCACCTGCTGGGCAGCATCAGCGGCAACCACCTCAGAGAGCGATGGTTGATCCCCGAGCGCGGCCAGCGCTTCCTTGCGATTTTGGTTCCACTCATCAAAAAGAGCGGCCAGTTCCAACCGGTCGCGGTACTTGAACGTGAACTCAATCTTTTCGGGTTCACCGCCAACGATCGGGATCAGCACCATTGCCTTGAACGTCGGGTTCTGGGCGATTCGGATTTTTGCCATGGGTTACACCACCGCAGTCAGGTAACGGGTCGGCTCTGCCTGCAGCGCGAGGTTCACGGTGCGCGTAAGGAGGTTATTCCGGGAAACCGCCGGCTGCTTGGAGAACGAGGTGTAGGCGCCGTACAGCAAGGTGTCATTGCCTGGCAGATTCAGACGCGCAGCCTCTACCTGCTTGCCCGCGTCGGCCTTCATCAGCACCTTGTTGAAGTCCTGCGCCGGGTCGTCGGCCAAGGTCAGCACCATGCTGGCCGCCGATTTGTCGGTGGGGATCTGCTTACCCTGGTCATCCTCAAGGAAAACCACATCGAGGTAGTTCTGTTCGCCGCCGGAGAAGGCAACGTCGGAGATTTGCGGGATCTGCACCCAGGTCAGGATTTTGCGCATGGTGCCCGCGCCGCCACCGGCTGGAAATATCTGGGTATCGGTGGTGTCGATGCCTTCGAGCGTGATTGCCGTGGCGGTTGCCGCTTTCACACGCACCACCTTGCTGTCCAGCTTGCTCCAGCCAGATGTCAGCAGGACGATATCGCCGGCAGCGAGCGTACCGCCCACGACCGTGGCCACTGCTTCAGTGGCATTGGTAATGGAAGCAAACGCCAACGCAGCGGCATAGGTTGCGGCGTGCTGGAAAGTGCCGCCGTTCGGAATTTTGTAGCCCATGGGTGATTCCCCTTTTCAGAAATGACAAAACCCGCTCAATGGCGGGTTCTGGGTTTGCCCAATGGGCGGATTAGTTGGTGTCGGCCCGGTAAGTGAACGAAACCGGTACGGTGTAGGTTGAGTCGCCGGTAATGCCGGGCCCCTGCTCGACAGCTGTGATTGTCACCACAGTCAGAGCCCCCTTGGTGTTTCGCTCATTCACGGGGAACAGTGCAGCGATCTGATCGGCGATGCTCCCTGCTGGGCCTCGATATTTCCCTGATGGCGTCACGATGCTCACCTGAAACACGCCGGTGTACATCCGATGGTCACCGCCGAGGGTGTTGCTTGCGGTATCTCCTGGCAGCGTGAACGCCTTGAGATACGCGTCGTTGTCGCCTGGGCTGTAGGCCTCATTCTCAACGACCACCTTCAGCGGTGTCGATAGCGCCCTCGCCCACGCGATCAGCTTGGCCTCGTAGATCGAGGCGATGATGTTGTGGCTCATACCTGATTATTCCTGATGGCCTCCTGCACGATCTGCTGGAAGCGAGCCACGGTTACCCTGACCATGCCGCTCGGGGCCTGGGTCGAGTGTCCGAACTCCAGCGAGATCGCATAGGGCAAGTTGTTGATGAGGTAGACCATTTGGCCGGCAGTGAAGTCGCTGATGGCGGCAACAAGGGCCGCGATGGTCTCGGCGCCGCTCGGGTCAACCTCATCGAACGTCACGTTCTCGACCACGCCGATGGACAGATGCCAGTTCGCCCGGAATCGGCCGCCGACGTAGTCCTTGCCGGCGACCAAGCCGTTCACATTGTAGTTCTGATCGCGCTCAGTTTTGGTCAGGGGTTTGGCGTATTTCACACCGCGCTTCAGCTTCCCTGCCTCGGTGAAATTGCTTTCGTTCAGGTTGATAAGCGTGTTCCGCACAGCAACCTTGAAGTCGTAGTCGTCGGCTGCCCGGGTGTTCGCCTGCCGATGAGCGACGTTCGCTGCCCAGATCTCAGGGTTGCCAACGGGCGACATGCGGATCAGGCTGCTGCCCAATTCGATGATGATCTCGCGCACACTGGCGTCGATCGCTTCACTGGTTTGAGCCGCGAAGTCGGCGAGGCTCAGGGCGAAGCTACCGGACTGGCCTGCGCCCGCCCTGCTCATGACCGCACCTGCAACTCATACAGGATCGGCGTACCGGCCGGATTCACCTCTTTCAGCGGCGGCACAATGGACCAGGTGCGCCCCTGAATAATCACCTTGTTCAGCAGGTCCGGCACCCACTCCAGCCCATGCGCGGCGATCTTGAGCTTCTTGTCGCCCTGCTTGATGAGGCTGTTGTTCTGGAATTCCTGACCGGTGAAGTCGAGCAGAATGCCTTGGGCGGTCTGCTCTTTGGTGCTGTCGGGCGGTGCCGAACCGGCTTCCGGGTCGTACTCACCGACAGTCGTTGCGCGGATGGTCACCGGCTGGCCGAACTGCGTTATCAACCGCAGAGCAGTCGCAGCCGTGCGGTCGTAGAACGCGCTCATTGTCAGGCCCTCACAGCAAATAGGCCTCGTTTGGCCAGATAGTCGGCGAATTGGGTTCGGCTGGGTCGATCTGGTGCGGCCGGCAAAAGCCTACCGCTGGTGTTGCTGATCGGGGCGTATTCGACATCGACTGCGCCTTCAACTCGCTCGCGAATTACTGCGCCTTGACGCTGGTCAATCGGGTCGACGTCATCAGTGTGGATCTCGGCCGCCAGCGCCATCTGCCCGTACTGGATCCGCGCCGGCAGGTAGTTGTC
>Ga0157371_10004587_pt1 | contig 11996 bp, 7 predicted proteins | sample C45metaG_FD_113462 | JGI IMG/M metagenome (GOLD analysis project Ga0157371, IMG submission 113462) | Corn rhizosphere microbial communities from Kellogg Biological Station, Michigan, USA - C4-5 metaG | ecosystem: Host-associated > Plants > Roots > Rhizosphere > Soil | place: USA: Michigan... | reverse complement strand
TCCGGCAACCGAGGGGAAGACCGTGACCATGCTCAGTGGCGCCCCCTTGTACGGGCCCGCCCAGTAGACCTTGCCGGTGTTGATGTTCAGCGGGTTGGGTCCGGCGCCAAGCGCGACGCTGGCGCTGCCGATCTGGCTCGCCGCCGGGCAGCTCGGGTGGGCGGTCTCCTGGGCCCCGGTTCCGAGGCCGGTCGGGATCGAGGCCAAGGCCGCGTCAGAGCAGTACGGGATGCCCCGCAAGGAGGCGAGCAGCCCCTTCGGCAGGTTGAGGTCGATCCCTTCCAGTTCCTGAGTCCCGTCCCCGCGACTGACCTTCAAGACGAACGGGCTGAAGGCCCCCGCGGTCGGATCCGACGTGCCCGCCGACACCGCCGGGCTGAAGGGCGCCTGCGCCCCGGAGCCCGAGCAGGATCCGCCACCGGCTGCCTTGACGATTTCGAAGGAATCGCTGGGGTGCGCGTCCTGGCCTTCAGGGGAGGTCCACGGCGTCATCTCGGTGGTGCTGGTGAACGTTCCGCAACCGACGGGCGTCCGCAGAGGTGCGTGTGGGCCCTTGTCGAATTCGACGTTGAAGTCACTGAACGGAAGCTGCGGGTTGTCCTTGACGACACTGGTGATCTGGCCCGTCTTCGGGTTGAGGTCAGCCCGCACCGGCAGCTTGATGACGACGCCGGTCGCGGGGTCGTTGACGACGAGGTAAAGGGCGATCAGTGATCCGAACGGGTTCTGCTGTTGCGAGGCGAGATAGACCGTGCCCGGGAGCGGGTGGTCGATCGCCGGGCTGTCGACCCGGATCGCCCCAAGTTTCGAGGCGTCCGGGCATTGCGGTTCGGAGCCGTCGAAGCGAGCCGGCAATTCGCCGACGGCGCTTTCCAGGCCGATCTGCGCCGGAGAGCATGCGCCGAGCCCGTCGGCCGAAGCCGAGTTGAGGGTGAGACCCTCCGGAAGGCTTAAGCTGAAGTCCTTGAGCTCGGCCTCGGCAAGCCCGTTGGGGTCTTCGTTCTGGGGCAGATGCAGATGCACGTTCAGGCCCGAAGGGGAATCGCCGACGTTGGTCGACGGCTTGGCTTCGACCGAGGGCGTGAATTCGAGCTGGTTGCAGCCGACCTGTGCCGGCGTAGTCGTGCTGCGGCTGTGGAATGCCCCGGGGTGCTCGTAGGTGTCGATTTCGATCCCCCACTGGAGCGGACCGGTGCAGGAGGTCGGGAGGCGCAGGAAGGCCTTATGCGGAGCTTCGGTCGAGCAGAGGCCGTCCGGTTCTTCCGCAGTCGAGTTGCCGTTTTGGCCAAAAAGACAAACACCGCGCTGGGCGTCGTGCGAGCTGTCAGCCGGCACCCCCCAGAGATCGACCTCGATCTGGTAGAGCGGGATCGACGAGCTGGTGTTCTTGACGGTCAGGTCGACGCCGGAGTCGCTCGGACGGACGTGCGCGTTGATCAATACCGGCACCCCAGCCACCGGAAAGCCGAACTGGGCTGGAAGTCCCGGCGGCGGAACCATGTTGTAGACGGGAACGATGAGGTTCTCGTCGACGTGGGCCACCCCGATCTGGCTCTCGACCGGGCAGGTCGACTTCGGGAGCTGCGAGTTGAGCTGTGCGGGAGTGCAGCGTACGGGCGTGGCATTGAAATTCGCCGTCGTCCCCGTCGGGGTGTGCACGATGACGTTACGTAGGTGTTCAGGTGGTAAGTTCCACCAGCTGCTCGCACCCGAAATCGTGTAGCCGGGAAGGAAGAATTCCATCGGGTGATTCAGCATTACCGCGTTGGTAGAGATCTCGAACGTGTTTGCGGCCGTGCCGGGGGCGGCCCCAGCCTGCATTTCGTCACCGCCGTTCCCGTCTCTCATGCTCGCGGCGAACGACTGCACTTCGAAGGGCAGGGGTGGACCGACTTCGGTCACCAGCTGTCTCTGCACCGGATCGGCCACCCCGCCTCCTGACACTTCGACGGGAAAGGCGAGCCGGCCGCTTACGCCCGACCCCAGGAGCATCGGAACGCGGATCGGCTCTTGAACGCCCGGTCGCATCGCCGCGCCTTCCACGGTGCAGATCACGGTCTGACCTGAGACTTCGCATGAGGTAGGGGAAGGACCGGCGTCTTCGATTTCGCCAACGAGGATTTCGTTGGCCCCTGGGGTGAATTCGTGGAATACGGCACCGCTGGGGTCGCGGAATAGGGCACCTTGGAAGACCGTGAGGCCGGCGGGGACGCCCAGCTTCACCGTCAAGGTGCCGCTCATCGGCGCGGTGCCGGAGTTTTCGATGAACATGCCGACCGTGATGGGTTGCCCGGCTGGGACGGTGTCGGGAAAGTCGGTCCTCAGCGTCACCGCGGGGGCGAGTGCCCAGGCCGAGGCCGCCATCGAGAGCATCAGGAGGGCGGTTGCCGTGAGGACGAGCGGGATGCGCGCTATCAGTCCCCTTGCCTCGCTCTTCCCCTTTTCATTCTGGCTGTTGGCAGACTTCGTCATCGAATCGGTCTCCTTCTCGAAAGGCGTTCCAGTGGTTGCTTTGGTGAGGTGCCCGTTCATCCTCGGCCTCCGGAGCGCTGCGTAGAAGAATGCTTTTTCGAGTGATGTTTTCTGCGGTGTTTCTGGTTGCGGTGGTGTTTGTGGTGTTTCCTGTGGTGCCGCGCTTTGCGATGGCGGTTGCCGCGACCGGAAAAGCCGGCGGTAGCGGGTGAGGCGCCGCCCGATTGACTCGAGAGCGGGTTTCGGCAGTTATCGCCGGCACACGGGGTCGGCGTCGGCGGCGGTTCGGGGAAGCCTCCGCCGACGCGCGCGTCGTACAGATCGACCAGCTGGTCGTGGTCCGCTCCGACCAGCCTCTGCTTCGTTACGAAGAACACGTCGTTGCCCGACTTGCTCGCGTTGGCGAACCACTCGCCATCTTCGCCCTTGCCGGTTGAGATCAGTTCCCGCTCTCCGGTCGCGGCGTCGTATACATAGGTGTCGACGACGCCGTTGGTGTCCGCGGAGACAAGCGGGCTGGCGGTGGAAAAGAAGACCCGCCCGTCGTCGGTGAGGAAGCGTGGCCGCAAACCCGTGACTTCCTTGCGTAAACCGTTTCCCTCCGTGTGCGGTCGATCTGGCACTTCGTCTGAAGCCGCTCCGTCCCGCCGGCACGAGACACAGGCAAGGGTGTTTTCCTGGGCGTCGTACAGGTACAGCTGTTCGTCTTCTCCATGATACGCGAGAAACCGGCCATCGGGGCTGACGCGACTCGTTCCCGGAAAGTCCATCGGGCTGCTTTCTTTGGAATCAAGATTATCCGGGCCAACACGAACGGCGCCGTGTTCGTACCTCACTATCCTGTTGCTAGAGTTTAGAGCTCCACCGCGGAAGTAAATCACCTGTGCGTTATCGGTCGCCCCGAGGACTGCATTGGGGCCGAACGAAGTCTTTGGAGCGATGCTTTCCAACTTGGAAATCAGTTTCAGGTTGGATTCCGATTCCGGATCAGGGCCGTCGGTGTACAGGTAGAGGTCGGCGGCGCTGTTCGTGTCTTCGGCCACCAAGGGCGTGGTCGTCGTGAAGAGGATCTGCCGTGCGTCGGTCGAGACCCATTCCAGCTGTACGTTTTTAGGTTCGCCGGGCGTCCCGAACTCGGGTTCCGTCACCCACACCGTGTCCGAGTGATCGCGGCGCATGTAAAGCTGCCGACTTTGGCCTTCGGCCGGGGTGAGGAAGAGGACGCGAGAGCCGTCGCTGGAAACGCTTCCCCGGTACCTCGGAGGAGTGGACCCTTCCGCTGGGATTTCGCCGTTGGGCAGGATCCCGGCCAAGCGCAATACTCCGTGATCCCATTCATAAGCGTTCGTCACGCCCTTCGGTGCTTCTGGAAGCAGGCGGGTGTTGGTGGCAAACGAGACCACGCCCGTGTCTTCGGAGGCGCCCCACTTATCCTGGTTGCCGAAGCTGTTGAATCCGATCGGGCTGTCCAGCTGAGTGGCGAGGGAGACGGATTCGAGGCCACCCGTACCGGTGTCGAGCCGGTAGAGGTTCGTGCCGTTCGGGATGTCATCAGTTGCCTGCGGGAGGTCGTAGCCATACAGAACCGCTTTGCTGAGGTCGTTGGAAAAGTAGAAGAGTTCGTTCCCCCCAAGCAAGGTTTGGATCGAGCTTGGCGACGGAGTGGGAGTGAGCGAATTCGTCGTCCACCCGCCCGGCCCGCGGCGCGAGAGGTACTGGGTGAAGCCGACCTCCCCCGAGCCAACCTCGCCCGCAAAGCCGCCGCGGCTCTGGAAGACAGCCGCGTTCCCATCGAGAGACGCGACCACGTTGTTGTCCTCGCCGGTGACATCAGCACCGTTCTTGTCGGACGGTGAAACCACCTCGTAACCGCGGCAGTTCGCGCTAGTCGAGTGCTGTTCGGCGCGGATCGCCGCGTTCGGACAGGTTGCCGGCTGCGGTGCGTTGAGCGTGCGGAAGGAAATTTCCGGGCCTTCGGTCGTTCCAGCAGCGCTCGTGGCGACGAGCTTGTAGCGGTATTCGGTGTTCGGACTCAGACCACTGATGCCGGCGGTAACGGGCACCGAGGTATGGAGGCTCCCATGCTCGGTACCGATCCTGATTTCCCCCGGTATGAATGGTGCCGGCACGACGGTGAGCCTGTCAAGTTCTTCTGGAGTGAGCCCACCTCCTACAGTTACGGTGTAGCCGACAGACAAGAACTTTTCTTCACCTAGCGACCCTTCGCTTTCCCCTCCCTCTACAGAAACCTGGCCAGGCTGGATTGACGCAAGGCCTTCAAGCGCTTTCTGCACTTCACTTGCAGACGCCGTCAGAGACAAGGGGGGCGTCTCCTCGGATTCAAATTTGAAACGGAAATTCCCTGGAGGCAGGACGAAATTCCCGAAACCCACATACACCGGCGATCCGAACGACTTTTCCGGACTATTCGGAACATGTTCTTCCCAGAAGATTGCGCCGACTGCATCGGTGCCGTTTTTCCATCCAAGGGGGGGAAGATCCTGCCCGGTCAGGTCGCCCACAAAGGTCACCTTGTAGCCGAATTCCGAGGCCGAGTAAAGCGCCGATGGGTCCAGATATCGATGCGGATCGGCGCGGGTTTCAGAGACTGAAACATTGCCGTGGCCGATCGCGGGCAGCGCCTCTAGAGCTTCCTGGATTTCTGCTGCACTGGCGTTGAACGGAAGTTCGGCGGTGACCTCCCCGTCAAAGGTCAACCTGTACTCACCGGAAGCGGCGTAGACGTCCAGGTTCTGCACCTCGTATACAGCAGGGCTCGACGGATTGCACGGCACTTCGTTGCCGGAGGCAGAACCGATGCCATAGACGAAATGGCAGTCGGTGATTCTCGATCCGTTCGGGTTGACATTGCCCAGGAGGGTGAACGTAGTGGAGCCGGGTTCCGTGCCGTTGAGGTCCGCTCTCGTCACATCGGGCTTGATCAGTTCGGTCGTGAAGATCGCCTGCGCGGTTTCGGCGCCGCTCGCGTTCTGCGCGTGGAGGACAACGGTGTATTCCGTGTTCCCGGACAGGCCGGTCGCGTCGGCTTCAACAGTCGCCGGCGCGTTGTCGGCTTCGAGGTCGCCTTCGCTGGGGCCGGAGAAGCTGCAGCTCGGTTCGCAGGTGAACCACCAGTGGGTGGCGTAAGCGTCTTTGGCAGCCTGGGAGAGGAGCGCGTTTTCTTCAGGGGCGTTGGGGTTGACGGTGGCTTCGAAGTGGGCGGTGTTGCCGGTGATCGAGGAAACCTGCGGTTCGCTCGGGGTCGGCTTCGTCACCGTTTTGGTGGTGAAGGTGGAGGCGGCGACGGCTTCGCTCTGGCCATCGCCGTTTTCGGCGAGGAGACGGAGGTGGTAGGTGGTGCCCGGCTGCAGCCCGGTCAGCTGCCCGGAGACGGTTTCGGAGGTTTCGGTCGATCCGGAGGGCCCATTCTGGGCGTTGGAGAAGTCGGCTGCGGTTGCGTACTGGAAGCGCCAGCTGGTCGATTGGCCTTCGGGATTGACGTGGCCTTCGACGTCAGCGGCCGTGTATTCGACACCGCTCGCGTTTTCGACCGTGACGACGGGGGCCGTTGCGGCAGCAAGCCCGACGCCGAGAGAAAGAACGACGACGAACGACGCCACGACGCCGAGCAGAAGCTTGCGATTGCCGATCCTCACGGCCAACGATTCCCATGCCTTCACCTGTGTATCTCCTTGGTCCCAGGGCCCCTGGCGGCCCTTGTTTCATGGAGCCGGCTTCCCCCGACCCCCCCTGCTCGAGCGCCTAATGGCTCCGCGCTATAGAAAAGCTGCCGTACTGTAGCGCATTACACGTGGTGGTGTCAAGGACGGGTTGTGGTTTCGTGAAAACCGGCAGCCGGTCTTGCTTTTGCGGGGCCGCCGGCCGAGGGGTCGACCAGCTCTTCGGCTCCTGCAGTAAGGCAACGTTTCCAGACTCGGGTCGCGAGGTCGGCGCGCGCGGGCGGCGACCTCGATCCCTGCATCTAGCCAGCCGGGCCGAGGAGAACCGGCCCGGCTGGCACGCTGAGGGAGTCGCTCAGTGAGTGAGCGTAATGAGCCCGCCGCTCAGCGTCGTAGCGGTGAGCGTCCCGCTGACCGTGATTTTTTCGCCGGTGCTGCTCAGGTATCCGACGTACTGTTCGTTCAGCGTGATGGTCGAGGGCGTACTGCCGGAGCCGTTGACCCAGGTCCAGTTATCGGTTTCACCAGTGGACTGGCGGTAGAAGCCCCAAGGGCTGGTTTGGTCCTGATTGGCCAGATCATGCACCGCCAGCCAGTAGCGGCCGCTTTCCGTGTCGTACTTCATCTGGCCGTTGAACTGCATCACCAGGGGGTTGCTGCCGCTGCAGGTGAACTTGACACCGCCGAATGATTCATTCGAACCGATGAATGCCCCGGCGCCGAATTCACCGGCCCTGATCGGGTTCGCCAGGCTGCATGACTTGGCCGATTCACCGTTCTTCTTGATCGTCACGCTGCTAGCTTTGATATAGAATTCTGAACTGGTACTGAATCGCGCACTGAGAACCGAGGCCGAAGCCGGGACCGCGGTCACCGCCGCCAACGCCATCGCCGCCACTGCAGCGATGACCAACGCTTTCGTTCTCTTCGTACTAAACAATCTCGCCTCCTTTTTGGTTTGCTGACACCGGGGCACCCTGGCACGGGGGCCTCGGCGTAGCCAACACTTTTGTAAGGGATTGAGAACAACGCCGACAGGCTGAAGCGGGCAGCCTGAAGCGCTTCCGCGGCCAAGGCCTGCCCACTCCATTTCGTACAAACTGAACACGCATGTTCAGCCAACCCTCCGATATCCGTCTATCGTCTCCACCAAAGTTGAGGACCGAATCGTGAACGAGCTGGATCCGGGCTGGGTGGCCGTCCTCGTCGATCCAGCACGCCTTTCAGTACTGCGCGGACTCTGCCAGTTGGAGGCAGCGACGATTGCCGAGCTGAGGCGGGTTTGTCATATCAGCGATCCCACCCTGCGGCGCCATCTCGAGGCGCTCGAGGCGATGGGGTTGGTACGGGAGGAGCTCGCCGAGCGCGACGGCATCACCTCGGGCCGACCGCCCAAGCGGTTCGTTCTGGCAAACGATGCGGCGGAGCACCTCTGCGCGCTCTTTCAGCTCCTCAGCTGACCCCTTCCGCCCATTCTTGCACCTGTGCGCAGGCCACCTCCGCGCCGATGAACGGCGCCAGGGTGGTGTAGGCGGCGGCAGGTGCGATCGAGAGCATTCTCTGGGTTCTGCCTTCGATCACGATCCTCCGCATCAGGCCGATGATCGCCCCGGCGATCGCTTCAGAGCAGACGCGCGGTAGGCGAGCGGCGCCGGGGTTCTGGCGGTAGCCCTCCTCGAGGAAGACCGTGAACACCATCTGGTTCTGCTGGCGGTGACGAATCGCATCGGCTCCGGCTGCGTAAGACTCAACCAGGTCCAGCCGAGCGTAGTGGGGCATTGCGGCGATTTGGGTGAGGAAGGCGACGATCGCCCTCCACACCCGCGTCGGCCACGGCGCGGTTGACGCGTATGCGGCTGCCGCCGCCGCCATCGCTTCCTGCAGCGCGTGGGTCTGCGCCGCCCTCAATGCCTCTTGCTTGCCATCGAAGTGCGCATAGAAGGCTGCGCGGGGGACGCGAGCGGCGGCGGCGATGCCGGCGATGGTCAACCCCGCGAAGCCGGATTCGCTCGAGAGGCGGGCCGTAGCATCGAGGATGCGCTGGCGCCTCACGCTCGCCGCATCCTCCTTCGGCAGCGCGCTCTTGCCTCTCGGAAGCAGGGATGGCCCCTCGGCTTCGCGCGAAGGGACAAGCCTTGCAAAGCGCCCCAGGTCGTACCAGCGGCTCTGGGCCAGCGGCCGGGATCCAGTCCCGACCCGGTAGGCGTCAATCCAGCCGAGGAGGTCGGCCTGCAGAGCCGACAAGTCTTTGGGTGCGTCTGCCAGGGCCCGGCGCGTGAGCACGTCGGCCACCCCGGCCGTGAGTGCAGTTGCGGGGAGCTGAATGGGGGCATCCGCGAGCTGCTCGTCAAGAAAGCCCGCAACAAGGGAATCCACGCTCTGAATCAGCGCCTCGTGCTCCTCCCGAATTGCCCACGGCGGGCCTAACGCCTCTACTAGGAGAAGCCTGGGCACCGTCCGATCAGCTTCCAGCTCCCCCACCAAGACCTCTATCACCGCCCCGAGGCGCTCCGCGGGGGCAACCGATTGCGCGGCGGAACCGACAACCTTCAGGGCTGCCTCTGCCCTCACCTCATAAGCAGCCCGAAAGCAATCCTCCCGCCGTCGGAAATGCTCGTAAAAGGTGGCTCGCGACACCCCAGCGAGCTCGACGACCCGCGAGACGGTAGCCCCGGCGTAGCCGTGCCGTGCCGCGGCAACGACCATCGCCGCCAACAAGCGGCGGCGATGGTCGTTGCCGGGATCGCTCAATGCAAGCGCACCCGCTTCCCGCACCTGGCCCGCGCCAGAGGCATCAAGCCGGCGGTCCGGCCCGTTCCGGGCCTTCACCCGCACGCTACCGTTCGTCATCTCTCGTTCTGTCCCGACCGTCCCACCGCCCGCCGGGCGCCGCCGCTTCCCTGCCGCCGCTCCAAGGGACTGTCTGAGACGTATTTCGTTTGAAAAGGCCGTCGTACCCTAGACGCAAAGATCTGGATCTGCCAAGGATAGAGGATGGTTTTGCGCTGTTCCCCTCGAGGGCTTTTCGCGCGTCAACAGGCCCCGGGTGGCTCCCAGTTGGAGGAGAAACTCGGCGCCGGCAGCGTGCTTTAGAAGTGATGCGGTACTCTCGGTACCCCGGGGATCAGGAGGTCGGTATGCCGGGATATGTTCCGCGCGCAATGGTGATGACGCCCTGGGGCGATGCGGGAACTCTGCGGAGCAGGCAGCTACCACCGGGGCGGGGGCGGCCTCGTGAGGAGGTGCAGCAGAACCAACGCGAAAGACTCTTCGCCGCCTTGGTGGCGGTCGCCGCAGACAAGGAATACGATCAGGTGTCGGTCGCTGACCTGGTCGAAGTGTCCGGGGTCTCCAGCCGCAGCTTCTACGAGCTCTTCGCTGACAAGGAAGCCTGTTTCCTCGCCGTGATCGAGGAGATACTCGGCAGCGGCACCGAGTTGGCCCAGCAGGCGATTGCGGCAGGACCGCAGGACGACACGAAGGGATACCGCGCGGTGGAGATCTTCGTCTCTCTTGTGGCCGCCCAACCCGCAGCGGCACGTCTCTGCCTGGTTACGGCGTTCTGCGCGGGGGAGAAACCGCGGGCCCGCATCGACCAGGCGCTGGAGGAATACTCGGCGCTCCTGCAGCAGGCGCTCGAGGGGATCCCGGGCCACAGTGGCCTCGGGGGGGATCTGGTCAGCGCAATCCTGGGAGGGATCGCTGTCGTCCTCTATGACCGGCTTGCCGAGAGAAAATACGAGGAAGTGCGCGAGCTGGCCCCGTCACTCCGTGCCTGGGCGCTCTCGATCCCGCCGCCCCCGGCCCCGCTCCGGCCGAAGACCCGACGCCGCCGCCCGAGCGAAGCGGCGATGCCCTCGAACGCCGCCTATATCCCGATCGAGCGTGTGATCCGCAGCTTCGCGTCCGTCATCGCCGAGAAGGAATACGGGGCTGCAACCGTCGCCGACGTGGTCGCAACCGCTCACATATCCCAAGCCACCTTCTACAAGCATTTTCGCGACAAGCGCGACGCCTTCTCTGCCGCGCTCGAATCGAGCGGGGCCCAAATGGTCGCTGCGACTGTGCCGGCGGTTCGCCGCCACGGGAAATGGCCCGGGGCGCTCCGGGTGGCCCTCGAGGCCGTCTGCGGCTTCCTGGCAGCCGAGCACGACTTCGCAGAGCTGCGCGAGGTCGAGGCCTACGCCGTCGGCCCCGCCGCGGTCAAGGAAAGGGACCGGGCTCGAAACGAGATCATCCGCGGGCTCGCTGCCCTGACCCCGCCCGAGGAGCGCCTGGCGCCGCTGCCGGTTGAGGCAGCCCTCGGCGCTTACCAGGCTTTGCTCTTCAAACGGGTCCGCGAGCACCGCTGGGAGGCCCTAGCCGACGTGCCGCCCTTGGTCACCTATCTGGTCCTCGCGCCGATCGTGGGAGCGCAGCCCGCCTGGGAGCTTGCCGTCGCGTAGCTCCGGCTCGGGAGCCCCGAGCTCGGCGACCGCAGCGTCCATGCCGAAAAACGGAAGCACAGCCGTGAACATCAGCTCACGGACGACGTTTCCGTCGAGGGTCTCGACCCCGCGCTCGACGCCCGCGTGGATCCTGTTGTAGATCACGCCTGCTGTGATTTCCGCCGTCATCGGCGACACCGAGGACGGATCCTCGATCTCCGCGCGTGCCAGATCAAGGATGCCGGCCAAGGCCCTCATCCCCTCCTCCCGGATGGCGATCGCCTCTGGCGGGCCATCGAGCACTTCGATCATCATCAGGCGGGCCCGCTCTTCGTCTTCGCAGAGAAACCGGCGCAGCTCCCATCCCACCGCACGCAGCTGATTGACCCATCCGGGCGGTGCAGCCGCGAATACAGTCCCGAGGCGGCTGAAAAGCTCTTCGGTTCCGGCGCGGACCCCGGCGACGATCTCCTCATCGCTTCGTCGCCTTCGCGGGGAGGACCCCGTCATCGGACCACTGTCGGAGTTTGAACGTCGTCGATGAATGGCGGCGTCAAGGCCAAGATGAGATTTCCCCTTCGCTTCTCTGGGTTGAAAGCGTTCTCCGATGTTTGCAGACGGCGCCGGCCGGCAAGATCGCCGACGTTTTCAGGAGGCGGCGCGGCGAGAAGTGCGAGTCGAGCGGGGGGACAAGTCCCCGACCGAAAGCTTCCCTGCCCGCCGCGCCGCGATGGGTCGCTCTCCAGGGTTATCGGAGCGACATCTTTAAAAAATCATGCGGACTACACATTGTCAAGGAATCCCCCTGCGAGCCTCTACTGAGGCACAGATCCTAGTGGAATCTAGAAAGTCACCCAGACTCGACGACGCGAACGCTGAGCTCCCGGCGAAATTCAGCGGGGGAACCTGCGCGGGCCCGCATGAACGCCGCGGGCGATGCGATCGCAGCAATCCGGACGCGTTTCCGGGGGGCTGGAGTGGCTCGCTCGAACTCAATGTCACCGGCGGGGCATGTTCTCCTGCGTCGCTCCCGTCCTCGCGCTGTTCGAGCCACCGGACCCCAAGTGCGAACTACAGTGGTTGGAAGAAGCGATCAGGCGCTCTTGGCGGCGGCATGGGGAACCGGAGAAATGCAAGGCTCCACCCCCTATCGCCCGATCGCCTCACCCAAGAGCTCGATTTCGCAGTTCGCGGTGGCCCTCTTTTTGCAAGGGTCGATGGAGATCGTCTAGCGCGACCTGGGCGAAGGTGTCGAGCCATTTCTCCGATGGAATCGTCGCCATGCCGATCGTCGCGATCCCCACCGAGAAGTAGTTCTTCTCGGGACCCTTACCGGAGGCGACCGCATCCCCGGCCTCAGCGGTGACCGCCCTTGCGCCTGCCCCTGTCCTTGCACGCCGCCACCCCGAGCTTCACC
>Ga0157371_10004585_pt1 | contig 11999 bp, 13 predicted proteins | sample C45metaG_FD_113462 | JGI IMG/M metagenome (GOLD analysis project Ga0157371, IMG submission 113462) | Corn rhizosphere microbial communities from Kellogg Biological Station, Michigan, USA - C4-5 metaG | ecosystem: Host-associated > Plants > Roots > Rhizosphere > Soil | place: USA: Michigan... | reverse complement strand
TATTTTCTTATTCATAAAAAAAGCGTCTGAAAGTCGAGATTGACTTACAGACGCTTCTTATATTATTTATAAATCATCAAATCCATTATCTTGCACGTTCACTTTTACGTATTGGCGAGATTTTTGTTCAAAAAAGTCGGTTTTTCCTAGGTCTACTTCTTCGTAGGCTTTGATCCATTTCAATGGATTTTTTCGGTATTCTGGGAATGGTCGGTCATAGCCTAGTTGGTTGCATCGCACATTTGCGTAAAAATAAATATAAGCTTCGACATCTTCCACGTCTAGACCATCTATCTTCTCCCCGATCACTTCGCGTGCCCAGTCAACTTCGAGCTGTGCTGCTTCACGGAAAATTGCTTCTACTTCCCTTGCTCGCTCTGGTGTATCCAATTCAGGATATTCCTCTAATATCTCCTTGTAAATCTTCACAAATAAATCGACATGCAGCTGTTCATCACGGTTTATATAGTTAATCATCGTACTCGTGCCAACCATTTTTTGATGTCTGGCAAGATGATAGAAAAATGCAAAGCCAGAATAGAAAAATAGTCCTTCTAAAATCACATCATATACAATCGATCGAAGCAAGCTATTCACATTAGGATTTTCTGCGAATTCCTCATATCCTTTTAAAACAAAATCATTTCTTTTTTGAAGTACTGGATCTGTTCTCCAAAAGTCAAATACACGATCCTGCTCATCTTTTGATACTAAGCTAGACAATACATAGGAATACGAATGATTATGAATAACTTCTTGCTGCGCTAAAATAATCATGAGTGCGTTTAAACTGGAATCTGTTAAGAAGTCCGCTACCTTACCAGCGAAATCCGTTTGAACACTGTCTAAAAGAGCCAGTAACCCAATAATTTTTAAGAAAGCTTCTCTTTCTGCATCTATTAATCCTGGAAACTGCTTAATATCGTTGCTCATATTAATCTCAAAAGGAGTCCAAAAATTTCCTAGCATCTTTTTGTATTTAGGATATGCCCAACTGAATCGTACATCATCCCAGTTTAGTATATTAGAACTTTGACCATTTACAATACCGGTTGAGCGGTTTGGCGCTTCTTTATCCATTAATTTTCTTCTTTCTAATTGCATGTTAGGTTCCTCCTTAGCTTGAACAAGAATCACAATCGATTAATTCTACGGAAGTAGAACGAACGTAATATGTCGTTTTCAATCCACTGTTCCAAGCGTCTAAATGTAAGTCTAGTAATTCTTTTGCCTTAATTGTATTTTGAACGTATAAATTCAACGACACACCTTGATCGATATGACGTTGACGTGCTGCATTTTGCTTTAATGTCCAATGTTGATCAATGAAATATGCTGATTTGTAGAACCATGTCGTTTCCGAATTTAAATCCGGAACAGTCACTGGAATCTTGTAATCTTTCTTCTCTTCAGAGTAAGATTTTTGGAAAATCGGATCTATGCTCGCCGTGCTTCCTGCTAAAATCGACGTAGATGAGTTTGGTGCAACAGCCATTAAGTAGCCGTTACGGATGCCATTTTCCGCGACTTCCTTACTTAATTCATTCCATGCTTCGCTTTCGTATTGACGTTTTTCAAAATACGATCCTGTTTGCCAGTCCGACCCTTCGAATAAAGGATATGCCCCTTTTTCTTTTGCAAGCTCTACGGAAGCTTGAATTGTTAAGAAAGCGACCTTTTCATATAGCTTATCTGCAAACTCCACTGCTTCATCGGACTCCCAGCGGATGCTATTTAGTGCAAGTAAATGATGCCAACCAAAAGTACCAAGGCCAATTCCACGATATCTTGCATTCGTGCGATCCGCTTGTGGAATCGGAATCATATTCAAATCAATCACATTGTCGAGCATGCGCACTTGGATTTTAATTAAGCGCTCCAAAACATCCGCTGGAACTGCTCGTCCAAGGTTAATGGAAGATAAGTTACAAACAACAAAATCCCCTGCTTTCCGACGAGTCACAATAACATCATCTTCTAATTGAATGGATTCAAACGAAGTAGCACTCTGGTTTTGGAATATTTCTGTACATAGATTACTGCTGTACACCATACCGGCATGCTTATTTGGATTACTACGATTTACCTCATCGCGGTAAAACATATAAGGCACACCTGTTTCGAGTTGAGAACGCATAATTCGTTTCATCAAGTCAATCGCTGGAACTGTTTCACGAGATAAACGACTATCATTTACACATTCCTCGTATTTTTCTCGGAATGAACCTTCTCCACGTTTCTCATCGTAGAAATCTTCTAGAGAATAGCCTTTTAACTGACGAACTTCATGTGGATCAAATAAATGCCACTCATCACGAGCATCTACTTTTTCCATGAATAAATCCGGCAAGCACACACCCGTGAAAATGTCGTGCGCACGAAGACGCTCATCCCCGTTATTTAAGCGTAAATCTAGAAATGTGAAAATATCTTTGTGCCAAACATCTAGGTAAACTGCAATTGCCCCTTGACGCTGACCTAGCTGATCTACACTCACTGCAGTGTTGTTTAATTGTTTGATCCAAGGAAGGACCCCGCTTGATGCGCCGACAAATCCACGAATAGAAGAACCACGACTACGCACTTTCCCCATGTATACACCAATTCCGCCACCAAATTTAGAAAGCGTCGCTACGTCTGTATTGCTATCGTAAATCCCTTGAAGACTGTCATCAACTGTGTCAATAAAACAACTAGATAGCTGTCCGTGAGGCTTCCCTGCATTAGAAAGTGTTGGTGTTGCAACAGTCATATATAAATTACTCATTGCCCAATATGCTTCTTTTATCTTGCCAAGACGATTTTTTTTCTCATCTTTCATAAGTGTCATTGCAATAATCAACCAGCGTTCTTGCGGAAGCTCGACGATCGATTTATCAAAGTCCTTTGCTACATAACGATCAAGTAACGTTTTTAATCCGATATATGTAAATAAAAAATCTCGTTGCGGCACAATAAGTTCTGCTAACAGTTGCAGTTCTTCTTGGGAATAAGATTCTGCAAGACGTTTGTCGTATAGACCTTTTGCCACTAATGCTTGTACATTGCTTGCAAACTTACTGTATACTGCGTCTGGCGTTGTGTTTCTATGTATTGCTACTTTTTCATATACATCAGCTAAATGAATGCGAGCGGCGACGAATGTCCAATATGTTTCTTGTTCATCTAAAAAGCTTAGTGCCTCGAGTGACATGGACTTGGACCACGCAGACGTTGTACCTTCTGGGAATTTCTTCATCCATCTTTCATGAGTTTTTAGAAGAGGTGCTATATTTTCTTCTCCAAACTCTTTTATTAATTGATGTAATACTTCTTGTTTTTCTGTATTCGTAACAGTTGTCATTTCTTATTCCTCCTTGTTTTTAAAACAGCAAAAAAGCGATGCCTCTTAGCCTCTTCGGCTGAGTCATCGCTCACGTTTAAAAAGTAGGAAACAACAGACACATCAATGGTTCGAGATAGAGTCTTCGCCCCCACCTCTCAACCCCCGAAGAAAGTGTTGCTTCACCGATGAAGAGGCAGGTCTACTGGCTCGTGCTTCGTTCTTCTGTTGGCCTTCCCACGATTGCTCGCAGTGGCTATTTCAACAGTCGTCCACACTTACAGTTGCGGGGACAGCTTCGGCTTTAACCGAATTCCCTTTTAAACCATAAAGGTACCTATTCATCGTTCACATACTATATATTGTGTTCACTTCATTTATACAATCTAACATATTGTGTTTATACTTGTATAGAGGGAAAAAAGAACTGTGTCTCTGAAAAGCAGTTCTCCCAACTGAATACGTCCGGATAAATATTTTTCTGACCGGATAGAAAATTTTATGACCGTATAGTTTCATTTCTGACCGGATAATATTTTTTATGACCGTTCAACCTTATTAATCATCCGATTCACCCGAAAATGTAAAAAGCAGACATCCTACTAAAATGTCTGCCCATACTTCCTTACATAAACACTATAACCGCTAGCACAGCCGCTAACACGAGACGATAAATAGCAAATGGCATTAATTTAACTCGAGAAAGGAGTTTTAAGAAGAATTTAATAGAAATTAGTGCGAAAACAAATGCACTTAAAAATCCTACAATATAAAATCCCATGTCATCCATATTAATTTGTTCCCAGTTTTTCAAAACTGACACTAGACTTGCCCCAGCCATAATCGGAACAGCCATGATGAATGTAAAATCTGCCGCTGTTCTATGACTCATCCCAAACAATACCCCACCGGAAATGGTAGCACCTGAGCGGGAGAATCCTGGCCATAAAGATAAACATTGCACTAGTCCCACTTTAAATGCTTGTGCATACGAAATTTGATCCAAACTAACGATGGAAGGGTTCTTCGGCCCAAATTTATCCGCAATAATCATCAAAATAGATCCAGCTACAAGACTATATATAACTGTTTCCACTCCAAATAAATGATCATCAATAAAGTCTTTAAACGCAAAACCTAAAACCACAGCAGGAAGCATTCCAACAATCACATGTAGCAAATTGAACTGCTTGCTCGATTGTTCACTTTCTATTTTATACAATCCTACTAAACTAAATAATCGTTTCCACATAACTACAACTACAGCTAAAATCGAACCTAGCTGTACAACAATTTTAAATGTATTAGCCGAGTACATCCCTAAAAACTCTTCTGTTTTCAGCCACATATCATCGACAATAATCATATGTCCTGTGGATGAAACAGGGGCAAACTCTGTCATACCTTCAACAAAACCTAATATAAGTGCTTTTAACAATTCTAGAATTTCCATAAGATCTCCTTAGTCACGTTTTTTAAAATACCAAACAAGAAATGCAACACCAACTATTGCTAAAATAATATACACTATGTTGGAGTAGATATCCATATACCCTACGATTTCATTCCAGTTATCACCGACAGCTGCTCCAACGGAAACTAACACTGTATTCCAAATTAATGTTCCTAACGTTGTAAACCATAGGAATAACCAGAATTTCATATTCGACATCCCTGCAGGAATCGATATTAAACTTCTTACTAGTGGCACTAGTCTTCCGAAAAATACAGCCCAAACACCGTACTTGTCAAACCACGCATCCGCTTTATGAATATCTTTAATCGACAATCGTAAAAACTTGCCGTACTTTTTCACAATTTTCTCCAAACGTTCTACATCCAAAAGTGTGCCTATCCAATATAAAATAGCTGCTCCAACAACAGACCCTGACGTAGAAGCAATGATAATACCTAGCTTTGTCATCGTTGTTGTTGTCGTCATAAATCCTCCAAGGGTTAAGATCACCTCTGAAGGAATTGGCGGGAAAATATTTTCTGCCAATATTAATAAAAATACACCAAGATAACCAAACTGATTCATCCAGTCTGTAATCCATGCTTCCATTATGCTTTCACATCCTCTAACTTAATATTTACCACCCACAACTCTGATTGGCTGCCTAATCGAATAGGTGGACCCCAAAACCCAAATCCTGATGATACAATCGCGTGCAAACTTCCCTTTTGTTTATATCCATAATCAAGTTCAAATATTTTTCGTGTGAAAATATGATTCGGCCACATTTGACCTCGATGAGTATGACCAGAAACGTGAAAATCTACTCCTTCTTTTTCAGGAATTAGTAAATTCGAAGGCGTATGATCCATGACAAACCATGGTAAATTGCGCTTTTCTGGCGCTAATCCCGAAAGTTGCTTTCTTTTTTTATTCGTCAAATCTTCACGACCTGTCAAATACAACGAATCTGCCAGTAAAATGGTTTCATCTAACAACATATGTACATTGGATGCTTCCATTTCTTCTACTAATAGAGGAATCTTTTTACCATAGTATTCATGATTTCCAAGGACCCCATATACACCATACGTGGAATCTAGTTGTTTCATCACTTCGGACATGCCGTTTTTCACAAACCAGATTGGATCATCATCTACCAAATCACCGACTAACAATATCAAATCTGGATGTTCTTCATTTGCTTTTTTTACAAAACGTTTTAAATGCGCCTTATTGGATAATAAACCAAGATGGAAATCAGAAGCAACTACTACTTTTAGTTTATCCAGCTTTGCATCCTTTTTCGTCATCTTTATGGATAGATCTCGAACAACTGGTGTAAAGGCGTTGTAAGTTCCAATCATCAAAATAAACACAAATACAGCCACGATCATCCAGCCAATCCATCTTAACTGACTTGGGAAAATCCACGTCGCTATGGTCCCTATCGGAAAAAGAATAATTCCATACTGCATAATAATCATCCAGTAGGATCCTATTATATTAAATAATCGGAGCCGGTGGTCAATTCTCGCAATTAATATTGCATATCCAATTAAACCCCATACAACACCGAAGAACCATTTATTCACAGGTATGAATGTTTCTAACCATGCATGGACACTCCACCCAAAATAAAACACAATAGCCGAGTATACAAGGATTACTAATAAAATGGCTCCGAATCTTTTCATTTTAAGTCTCCATTTTTTGTATTTTTTATTTAGTATAACAGATTTTTAATGGGCTAATCCCTTCTACGTCTCTGGACCTAGAGAAATATCATGTTTAAGCCCGTTTGGATATGTTAACGGAATTGATAAGCTATATATACAAACGAGAGGAGGAACAAACATATGAAAAAATTTGGTTTAGTTTTACTTGGGTTTATCGCTGGGATTGTGGCACTAGTTAACTTAGGTCCACTTTTAGGGCTCGCGGTATCGGCATTGATCGTCTTTGCAGGGGTGCATTTTTACTTAAAAAGTGAATCTACCTTTTTAAAAATCTTTTGGGCGAGTGTTGGAATCATTGGATTACTTTCCGCTGTTGCCAACATACCAGGATTCGTTGGAATATTAGCCATCGTAGGTGTGTATTACGTTGTGAAGACATGGAAAAAAGAAGATGTTAGCTTTTCATCATCCATTGTGAAATCGGATGACCCATTTGTAAACTTTGAAAAACAATGGAACGAGCTTTATAAATAAGGAGGAAACGGATATGTCATTATTAAAAAGATTAAAATACTCAATAGAAGCAGACTTGCACAAGCTTTTTGATAAAAAAGAAGAAAAAAATCCAATCACGATGCTCAATCAATACATTCGCGAAGCAGAAAAACAAACAGAGCAAACAGGTAAATGGTTAGAACGCCAAGGGAAATTAAAACAAGAACTTGAAAAAGAGCTAGCCGAAACATTACAAATGGTTGAAAAACGTCAGCATCAAGTAGAACTTGCAACTGCTAGCGGTGAAGAAGATTTAATCCTTTTTGCACAAGCAGAAGTGAATGCGTATAACGAACGAGCAAGTGTTTTACAAAATAGCATTCACCAAACGATGGAGGAGCTTTTCGGCTTAGAACGTAAATACGAAGAAATGAAGCATAAAGTAAAAGATATGAAAGTACGTCAATTACAGTTGATGGGAAAAGAAAATGTAACACGTGCACATCATCAAATGGACAAAATACTGCAACCTGAGCAAAAGCAAAAAAACTTTGGTACATTTCAAGAGATGGAACAATACATCGATCGCCTTGGACAAAAAATTGAAAAAGAGCATGAAGTAACTTCTATGGAACAAAGATTAGAAATGTTAGAAAAAAACGAACAACCGAAGTCTGAAATTGTGTAAACTAATAAGTATAGTCGGGAGAAGGTACTCGCCTTCTCTTTCAATATTCTTAATGCGAAGAAGGAGGATTACTTCATATGAAAGAAAACCAAACAAACAAGTTAGCCTTCATTCTTATTTGCTTTGTTTTCCTTATGTTTATAGAAGCAACCGTTTTTGGTAATGGCAATATAGTATTAGTTCTTCTTGGCATCGGGATGATGTACTTTAGTTTGCGCAAGCAAAGACGTTTTTTATTTTGGACTGGTTTTATTTTGCTCCTTATCGCTATTTTTTCTATGTGGAGCTTACGTCTATTTTTAATAGCGATTATGCTGTACGCCCTTCATAAGCTTTGGAAAAATGAGCCTATCTCTCAGGTGATTAGACCATTTGGGGCTGTTTATGAAGAAACACCAAATAGTATTATTCAAAATAAGTTATTTTCTGCACAAACGACTCCGTTTCAAGCGTATGAATGGCAAGATATTCACGTACAAAGCTTTTATGGCGAGTTTGTAATTGATGTGACAGAAACCGTTTTGCCAAAAGGTACATCGCTTATTTCTATCCGTCAGTCCCTTGGAAAAGTAGTCATTTATGTCCCATATGAAATTCCTGTCAGACTCCATTATGCAACAATTTTAGGAGAAGCGAATATTTTAGGTCGAGGAATTCAACGTTTATGGAATCAATCTGTCTTATTAAAGGATGGCTATTTAGAGGATGTAAACTATGCTTCAGAGCTAGTAATTTCCGTTTCTACATGGATTGGAGATATCGAGGTGATTCGTAAATGAAGATATTCCTAGGGCAAGGTTTCTCGATTTTTATTATTTTATTAACACTTGCAACCTTACTGTTGTACGCCATTTGGGGATGGCCAAACGAGGAAGCATGGTGGTTATTACTTGAAATGAAATATGCACAAATTCCTTTTGGTGCATGGGTCATTATTGTATTGGCATTTATAAGTTTTAGCTTTTCCTCAAATACACTACAGAAGGTTCGCGATCAGGAAAAGAAAATTGAAAAAAGTTTAAGACCTTTGCTAGATGCAGAAACATTCGTACCAAACAAAAAAAAATATACGTATTCGAAGCGAATGCATGTCACTGCCAATCAATTAGAGCAACTCATTTTGACCCAACGAAAAACATTGCAACGAATTACGAACGAAAAAGCGGAAGCTCAAGATAAAATTATACAAGAAAGAATTGTCCAAGAGCGTCAACGATTAGCAAGAGAGCTTCATGATTCCGTTTCACAACAATTATTTGCAGCATCTATGCTCCTTTCCACGATGGTTGAAATCGAAGTAGCCCAAAACGGAGAAGCTCCGAAAACCTTAATGCAAACAGAAAAAATTGTTCAGCAGGCACAGCTTGAAATGCGCGCATTGCTCCTCCACCTACGACCAGCAGCCCTGCACGATAAGACACTAAAAGAAGGTCTAGAAGAATTACTAGTAGAACTACAAGAAAAGGTCTTTTTCACAATCCGTTACCGATTAGAGGAAGTTTCTCTGTCGAAGGGCGCCGAGGATCATTTATTCCGCATCGCACAGGAAACGTTGTCGAATACGTTGCGTCATTCTAAAGCTACAGAGGTGGATTTATTATTTGTAGAACGTGATGGCTTAGCCATCTTCCGTGTGCAAGATAATGGCGTTGGATTTGAAATGGGCGAAGGAAAAAATGGCTCCTATGGCATTCAAAGTGTACGGGAAAGAGCAGTTGAAATTGGTGCTATCTGTAAAGTAGTATCTGTCCCTTCGCAAGGAACAATCGTCGAAGTGAAGCTGCCGATCGAGAAAGAGCATGTTCAGCCACTTAGCGTTGAAAAGCAATCACTATCAGTAGTGCAGAAAGCAATTACCGAGGAGGAAGCTACTGAGTCACCAAAGTGACCTCGAGCAGCTATCGCTTAGGATAGTAGTAGAAGAAAGGGGATGCAGGGAATGATACGTATTTTATTAGCAGATGACCATGAAATGGTACGCATTGGCGTGTCTGCTTATTTACAAGCACAACCTGATATGGAAGTAGTTGCGGAGGCGGTGAATGGACGGGAAGCCGTGAGCCTTGCACTCGAACTTAAGCCAGATATTATTTTAATGGATATGGTTATGCCGATTATGAATGGTGCGGAGGCAACACGTGAAATCGTTCAAAAGTGGCCCGAAGCCAAAGTGATGGTTGTGACGAGCTTTATTGACGATGATAAGGTATATCCTGCATTAGAAGCAGGAGCAATAAGTTATTTATTGAAAACATCCAAAGCCTCTCATATTGCGGAATCCATTCGTAAAACATTAAATGGAGATGCAGTTTTAGAGCCTGAAGTGACGAATAAAATGATGAAGCGCATGCGTCAAGGATCTAATCACTCTCTGCACGAAGACTTAACGGAGCGAGAGCTAGAAGTGTTACTTCTTATGGCAGAAGGCAAAACAAATCAGGATATAGCGAACACTCTTTTCATCGCACTGAAAACAGCTAAAACACATGTCAGCAACATATTATCCAAACTGGAAGTGAGCGACCGCACACAAGCTGTTATTTATGCATTCGAGCATCAATTGGTTCCGCCCAAAAAATAACCTATATGAGCAGTTCATCATATGCTAATGGAAAGACGGAGTAAAGGATGTTTGTGTTCATGATACCGGAAGATCCAAATAACGAGCTGCAACCTAACTTGAGCGACACCATCGGATTCATTGGCTCTGTCATTGTTACATTTGGATACATTATTGGCACGCTCGGTGAAGGTATTGCATTATCTGAAGCGGCTCGTGCAGAGCAGAAAGACAAACAAGCAGGATTAGAACAGCAACAACAAATGAAGCAGATACAAAGTAAGCTGGATTATCTCGTACACGAAATGGAAACATTGAAAAAGAAGAAGAGATGACCTATTCACTAGGAAATCTCTTTTTTTATGAGGCATGAAGTAACCTAAATCAGAATGTTTTAGGTTAACCTCTTTTATTCCAGTTCCAGCCATTCTTCTAAAAACTCACTATATTCCCCTTGATAATACTCATTAAAGAAGAACTTTCTTCAATGTACCTCCCCCACCCCCTCTTCTTTTCCACTTATTTCAATTCATAGAGTAGATTTAAAAAAGGATAATCCCGTTAAGGATTATCCTTTTCTCATATCATGTAACCATTCTTCAGTTTCTTCGGCGCTAATAAAATGATGCACTTTATGGGGGTATTTCTTGAACTTCTTTAGAAACTCCGGCTTCATTTGCTCTTCAAAATATTTATTCCATTTGAACATTCGGCAAAAAATAGTGAATGTTGGTCGATAGTTAGCTTTTTCTATTCTCAAGAGCTGCCGAATATACCGTATGATTATCCGCTGTGATCGCTTCCTAATAGGAATGTCTAAAAAAATAATGTGATCTGCTTCTTTCAACCCAGCGTTTGTCCAATCCATATGCACACCTTCTATGACCCAATTATCTAATGCGATAGCATTTTGTAACAATTGATCGCGCACTTCCACTTCATTACGAATATCGGCACCTACTGGATTTCTGGTCCATACGAAGTTATCAGTTTCAAAGTGGGGTACCTCCAGTTTACTTGCTATTTTTCGAGCAAGCGTTGTTTTGCCACTTCCCACCGATCCGACAATATAAATCTTCATTATTTATTCCGCTGTAGCACGATTTAATGCATGAATGATTCCAGCATGAATGCCTTCGTGCCAAATTATGAATTGCACAATAGCCTCTACTGTTTCCATTTGATGAAATTTACCGATTGCCATTGGTTCTGTTAAGCTATTTTGCAAATTATCTTTGAGTACCGCTTTAATTCGTTCAGGTTGCTCCTCTAATGCACGTACCAATTCATCCATTGTTGGGGGTTCTACTTCCCAGTTACCTGGACTTGTACCAGGAACAAATAGAGGAAACCACTCTGGATGCATGGGCTCATACGACGGAATTGCACGTTTCGTAAGTGTTTCCATTGTCGCAAATAGATGCCCCGTGTTCCATCGAATCGTATTGTTAAATCCACTTGGCTTTATGTCGTAAGCAGCTTCTTTACTTTGTTTCACTTTCCCCAACGTGTAAATTCGTGCAAAGTTTAATTGACTTAGTGTTTCCATTATTCCAAAACCCCTTTTTTTAATTAAATTATAGCATGCAAAAAAACTTCGGAAAGTCTCTTCCGAAGTTTTTAATGTTAAATCACTGTTATTTTCACAGTTACTTTAAATAAATCACCGTCTACTTCCATCTTCAAGCTGCCTCCGTGTAAATCGACAATGGATTGGGCAATGGCAAGGCCTAGACCTGAACCGTCTGTATGACGCGATGTGTCTGCTCGTTTAAATCGCTCCGTTAATTCATTGACAT